>Ga0256417_1000003_pt1 | contig 28684 bp, 1 predicted proteins | sample MB_1026DmetaT_FD_190217 | JGI IMG/M metagenome (GOLD analysis project Ga0256417, IMG submission 190217) | Metatranscriptome of seawater microbial communities from Monterey Bay, California, United States - MB_1026D (Metagenome Metatranscriptome) | ecosystem: Environmental > Aquatic > Marine >...
AAAAAAAATACTTTTTTGTATTTAATTTTTTTATATATAATAAAATACTCGAGTAATATTTTATTCCAAGTATTATGTTTTACGAGCAGTATTTTAACTTGTAATTCGACATTGAGTGCATCTATCATTTTTTATGATATATTTAATACACGAATGTTTATTCTTGTTTACTTGTTACTAATTGCCTGTTTCCCTTGTTCAACTGCTGATTTGCTAGGTGTTTTAATCTTAGCTGTAGTTATTTGATTCGATTTACGATTAGAAGATGATGTGCCAGCCACGCGCTGTACATCGTGGAGGAGAGCTTTTAATTGTTGCTCACTTGTCAGTCCACCTTTCGACATCCGTTCATATGCTCTTCTCAATATGTCCTGTTCCATCCTTTTTTTGGTTTCTAACAGCGCATTTAAATGTCTAGCAGATTTATCCGCATCTATGCCATTTATTTTGCCTTTAGCTTCATTTGTGGAACGTCTCCTACGAAGTCTTGCTTGAAGATTAGCTTTTTGTTGCTCTTTTTCTATGGCCATATGTTTTGCCAGCTCTTCTTGGTGATGATCAAAATCGGCACTTATTTGTTTCAATTGATCTTCGGATTCTTCTCGCAAACGGCGCGTTTCGGCTAAGTCTTCAATTGCTCTAGTTTCCATTTCAATTTTTTGTCGTTCACTTTTGCTTAGTCCCGCTTTTTTAGCCTGTTGACGTCTTTGAGCAAGTCGTTTTTGCAAGTTATCTTGCTGTTCATTTTTTTTGTCATTTAACTTACGTTGCAAGCCGTTTAATTCACTTTGGTGATTTTTTTCCATATCCTTAATGTGAGCTTCCATTAGACTCTCATGCGTTTTCAAATTTTGCATCTTTGTGTTAGCTTTGTCCTCTATTATGGAAATTTCTGCCAATTTGTTAATCGCTCTAAATACTTTACTTGACTGCTTTTCTTTTTGTTTATCTCCTCGATCTGAAAGTGCTTTTACTAAAATTTCGGTATCTTTTTCCGCTGCAAGTTTAACAGCTTCAATTTTTGAGTTTACACTCTCAATGGAATCACCATTATTTTGCGCCGATTGCCTTATTCTTCTATTTTATGTATTTCCTTTGCTTTTCTATTAGCCAAACGTTCCATGAGTTTTGTATGCTTTTTATCTGCTCGCATACCTATGTTTTTCATCATCATATCAATTTCTTTTTCAGCGCGTGTTTTGATTTGTGCGATTTCTGCTTGAACCTCTTCCTTAGGTTTACCGGTTATTGTCGCTAAATTTATGGCGCCTGTTATTTCTATTGCCTCTCTCTGTTTGCGGGCCGCTAGCCGTTTCAGCAATATTTCATTACGTTTGGAACGGTTTTTGGCTATTTCCGCAGAAATAGTTGCTGATGCGATCGCACTTCTATCATGTATCGCCTGAATTTGACTCGCTAGTTCCTCTTCACTCATGGAAACATTTTCTTTCAAATGGATTAGAGCGTCATTTTCTTGTACGTTCAAGTCATACATTGAGTGTAGGACTCTATCTGTTACAATATCGGAACCAGACTCACTTTCTTTTAATAAATCTCTCACTTCATCATCGGCCTTTGCATGCATTGCAGCAATCTGCTCTGCGGAAGCTTTGCCTGTGGCTTTCAACGCGCTGATATTTCTAGCCTCGGCACCTTTTATTTTCATTAGTCTTTGCATTAATCTGTTATGGGCTGCATCTTGGCGTACATTTGTAGCCTCTAGAAGACCTTTTACTTCACTTTGATAGTCGTTTCGTATGGTGTTTATTTCATCATTTAATTTTTCATCGCTCCATGATTCTGCTTTTGCCCGTAAGTTTAACTCCCCTTCTTTCTGTTGCAACATTTTTTTACGAAGTTTAATCCTTTCCAAAAGCTTCATGTGCTCCTCAAATTTTTCTTTCCCCAGTTCTTGCAACAAAGCATTTTTTTGCTTGTCACACGCTTCTTCTAAATTACGTATTTGATCTTCATTAATATTTTTGTCAACACGCAAATCTTCAAGTTTGTTCTGAATATCTTCCAATTGTTGCTCATGATTTTCAATAATTTTATCTTTAGTATTAACATGGTTGTCAATCAGATTATCCATGACTTTTTTATGCTGATCAAAAACTTCACTTTTTGAATTTTTTAGGCGATTTGTTAAACGCTTTTCATTCGCTAAATGTTTGCCATGCTTTGCGAAAGCGGAGTCAAATTTATTTTTAGTGACTAAAACTCTACATTGCATTTTAACTGGCATATTTTTATCGTATGTCTTTTTATATTTCCGTTTCATTCGCTTGTCTTGCTCCCGCAAACGTTTATCTAGCCTCTGCTTTAATTTAGACCTCTTTTCTTGTTTTAATTTCTCTAGTTTCTCGTGTACGTGCATTTTCTTTTTCCTATATTCTACAGTTAAGTCTGTTAACACTTCATTTAAGTGCTCCACACGCATTACAATGTCCCGCCGTTGTTTACTTAAATCTTTTATTTGTTTTGCAATTCTTTTATTTTCGGAACTATTCTCAGGGGTTTTCATGTTAAGATTGTGGATTAATTCTTCGACCTCAACACGTTTTTTCATTTCCTCCTTTAGATTTGCCTCTGTCTCATCGTGCCTACTATTGTACAAAGTTGTAATTCTTAAAATATCATCGTCATGCTCCATTGTCAATAGGTTTATTTCACGTTCTATTTTGGCATTTTCCTTCTCTCTCCATTCTCTTATCTTGTCAGCAGCCGTCGATGCATCTACATTCATTTTCTTTCTTTCCAGTTGCATCTTTTCTATGCTCATATGGTGGCGGTAGTATTGCAAGTTTCTATGCAGATCTAGAAACAATGATGATGCCAATAAAGTGACCGGAATAAAAAACAACGTAATAGTTCCTCTATCTAAGGCAAGTCTGACATAATACGACATCGTATTTTGATTTGACACATACCTCAAAGTGACTGTAGAAGGACTATATGTTTTCATCATCAAACCAAATAGTAAAATAATAATTGCGCTTGCTAAACTTAACATCTCCATAGAATTGTAATCAAAGAGCCATTCTAATGCATCCCTGGCATGACTTTTTGTAACGTGGTGCCACCTTGCTTCTGTTCTTGCAACCATCATAGCCTTTCTCCACCTTTTTTTAGCCCGAAGAACTTTGTCCGCTTGTGATAACGAAGACTCGGGCCCTATCTTAGTTTTGGCAGGCTTTGGCATCATAGTTTGAATTTTGGTACTAGCACCAACATCCTCCTGCGGAAACGAATTACGCTTCATGTATGGTCTGTATTTAACTTGTAAAACAAAGAACATAAATAATATTAATAAAGCAAGCGCAGCTTGGAACGATGGGGCAGTAGATGGAACAAATATTGTAAACACCAAAGCAATTTTTCTAAGCATTTGAATCAATCTCCAAAAATACAACTTGGGTTTAAAATCCTCATATAATTTTCCATAATGTTTCCTGACGAGAATGGTGCTGTGCCTTTCCTGGTTTCTTGTATAAAACTTGCCAGTGCCATAATCGCGTCGCGCATTATGCCCACGAACTTGCGTTTGTAAACGAATTGCGGCAAGATCTTTACGCCATGATTGACCCTCCGTTCCACCATTTTTTCTTCGAATTTGATCTTTTTGAATTGCTTTTCTGTATACACAAAATATCCAAGCCATGTAGATTGGTAACGCGAGGGTGTAAAAAATACCGAAGCCAATCGATATTGGCCCTAATCGATTCCAATATGTACCATGTTCAGATCCATAACATTGTTCAGTTGGGTCGGCATCCATTGTGTAAATTGTAGTAGTGTTACTGACCTTGTATGGGGAGCAATCCCACGGTTCCCATGCTTTCCACGTCAATGGAAAAAACAAATAGTAGCAAAGCAAAAAATACGCACCCCAGGCATGATCAGAAATACCCCTTCTCCACATTGGTACATACTTTAATGTGTTTTCATACCCTCTTGCATTCTCAGTTTTTGTGCGACTAATTTCAATATTAGGCACCAATGCAGCTTCTCTTGCTTCTGACATTTTTTCTTTCCCCACATTACTACTGTTTTGCCGCCTTTTCCCCATTCGTGGACGGCGAGGTGTTTTGGTACACCGAGTACACCCTTTTATACAATGTAGTATGTGCGAAAAAAACCACAGAGTTAAGAAAAATGTAATTGGCAATGTTTCTAATATCCAATATCCGTTTTCGTAAGTCCATTCAGAGTTCAGACATTCTGGTTCAGTGTTTTCAACATTGAAAAGTGCTACTCTACTTGCTTCAATAATTGCTTTGGCCCATGAGGTCCAATCTAAGAAATATGCGCCACAAAGTGCAATAACTTGCACAAAATCAATCATAATATTAACTGTTGCCAATTTCAGCTCAAATGATGATAAATTGAGCACAAGTAATACTAAAGCGAAAACCGCCACAATAAATACGAATAACTTAAACGTCGCCATTCTTGTACATGGATGGCAAGATAAATCAACCCTATAATTATCAACATCGCACTTTGCACAAAATGGAACTTTATCTTGATAACCAGTTGCACAAGTATTGTTTCCCAAGCACGCTGAAGATGGCAAACAACTTACAAATGTTGATCGAGAGAGTTTCCAATATCCTGGCAGAGCTATTGGGTCCACTTCACCACCAGCACAATATGCACCGATTGGACATATCATGCATTTTTCGCCGACTCTCCCGAAAGTATTAAATGGACACGCAAATGCCATCATTTTACTCTTAGCAGGCACAAAAATTTTCTGCTTTGATACTCTAATGTAAACCGAAGAAAACCCTGCAAATGCATTCACATCATCTAGGGTACATTTAAATTTTGGATCACCGGTTGTCGGGTCTTCCTCTCGAAATGGAAGTTTGCAGGAAAAGTTTCCGATGTAAATTTCAATATCATTCTTCTCGATTCCAAAGTTGCTGCCCTCAATTGTTACTTCACCACCACTTATTGCATCAATTGGGTTGGGTGTAATAACACGTACTGTTGGCAACTCATAGCTCCATGTAATACTATTACTACGCTGCCCACCGACAACTATATACATTTGATGATTTACTCCTTCTCCTTCTGGTATAAGACATCTTAAATATGTATGATTTTGAGACAACCGTGGACACAACACGCCGTCAATGTAAACGGATGCATTTAAGCCAAAATTACTACCATATAAATTCACGGAATAATTGCCATTTGTTAGCCCACTTTTGGGCGCGACACTCATTAAAGTAGGTTTGTCGTATGAATATTGCACAGCAGAGCTAATTTGATCACCGGCGATAACCACAGCTGACAAATTAGCACCTTCGCCTTCACTTGTCAAACATGAGATTTCATCATGAGTAGAGGATAAAATGTTACAGGCAAATTTGCCAATTTTTACTAGATTTAATTCTCCGAAATTAACACCTTTAAATACTACCAAAGTGTTACCGTTTGTAGAACCGCGATTTGAAGACATTGTTTGAATTACAGGAGAATCATACCCGACATAAACCTTGTTACTAAAAACTCGACCCGCAACTTCAATTTCAATTGAATTATTGGATCCTTGACCATGTGGGAGCACAAATTCAATGCTAGTATCTGTATATGTTTGCACTATTATAGGCGAAAACCCCTTGTTATCTTGATCTTCACATTGCCCCAAGACAGCGGAAACGGCATCTACACAACTTTCCATAAACATTGTGCCATTAACGGTACTTAAACACTCCTGACAAACTTTATCGCCAGTTCCTAAATTACAAACAGCTTTGATTGCATATTTGCACCCAGTGCAAAATGTGGTGCTGCATGGTTCATCAAATGATTGTGCGGTGCATCCAGAATTGCATACAATTTGTTTACTTTCAAGGGAAATGCCACTACTCTTACTACGAACGACTTTTCCGCCATTAATGACACTGGAATTACCATCCCATAACACTTTACCAGATTCCCCAAAATTTGTGCCAAAAATTTTTACTTTATACCCACCGTGTGTAGCTAAACCAGTAGTTGCAAAAGAGTTTATGTTTGGAACAATGTATGAAAAATTCATTGAATTCGACCTTTTCACTCCACTAATGGCGATGACGGATACTGTACCACTTGACCGAGGGACAACACACGAAATTTCAGTCGCAAAGTCTAGGGTGGTGTTTGACGTTGGTTTTACACATATTTTTCCACCAAAAAAAACGTTTGTTGGGTAATTATCGTTTGGACCTAGGTTTACTCCATAGACGGTAATCAAGTAACCACCACTAGCAGATCCTTCGTAAATAGAGAGGGATCTAATTGTTGGGTCATACTCCGGTATTACATTATCAACGTCAAAATCTAAAATTGGAGCACTGGTTTGCCCCCCTACTTCAATTACCAGGTCACCGAAACCTTTTTGTGCAATACATGCAATTCTATTATGGGTCCAACTTAGTATTTTACACCTTGAATCTCCAATTTTTACTGTGCCAGTTTCGTTTGTGGCACCGAAACTGCTGCCGATGATCTCAATTTCACCAATGACATTGGACCCAGGTAATATATTTTCAATTTTTGGTGGATTAAATGAAAAGTACAATGTATTCGAGTATTGGCCAGCCACATTTATTTTTATCTCCTTCAATGAACCAACACCTGTTGGGGGAGCCTGAAATTGTAATTCTGAATGTGAGCTTTGAGATACGAAGCTAGTAGGAACATCATCAAAAAAAACATCAGCTGTTGCCACTGGCCCGAAGTTGGTACCAACAAGATATATTAGTACATTATCGCCAGTATCAGCATAATTTTGTTTCGTTTCAATTGAGGATAACCCTAAAAGTTGAGGCGCTGCGTAGGATATAGTTGCAGTAGAAGCTAAGAAGCTAGATTGTCCACCAATTTGCACCATTATCGGTAAATCAACGCCACCACCCTCGGTTGTTTTACATTGTATTTCACCAGGTGTACCTGATACATCGTTCGGTTTTTGGATTGGACATAACGCAATGAGGGTATTCTCGTCAAAATTTAGCAGTTCCTCAATTGTAAAACTGGTAGTTGATGCGTCATAAATTCCATTTGCAACTGTATCCAAAATTTGGTTGCTTGTTTTATTTTTTAATTCAGCAGCAGATAACCAGTTGTTGTTTAAAACACATTTGCTCAAAGTTGCAGTTGTAGTGTTTTGAGCTATCGAAATTACAAAACACGATTCAGCAAAAAATTCAGTGCCGGTCGCTCCGTATGAAACTGATCTTGCCGGCAATATTCTTGGAGGCCCAAAATTAGTCCCGCTGAAGCTGAAAATGTCTCCCCCTTTTGTCGAACCACTAGCAACTAGGCTAGTCTCAGTATTTTGTAAAAGTCTACGCCGATTACGACTTGAAAGACGCAACTCGCTCTCATACGAAATTCTGGAATTCATTTCTTTGATAGAAGGGCGCAAAAATGTGGAGTAAGGAGCCGTCGAAATCAGTCCATCAACATACACAGTCCATTTCAAATCTTGACCAGCGCCAGGTTCGGTAAAACAGGTGATTTCTTCGTGATCTTTCGTTCTTGAACACTGTTGGGCTCTGTAAGTAATATTTTCTAACGAGTCAATGTATCTGTAAGTGGCAGCAATTGTAGATTTTGAAGTCATAGCACCAAAATTTTTTCCTATTAAGCGCACGGGCTCGCCTCCAGCACTTAGTGCATTTCTAGCTCCAGCACCACTAACCTCATTTAAAACGGGCTGTGCATAGCCAAACTCATTGCGATAATAATCAGATTCCAACCCGTCAATAATGATTTTGTACAAATGACGAGAACCAGTACCCGCAGCACTTAAACAACGAACAATTTCATGCCGAACGAAAACTTCACAATCTGTTGCTATAAATTCACCACCATCAGGTCCATACGTGACATTAATTTGCTTTCCAAAAAAATTTTTTCCATGTAAAAACAAAACTTCCATCCCACGAGTGTTTGCATTTCTACTTCCTGGTCCACGTAAATCATTTATTTGAGGTTTCTCATATGATGTTAAATCTTTCGAACTTGAGATAGCAGATAATTTACCAACTGAAATATGCCAAGTATGCTTCCCCCCTGAGCCCTCTGTCGTTAAGCATGTAATACTGACGCCAGGCGAGAGTATTTGACAATGCTTCGCAGCAAACTTGTCTCCTTTACTGTTGCCATAAGTAACTACAATTTTGGCTTCGACATTAGTTGTAGGGAAATTCGTGCCATTTATAATAATCTTTTCCCCACCACGTGATTTTAACTTTGCCAGGTCCACCACAGTCTCAAAATCCGGTGTGATTAGCGATATTGACGGTGCGCCATAAGATATGGTTGAATTAGAATATTTGCTATTTTGGGACCCAATACTTACAGTTACTACGTGATCATTATTTACCCCTCTCGTTGTTATACACTCAATTTTTGTATTCGCTGACGTAACAGAACAGTCTTCAGCGATATATAACATCGGCATATTTATTGGACCGTAATGCACTAAAACGCTATCATCAATCGGGCCAAAATTAGTTCCCATAATAATAAGTTTATCCCCCCCCATAGTATTCATCTCTGGCAATTCGAACGTTCCAGTAGCATCTTTTATAAATACATTCGTAATCAATGGCTTTTTGTAACCAGTCTTCATACTGCTTAAAGCGTAGCCACCACTTGCATAACTTTGCTGCTGCAAACATTCATCTTTGTTGAGTGTAACACGAAGACCTGGGTATTCGTTTTGAAGAGAGAGAAGAAATCCATTTGCTCCATGGTAATCTACTACTTTCATGAGAATTGTATTTAGTCCCGGCTTCAAGGTATAAGAAAACATAAAGTTGTTCTTTTGCACTGATTGACATGTTGCTTGTTTGAGCACAGATATACCAGAGATCCAAAGCTGAAATGAATCATCTGCTCCTACACCAAAATTAACAATTTGCTCTCTATCGGAACACAAGTGAGTAGTAACATAGGTGTAAATATTATTTAAATCTTTCTTTTTGTGCCCTTTTTTTACATAATGACAATCCAAGTCTCCTCTTGCTGCCATAGATGTACATGCACTTCCCCAGTCCTCAGCTTGGTGGTTGTCATAAATTATAGTCTTTTGTTTACTGCCAACGAATTGTTCCCACACTCGTCCATCTTCTAGTTGGGCTATTTCATTCAAGTTAGTCGCATCAAATATGTGTTTATTGACAGCGTTATCAACGGCACATTGGTTATTAACTTTGTACACTCCATTCCACGGTGCAGATGCGATTAACCAATCAGTTAAAACAAAATATTGATTTGCAAACGGTGCATACATGTTAAAAATACATGCAGTATGTGCCCCAGCGCATGGGATCAAGTTATCTTGTAAATGAGACCCTGATGATTGATGAACAGCAAATTTCCAAATGTGATTGCTACCACAACCCGGAGCAGAAACGCAACGAGCTAACGAGTACGGTGTAACTACAACACAGTCTTCGGCAGTATATTCGATACCTGTTGCCCCATATGTAGCAACGAAAGAGTCGTTACCATCCATACGCCCGATATTCTCTCCATGAAAGTAAACATACTGATTTCCCTCTGTCAAAAGTTCAACAGTATCGGAACCAATAGAGGTTGGTAAATTTGGTGAAAGTGATATTGAGTTTACGTTTAAATCATTTTCATTTATAACAACGACTTCATATGATCGTATGTCATTCAACTGCGGATTACCGGAGTCAATTGCAGTAATTTCGATACGCGTAGTTTGAAATAATTCGTAGTCGATTGTTTTTGACGCTACTGTTATTATACCGGATGCGGCATCAATTGCAAAGTCATCATTAGGGCCATTGACAGAGATGACGTAGTTTAGCACATTACTACCGTCTGGATCAGTTGCCATAACAGTGCCTATTGATGTACCAATCGGAGAGTTCTCATTAACAAAGAATTTACCAGGCTCTAGTGTTGGTGCTTCATTGACATCTTCAACTTTAATTGTAATTGTCCTAACTGATTCAAGTCCACCACTATCCACTGCTCTAACGTTAAGTGAGTATAAATTACTTAGTTCATAATTTAATGGGGTAAATGCACGACTAGTTTTGACTTCATAAAATGTCATGTCTGCTATTCTTGCTACTGATCCACCTGGGCAGCTGTCCATAATAAAAATAACAATTTCGTCATTGCTGCTTTTTTCTGCAGTAAACACCCATTCAACGTAACTCCATTCGTCGGCAACAATGGTGTTCATGAAGTCTCTATTAAATGCACCAGGAGAATGCTTTTTAAGACCAAAGTTGTGGTCTCTACAATCTGGTACTTTATTGACAAATTTCAAAAATAAACTTACAGCATACATCCCACCCTTAATGACCTTAAATTTACCGCCAAGCCAATTCCATGGAGCAAACCCCCCCAATACTTCAATCTCCAGGCTTTTGGACATTACGGAAGTCCTAGTGTTTGTAAGCGCTTTATCATCACTCCATTTATAATTCATGTTGCCATTGCTAAATCCTTCACCAGACAAATCTTTACTTCTCAAAAACTTTCCCAAAACAAACTGTTTGCCAGTCAGGTCCAAATCTGTTTTATCTTCCATTGAAATATCAAATTGAGTTTTAAAGCTCCCAAACTGACTTGTAGTCTGGGTTAATATTTTCCCAGTAGAACTTTCAATTTTGAAAGGCAAGTCACTAGGAGCGGCGAGAAATGACCATGTAAACTTCTCCGAGTCATCTTCGTCTACAATGCCTATTTCATCAGCAACTACTGAGTCGTCATCTGAATTTTCTTTGATTGTAAATAACTGTTCGGGTAAAATAGAAGGAAACTCATTCATATCTGCAACATTTATTGTAATCAAAGCAGAGTCTTGCATAGGATACGTTGCATGTTGATCATCAACAACAAGAAGAAAGGAATATGTTGCTAGCACCTCATGATCAATTGTGGTGTTGCGCAAACTTAAATCAGAAACAGAAATTTGTCCCGTGTTTTCGTCTAATTCAAAGGTCCAGGTTCCATCGGATGGAAACGCTTGCTTGAATTCATATTTTAAAACATCACCCGAGTTACTATCTGTAGCAAGTACACTTCCAACAATGGTACCGGCATTTGAATTTTCATTGATTTCAAAATTTTGATCTACAATAATGGGAGCATCGTTAACATTAACAACAATAATATCAATGGAACATGTTGAGAATAAACCCTTCATATCTGTTATCATGATTTCAAATGTGAATTTTTTATTTGCACCTGACGTTGAAAGTACTGAAGTATTTTGCAGATACATTTGCCCAGTTCCTTGATGAATCATAAATGGCAATGACCATGAAGAATCTGTGTTTCTATGCGATTCCTCGTCTGTAGACCATTCTGTTATAACATAATCGTGTGAATCTGAATAATCTGGGTCACCACTTAAAACGGGATACCCTACGTATGTCCCTCTGGCTATATTTTCTCTAGTCCAGAATGTATGCGTCTTGTTAGGTGCAGGTGGTTCATTTACATCACCAACAGTGACACTTACTACGCAGGAATCAGAAAGACCACCTTTGTCTGTTACCAAAATGGAGACATTAAAGAAATTTATTGAAGCTTCGTAATCCAAATTGCTTTCACCAAACTCCGTTACATATAACTTAGCGCTACCAGCATTTGATATTGTTGAATTAATATTATTTAAATTTAAAACCCATTCACTACTATTTATATTATCGTTTATCATTTCAATATGGAATGCGTGTAGCTCTATGCGGTCCTCATCTTTAGCACTAATGACTCCAATAAAAGAATTAGCTGCTGAATTTTCCATTACAGAAAAGCCAAACATCTCGTCAAATCTCGGCGCCTCATTAATATCGTTTACGTCAACTAAAACGTTGATGGAATTTTTATTATAGTTACTATCAGATACAACCACAACAAGTTTATAGAACTTGGCAACATTAAAATGCAAGGCATTTTGATTAGTAGAAATCATACCACTTTTGTGATCAACATAGAAGTGTCCTCTAGTGTTTCCAGATTCAATTTCATAAACAAGTTTTTCATTAAAATCTTGATCGTAAACTACATGCGACACAGCACCTAAATCAACAATTGCACCAGCTGTACGCTGGTGTGAATAAACTTGCATTATCTCCTGCTGAGAGAGATCTTTGTTGAATACAATTACATTATCGATACGGCCTTCAAAGAAAGATTTCCCGACATTGCTACTAGATGGATATCCTTTGCGCGATCCAATATGGAGAGGATTAGGTGCTACATTCAAATTTCCATAGCATCTATAGGTATCAACAAGGTCTCCATTGATATAATGATATGCACCAGTATTATTATATGTTACTAATATATGTGTCCATTGCTTGAGCATTACTTTATAATTTCCTTGCCATTGCCAACAGTTATCGCTGCTAGTAGCGGATGGCGTGTTTGATGTGCTAAATGAGGATTTCAAATGACCCGTTTCTTTTTGTAAACCAACAAGCCAAGCCCTTTCTCTTCCTGCTATTATACCGTAGTCGCCGGAAAAGTCAAAGGTGCGGGGGAAAATCCAAGCAGATAAAGATATTACAGATTGCGCTAATACTGTATTATCATTTTCAGCAGGAATCAAAATAGTAGTCCCATCTGTAAAATCGAAACTCATACCACCATCGTTACCTTCCGCGATATTATTCTGGTCTCCGTAGAAGTATCCATGTGATCCATATCCACTTACGTCCAATATTTCCCTACCTATTTCCTCCAAAGCCCAATAGCCTACCAATCCCGAAGGGAGTCCGAATGTTGTCAATTTATACTCTTCGTGTACCACTCCACCTTCACTCACGTTGAATGCAACAGAGCTCAAAATTTCAGGCGGTTCATTGTGATCTTCAATGATTACATTAACAATTGAATCCGAATACTGTTGCGGGGTGCCATTGTCTACGGCACGGATTAAAACTTTATAATATACTAAATCTTCGTAATCAATAAAGTCGCCATTTTTTATTGTTAAATCGCCTGTTTCGGCATCAACCTCAAAGACATTCACTACTGTTATATTGCTGCTCCATTCGCATGTATCCTCCTCCGCAATATAATTTTGTTGTTCTACAATGGAACACATAGCAATTTTAATGCCTGAGTATATAAAAGATTGCCCAATATCTTCATCTATAACATCTAGTGTGCTTCGGACGACACTCCCAGTATTTGCTGTTTCGCTTACCGTAACAAGTATATTCATAAATGACGGGGGCTCATTTACATCTAAAACTTCGATATTGAATTCAGTTTGACTACTTAACGACGCAGGAAATATGCCATCGTCAATCACTTCAACAACAACAGAATGGTGTGTCGCTACCTCGAAATCTAACTCTCCATCAGCAGCAACTATTAAGTGGTACCCATTTGGAGTATTCATTAATTGAAACCGCCCTTCACTATCATTTATTAGCATAAATGAATACGTATCACTGACATCTTCATCGTCTACTTCAAGGACATCTCCAATAATTGTGCCGTTTACTGCACTTTCTCGTACACTCAAATATTGATATTTAATTGTAGGGGGATCATTCATATCTAAAACAGTTACTCGAACGTTAACTGTCGAAGATAGAGATGGGGGATTCAAACCGTTATCCACGGCCTCAACATTTAAATCATAATATGATTGGAACTCAAAATTTATATTTGCTGTATTCACTTCTAGTTGCCCATTACAGGCAATGATGCGAAATATATTGAATTCATTCCCACCAATAATCCTATATTGCAATGCTTGCCCATTGTCATAATCCATCGCGGAGACTAACGCTCCGACTTTTGTGCCCTCAACGGAATTTTCTCTTACTTGACGCATTATGATACCTGGGTTTGTTGGCTTGTGATATTTGTATTGACACGCGTTAAGAGTTAAGGATGGTTGAATTCCATCCGAGTCTATTAGACCAACCCCGCTATTAGAGCTCTGGCCAGCTGGATCTTCAAACAACACTACGTCATTAACAACAAATTTCCAGATTCTAATACCGTCATTTCCGGACATAGAAATCTTAATGGTTTCTGGCCAACTTTTAGCACTAAACGAAAACAGGTATTCTTGACCTTTAGCAAAGCCAGAACCTGTGGTATAATCAGTAGTGCTTCCATTGGCATTCGTCTGCAAATGAAGATAATCGACGGTGCCAGAGTCCACGGATGTGCATGTATATATCTTCACAAGCAAGTCATCTCCGTGATCGAAATTTGGATTACAAACGGTCGCATCAACCGGGAACTCAGGCTGTTCATTCATATCGATAACATCAACAGAAATATCTGTATATACAGACAAACCACCGAAATCAGTTACAACGACTTCACCTTGAAGCACTGGCGTTCTCTCAAAATCAATCTTGGTTGAATCGTTAATACTAACTGATATTTGCCCAGATTCTGTCATATTTGCATACGATAATATATTACCATCTACAAGAGCAAATTTTAACTTTCCAAAAACAGTTCCTGCATCATCTGGATCGGACGCTTTGATAGGAGCGCCAATAAGGGTACCAGAGGGACTATTTTCCACAACAGTACGCACTACCCCCGCTTCGTTAAATATTGGTGGTTCGTTTACATCTTCAATTTCAATTAAAACCATGCCTGTTGCAAAGAGGCCCCTAGAATCTTTAACTTGCACTTGTAATTTGTACTTGCCTTCAGTAGAAAAATCTTCATGATTTAACACATCTCTTTCCACCAAAAATTTACCCGATAATGGATTTATACTAAATGCGCTCAGTAAATTGCCATTTAATATTTTATACGAAAGTGCGTCATTTAAATCTGGGTCTATAGCAGATAGTGAGCCAACTTGGGTACCAATTGCAGACTCCTCGGGAGTTTTAAAACATGCAACATAACCCGTTTTACCCTCACAATCGCTTGGTGATGTAGTTTCAAGCACCACTTCAGTCGTGCAATTATACTGTACAGCTAATCGATCGCCAGTAGCTGCAAAACATGTTTGCCCGAAAGTATCAACATTAGCTACAACGGTGCATTCCTTTTTGAATAGACATTTGTTTTCAAGAACAGTTTTGCTCCTTGGGCTGTGGCAGTTTCCTTTACTATACATATTGCACCCACCAGAGGGGTTGCCAAAACTAGCAAAAGTAATTCTAGATATATACATACCTTCAGGGCAGCCTAGGGTGGCAGTTGTGGATACGTGATTCGCTGTTTTACAATGAGAAGTTGACTGGGAATTTGGCGGGTTGACGTTTTGCGTCGAAATTAAAGGCAGTTTATATGATCTGTCACTATATGTTTTGCTGTAACACTTTTTCTCGTTATTTGTGGCGCGACATCCTACTTCAAGATCAATTGGTAAACCTGCAAAAGCATTTACATTATGATACGCACGGCATACGTAAGAGTCCAGCTCTTTTGCCGTATCAGCTGCTACACATGTTGCAGAGTTTTTACACTGCAATACACACGTTTCCCAATTAGCCATTTTTGACTGTACTACTGTTGTTTTTGTGGCTCGAAATTTACAACACCCAGAGCCTTCAAATTGCATTTTAGTGTATGAATCGCTTTTAATTACAATAGCACCCATACGAAGAACCGGATATTTGTCCCATTTTATTGGAATAATGCCCACGTATCTAGCAGATAATTGATACTTTAACATTACCCGAGAAATTTGATTATGCCACTTACTCATTACTTTGTATTCACGCCCATTTTCAACAAATTGCCAAGGACTATTTATATTTCGCTTTGTTACAATTTTGATTTTTTTGAGGAAGTATTGTTTTCGTGTTGGGTGAGGCAACATAGCTACTCCAAGTAGTTCTTTAATAGCGCCTAGATCAACGTAGTATATTTGGCGCTTAGCAGATGGTAACCGGGCATTGTACGTAGACATCCAAAACCCCCAATTACTATCTAATTTTCCTGACCATGTTTTGTATTTGTAACCATTTAATCCCCATTGACTCCACCTTTTATTGTATTCAACATCTATAATTTCTTCGGATGATAAGGTTTCTAACGGAATGTTACATGTCCATAGAGCCAAACGATCATTCGGTTGGAGAGCATCTATAGAATTTTTAAAACTGTGAAAATTGAGTGCACACGTGGTTCCACTAGATTTAGAGAAGACACGACCGTCTTCGTACGTAATAGTATCTGCCTCACCAGTACAATCAAAAACTGCGTTCCTAGAGTCTTTTGCGTCGATATAAGTAGCCCCATTTCCGTTTCCACCAATTTTTAGGCCGCACTTTTTGTCTTTAATATGGGCATAAACTTTATTACCTTCAAGATATAATGTCGTCATTTTTCCATCACAGTTCCATTTAGCAAGATGCTGCGACGATTCTAAGATGTCTGGTGATTGTGCCTTTTCAACAAATGTGATACCGCAAGTTTCGATCTTCTGCACCTTATTACTTTGAATAATGATGCTGTAATCGTAACCACGGCACTGCCGCAAACCACCATATTGTGCTCCACAAGATGCAAAAGTGCCGCAGCAGTAGTCTGTTCCTTTTGCACATTGCATTGGGTTGGCACACATGGCAGGATATTGTTTGTTGCATCTCACCACACCACCATTGTTTTTGCAACATTGGCTGTTATCACCAAAAACGTTATTGTCTGAGCATGTCGTTCCGTCGGCGCATAAAACATTGCTATCGCTACTTAAGGGACCTGCGATCCATGCACAGTCAGTTTCCGTTTCTGGCAGTTCCACAATAAAATCTTTATTTGTACTTTTTGAGAACAGCGAAACAGAAAATTCATGCTCCATTTGAATCCACGACATGTGTGCAGTTTCTTTTTTCCACCCGCTGTTAAGAAGGCTTTTTTCTAATCCTAAACCACGACCTTTTTTATTTGATACTGCTACAAAAACTGTGGCATCCGTGTTTAGCTTTAAACTCAATATCTCGCCGCCTACTTCCCCGCTTGTAGCAGGCATTTGAATGATTTGTGTTCCGCCTAAAATGGATGGAATTGATGCGTATTTAAGTGTAATATCACCACTAAATACTTTTGCGTTAGTTTGAAGATCATTTGCATAGACTTTATATTTTATTGCTTTAGGTCTAACTTCTAAACCAGTTATTTCTACTACCCCATTGGCTTGTTGTAAGTATTTTGCAACTGTAACTCTAAAACTACAAACGGGTAAAATCTTTTCTTCAAATGTTGTAGACACTTTCTCCCATGCATTATTACAACTAGATGGAAATAAGCCTTTTGATGAACCTACAGCAATACGGTCCCTTCCGTAAAATGATGTTACTAGCAAGTCTTTTGTTCCATCAAAGTCTGACGTGCATCTGATCCATGCGCTGACAACAAATTTGCTGTTTGCACATATCATTTTTGTGTTTTCTGCGACATATACATCTGAAGCTGACCCAGTTGATGAGGTAACACGCAACACGTGTGCCGGTAGCTTACCTGGGCCATCAGAAATCCCTACGATTTTATACGGATTGCCCTGCAAAGTGGAGATATTCGAATTATATAGCGGCCTACCATTATTAAAGTTACCATTACCAATGTAATTACCATTTTTTAAGGTTACTGTTGCCTTTAATGACACTTGTGCATCTGCTTTAACAGATGCTGTAATCAGTCGATTTACGTTTGGTACTCGTGGGCTAATCTTATAGACAACATTTTGGTCTAACCAACCAAAATAATTGTCATTTGTAGGATATTTACATCCATCTTTATAATATTTTTCACCAAATCTACCGTACGAATTTCCACAAAAACATTTGCCCCACCATTGTATCGCAAAATATTTATATTGTAAAGAATAGCATATCGTTTCACATTCAGATACAGTAGCACCTACTTTTATTGCAACGTGTGCAAAATCATCTTCATCATGGAAATACCAACCACGGTATGCATTAATTGCACCCTTAGAATCGATCCTCCCTCCCCACACACTATGCCTTTTCTGTTTGTAGCAGCCTAAACGCCTTGGTGGCGCGGGGGAACTAGGCGGCAAACTAGCCCCAAACACTGGAGCATCGTTCGCATCTAAAACATCAACTTCAGCATTACCAAACGCTGATAGAGGGGGTATCGCCGGGTCAGTAATGCGTATCTGGATACCATATGAGGATCGTGTCTCAAAATCTAAAACGTTCTTTTTTAAGGAAAGTATATATTCTCCGCTGTTTTGACCGGGTTTCAAACCAAAAACGTTTTTATCATGTTTACTTTCTTGGGGTAAACATACATTGCGGAATTTACCAACTGCACCATAACCTGTCGAGACCGCATATTTTGAGTAAAGTATGTTGGCAAATCCTTCGACCTTCATAAATGAATTTTCAATGTTTAAAAGACCCGTGCCAGATGATATAGTACCAGTTGTAGAATCGAAATGTATCCAAATACGTGTATAATCGGTTTTTGATAAAATTGAGACAGAACTTTTTGCAACAAGCTCCTGGCAAGACGAAGTCTGTATTTCAGTCCCAACTAGTTTCACATCCTTGCAATTTTGAATTTTTGAAACAGTATTGTACTTTGTACCATAAACTATTTCTATGGAATTCTTGCCTGGGTTATACATTAGTATATGAACAGAATGTGATGATGCAACATTTAGTGTCACGGTATGATCAACTATTTCCCTAAAAACTGGCGAAAATGCAATATAACGCTTGACACTACCAGTCGATCGAGAAAAACAATTTTCACGGTCAACGTTAAAACTTAGTCTATCCGAGTGGCCCTTGTCGGGATCTTTTGCTTGTAATGGCATTCCAATTAATGATCCAATTCTTGCATCTTCGCTTACTGTGAAGTGGGCACTTGTTGGTATTGGTGGTTCATTGACATCAATAATACGAATACTAAAACCAACCCATCCAGACCTCGCGTTTCTATCACCGCTAACACCGTTGTCCTTTGCCTGGATGGAAAGCCACGACCAAGACTCTTGTTCAAAGTCATATTCCTTTCTTAAATAGATTTTAAGTGGTTCTCCAACGTTTATTGTACTTGGTACGGCCCAATGCCTATCATAAGAATGGGATATTGCTGTCAAAACACTATTTGCATCCTCGTCGCGCAAAATAGAGTTTATTGTCAAAGACTCACCGACTTTCATATCTTCTCTAACATCAAGGTTCCGGTACCAATATCCACCGTTATCAAAATATGGATAATCGTTACGATTTCGCACGATGATGTATACATATGCTACATCAGACATTTTCCCCACCCCATTGTCAGTAACTGAAACTTGCAAACGGTACCATTGTCCCAAAGCCGCTATTGGACGATCTGCTGCTATTTTCATCCAATCTTCAACGTTTTCATAATTCAAGCATTTCCTGAAACGAGACCACCAATACGATCTACGCCTGCGTATTTGACCGCTGTATACGTCAATATCAAAACAACGATTTTCATTTCCTTTTTCTATCCGAAATTTAAGTCTCTGAACAGGGTTGACATCTGGATCAGAGGCTTGCACGGGTTGGCCAATTTTCCAATACGATGGTTGATTTTCATCGACAAAAATAGTTTGATTATAAATTGTTGGCCGCATATTACTTTGTAAAACCTGGATTAAAATAGAATTTTCATCACTTAACCTACCATTTCCATCATCAGTAACCCGAACAACTATCCTATAATATCCTGCTGCAATCTGCTGGGTAATGTAGACTTGCCCAGTAATAGAATCGATATAAAAGTATCTACTTGGATTGCCAGAAATAATTTCAAATATATGATTTTGGTTATGATCTTGATCAAAAAATACAACCGGTTTGCCAACTTTACTCCCGCCCTTCGATTGGCTATAAATACTTCTTTCCTGCACGGCAATTGACGGCTTCTCGTTCGTATCTAATAAATTAACCATAACCTTTGCAATAGCTTTTAATTCATTGTTATCTGTTGCAGATACATCCAGTTCAAACTTTTTAGTTGTCGAAGTTTCATAATCTAAATCACTGGATCCTGTTCCAGTGGCACTCTGCGAAGCATATTTGACAGCAAATTGACCGCTTGCAGATCCTAATATAAATGGAACGCCGGCGGTTTCTAATTTATATGATATAACTTCATTGTCATCTGGGTCTGTTGCCTGGAGAGGATACCCAACGTTTACTCCATTAGGTGTATTTTCAAAAACGAAATATTGGTATTTTGGTAACAACACAGGGGGTTCATTTACATCTAAAACGTATACATCTACATCAGTTATAGAGCCCCTGGCCGGAACACCGTTATCAATGGCCCTTATTTTTAAACTGTATTTATTAAGTTTTTCAAAATCTAGTTGTTTGACATTTGCAAATAGAAGACCAGATGATTTGTCAATGGTAAATGTATTTTTTATGTTTCCCCCAACAATTTTATACGTTACCTGGTCGTGAAAAATGTCTGGGTCGATAGCTATTATTTCTGATGAAACCAATGCAGTGGTTTCCGAATTACAACTCAGCAGTATTGATTTGCGATCCATAACTGATTTCATTTGGCCGGAAACACATGTATGGTAATCATTTCCACCTTCGTCAACATCGCAACCTAGTTCTCCCCCTTTCCACCCCTTTCTACAACACTTATTGCCCGATCCACAATATTCACATTTTCCAGACAATGTTTTGCATGGAAGCCAACAATCTTTTCCTTTATTCTTCAATGTTGGCGGGATTTCAAATTTTGCTACGTGTGTTGCACCATCACCACATTGATATTTAACTGCCATATCTTCCTCACACATTGGGTCTGGATTACCCAAAATGGCTTGATCTAGTATATAATTACATGTTGCTTTCCCGTCACAATTACTACGAATACTGTCAAATGCAGCGCCAGATGTTGTTGTAGGGGCAGCCTTACTCATGTAATAATCAGCATCCCACCCTGTTCCACTTTGTAATGTGCAATATTGCAATAATATACAACGGCCGGCAGTATTGGCATCACTTATAAAATGATTGCATTTGTCGTTTTCATCGCATAAAGCTTTACACATGGGTGTTCTATAACCTCGGGAGTATATAGTATACCAGCCTAATTTGTAGCTTTCACCGCAACTTTGGGACGGTGAAGGCAGATACGTATATGTTGCTAAGCCGCAGTTATGCCCGTATTTTACATTTAAGACTTTAATCTTCCCAATTGATGATTTGCCCAGAGTTGAAACCGACTCATATACATATTTACACGAGGTACCACCTAGCTTCCCACACGATGTTTTGCCATATTTACGAATCTGTTCCCAATCATTATCACAAGAGCAACTCCCAGAATTTTGCAACGCAAAATATTTATAACTAACGCCATTCCAACTGCTGCATGCTTCTTGGCATAATGCAGCGGTATAACCATAAACACGAGGGCCATATCTGAGAGCCATAAATCCATAACCCCCCCTCTCGATCCACGACCCTAATCTAATTACTTGCTTCTCGAACGCTTCTTCTTCAACACTAAATTCATACTTCGTGTGACTTTCCTTTCTACGTATGGGACCGCCAAAATTCGGCGCTTCGTTTATGTCTATCACATTAATGAAAACGAAACGCGTTATACTCTTTTGGTTAGCTATATCCGAATCAGAAAATTGTACTGACATGTTATAAAATTGGGTTGTTTCGAAGTCTAGAGTGCCTTGGCTCAAATAAATTTCCCCAGATAGTGGTTCGACATCGAACACAATCTTTTGCAGAGTCGAGCCTGATATCAATACCCATTCTTTATTATTATTCCATCGAATTATTTTTAAACTGGAATCTAATGAAAAGCTGTAAGTTGTATCATCTGGAAACGTAAAGGTGCCGTTTGTCCCAAATAGTTCACCTACAAATTCTGGCCTGGCCTCATTTATCCAGCGCCCAATAATGATATTATCATTTGTAGAATTCAACATTAATTTTATGCGACTAGAACCATATCCCCAGGTACCACTACTTGTAAAAATATTAGTATTTGCAACTACTTTACCACGCACATGTTGACCTTGATCTGGATCACGAACTTTTACTCCCCCAGCAATAGTCCCAATCACCGCATTTTCGTTAATATACACCGTTGCATTGTGGTCCGATATAGGCTCTTCGTTAACGTCACTAACGCTAATATCTACCACAGTTTCAGAGTAAAACTCATCATTAAACGCACCAATTACAAGCGTGTGTTTTGACTCTGCTTCAAAATCTAATGACTTATTGAGGTAGATGCTTCCGCTACTCATGTCTATGGAAAATAAACGGTTCTCATTACCCGAGAGTATTCTATAGATTAAAATATGTTTTGATGTTGAGCATAAAATTGAAAATCCTTCATTCCACCCAGAAACGCTAGATGGCTCTAAAATTGCAATTTGTATGTAATTATCTTCAATTTCAACCTCAAATTCTTGCGCCACATGGGAATCGTCAGTATAAATGGGAATATTATTGCATATCATATACTTAGTTGCTTGATTATCTATCCACAACGACATCTGTGTAGATGCCGGTACATCTATAAGCCCCAAATTTTTATTGTAACTTTCAACAGAACTTAGGGCACGATCCGTTGCTTTTACTGTCCCTACTAGCAAACCGGCGTTAGCTGATTCGGCCAATCTGTATTCATAATGATCTTGCGTAAAAACTGGTGGTCGATTGGTAGCGTTAACGTAAACGGTTACAGTCGCCGAACCTGATAATGGAGGGCTACCACCATCATGAACCCTTAAGCTCATGATATATTTATTTACTTTGTCCGCATTTAATACGCCTCCTAAAGCTAATTTGATTTGACCACTACACGATTCAATTCCAAAAATTGCTTCATTATTGCCAGACAATATCATAAAACTGAAAGTTGCGCTTGTATCTGGGTCCCTTGCTTGGACTGGGTCTCCTACTTCCTCGCCTATTTCGGCATCTTCGTAGATGTAGCGAATCGTATCAAAAATTACAGGCGGCTCATTCACATCATTTATGCGAACAATAATAGTACCATGAGCCTTAAGCTGATTACCAACCTGATCATCTTGCACAGTAATTTGAATATCGTATAAACTAGTATCTTCGAAATTCAATTTTCCTGCAACGGATAATTTACCTGACAACGATACATTAAATGGCAGCGAAAAATCGACAATTTTAAATTGTAGCACCTGGTTATAATCTGGATCTTCAGCCTCCAGTGATGCAATTATTGTGCCCAGCGTTGCACTCTCTTTGACAAAATAAGTAGCTTCATCATATGTTGCAATAGGCGCATCATTTCTGTTTTCAATCATTATAATAACTATTGTCGAAGAAAATTTCCGAGACGATAACATTGATTCGCAATATTCCCATTCTGGGCCATCAATTGTGTAACACCAAGCTGTTACTTTTATACCTGAGGGATTGCGACAAAAATTGTGATCCCCAAGAACATTTTCCCATGTATTATCCCCAGCATTTATTGCAGTTGCGTATGGCTGTTCGTTTGGCTCCTGAGACATCCAATTTTGGCATGTAAAACCATTTATCGTCTTTGTATTTGTACCTCCATAAAACTTGTGCCCATCATCAAAAGCAGTCACTTCAATTGTATATAGAGAAGTGGTTTCAAAATCTAATATACCTCTACCAGACGTTAATATTTGCCCAGTATTTGAATTAATACTAAAAGCAGGGAGATTTTTTACATCATTTTCAACACCTGACGAAACCCATAACTCGACTTGCCTTTCCATTTGGTTTGTAATAGGCCCTGGAATATCGTTCAAGAGCGATAATTTGTCATTGTTCCCAATAGCAATACTAAACTTACCATTTCCATCATCAAGGAACGAACCATCGGTTGATAGTTGAAGACCAGTAAAAGATTCATATTGAACGTTAATTTTTTCTACGACACCGACTCCATTAAAAGGGTTTTCCGATTGCTTCCACACTATGTAATTGTTTGGATACATATTGTCTGTTTTCATTTCTGGCCATCGCATTTTGAATAAAAACTGGCCATTTCGATTTCTGTGATCCTCTAAATTATCCAGGATAGAATAGTTAGGTGATTCCGGATCATATCTGTTAAATCTTGATATTTGATTAATATCTTCACAAGAGATTGTGACTGCCCCAGGAGCAGAATCGCCACTGTCACTTTTCGTTAATTTTTCTACCATACTGCCTTTTATGGCGCCCTGTCTCCCAAATAATGCATATGAATAGCGATATGTCAAAAACCAATACCCAAACCTGTTTCCTGCACCCAACTTGCGCATAGAATTTCGTATTTTTGTTAGCAACTTTTTGTAGTTCTTAAAGTCCGAGCTACTAATACTCCATTCCATTTTTCTAGCATTTGTTACTATACTAACAATTTTTCCGTGTGTGATTGAACGTAAAAACTGGAGTAATTTCACATGTTCATCAAAACTGGAATAAATATCGAAGACTCTGATATTTTCGACGGTTTGAGTTTGTTGATTCAAAACGGCTACATTGACACCTGGTTGAACCGGCAATGATTTGCCATGAAGTATCATCTGACTATTTCCACGATCACTTTTTAATAGGTAAACTCCATTATCTTTACAAAATGGCTGAATTGTATGGCGATGTACAATACGCCAATTTTTCGTAGCGGCTACATTCGAGATGGAAGATGCAGAGCAATCTACACTGTCAAAAGAGCATATGGCGCCACTTACGGCACCAGTTGCTAATTGTCCAAACTTATTAACCTTGCTGTGACATTCCGGTATCGCTAGGGGTAATTTATTTAAGGGTGGAGTGCAACATTGAAATCCAACGATATCATCGAGCGCGTTACTTAAACGTCTCCGTCGAATACCGGTTAGTAAATAGTTTGCTGGACACACAGGCCAATTTTCCATAGTCGACAAAAATGATAATTCCGTGCAGCTTCCATATGTGCTACTAGAATCTTGAAGCTTACAGCATACCGCCCCTGTTAATGCATTTAAAGTGGTAGCAAGGCTTAAATTTCTTGATATACCGTGTAAATAATAACCCTCGCCGCAAGGCGTTTCTTCAGTCCAATTCGCATCATAGCATGTTTGCATGTCAAGTCCGTGCCTACAAGTTGCTGTATCTAAACAATCTATAGAACTACATGTCCCACTCTTTGTGATTCCAGCGACACCAAAGTTAAATGAACATGTGCTACGTCCTTTCCCATCACCCGCAATATTCCACGAATGGTCTATATATTCATTCGTTTTGAAGCATGGTGTGTCAGACGAACACGGACATTGGTCGGAATCTGCTAAATTTAGCTGTTTCATTGAATATCGTATAGATTGGGATTTATCGACATCAACTGCTGTGACAGCATCTCCAACCAACGTTCCACCTATTGATTGTTCTGGTACATATCGAATCCTATTTGAACCAAAAGGAAAAACCGGGGCTTCATTCTCGTCCAAAACATAAATTGTCATCGATGCTGTATCGGATAATCTGTTGTTCATCGCAAGACCAGAATCAGAAACTTTTATTTTCAACGTCAATACTGAGTTGGATTCATAATCAAGTTTATCTTCTAATATTGTGATTTGACCATTGTTATCAATTCCAAAAATATTATATTCGTTTCCTTGTACAATTGAAAATTCATGGCTTTGATCAAAATCTTGATCAAAAAATGACATCGGTTTCCCCACTAGTGTTCCAGCAAGACTGTTTTCCGGAATATGTGCAACTTGATCATCTAATACTGGCGCTTCGTTGACATCTCGAACATATACTTTTAAGCTTGCATCACTGTGCAGCAAACCGGAATCTGTAACCCTTGTCATTATGGTATATTCGTTTTCTTCCTCGTAATTTAAACCTCTACGGCGTAAAAAAATCTCTCCCGTTCCAGTGTCGACCTTAAAGAGGGAGCCTCTGTGATTTAATTTGGTAGAAATGATATTGTTCGGGAGAGCACTGCTGGATGTAGCATTATTAGTGTTAAAGGCACCTAAAACTTGAATTTGTTGAGCCGTGGTATGCAAATCATTATTGCTTTCTTCTAAACTGTAAAAAAGCTGTTCGTTAGCATCCACGTCGGTGGCAACCAGTTTGAAAATTGCAACTGAAGAAGAAAATGTGTTTTCGGCCACACGCATGTCACCATCCTCCAACGTTGGTGGTTCATTAATATCTAAAATAGTGATATTTACAATTGCAAAAGTTGATAGAGGGTTAGCACTATCATCAGTTGCTTGTACTACTAAGTTATATGCACTACAATGTTCGAAATTCAATCCATCGGCGGAGATATTATTTCTATGGTATTTTATTATTCCACTTTTTTCATCAATATAAAACCCTCCATCTTTATTACCCGCGACAATACTATAAAATATAGTATCTGAATCTGGGTCAATGCCATTCATTATTGTTACTGTAGTTCCGGGAGCGACATTTTCGTTTACGAAGAACTCGCCAGACGTAATATTTGGTGGCCTGTTGGAATTCATTACTGTAACGTTCAATTTTATTGTATCTGACAACCCTGCATTGTCAGTTGCTGCCACCTCCAAAAGAATATTGCTTACGCTTAAAGCTTGATTGACAACTAGAATAGCGCCACCTCCTCCGACAGATGCATTTTTCAAAACGAATTCATTGCTACCACCCGTCAAACTGTACTTAACTTCATCTCCATTATCTTCATCTTGTGCAAAAAGCATCGGACCAACTTCCTTTCCCAAATTACTTTCTGAGAAAATGTTTAAATAAATAGTGTTGCCTGCGGCATCACTTGATTTTGGAAATGCAGGGGGCTCATTTACATCTGCAACAAAAATATTTGCATCTAAAGTTGCTTTTAATGATGGTGTCCCACCATCCTTAACTTCGATTTCCATCGTATAGTAACCCCCTTGGAATTTTAAAGCATCGCTTTCATAATTTAAATTATCCTTAATCAAGCAAAAAATGTAACACGATGTTTGGTTTGTTGCATTTAACTGAAAAATGCCTTTTTTATCCTTTAATGTTACATTCATTTCACCTTCTGCACCATTATCTTCATCGACAGTACAAAACCTATCTTTTACAGTGCTGTTTCTATGTGCAATACCGTCTATCGATGCTACAACTCTGGAACCAATGCGACTGTTTTCTGCTATATACCTTACGTAATGATGTGGCTCTATTCTTGGCTCTTCATTTTCATTTGTCACATGTACGTATGTTAAAATTTCAGAATATAAGCCTTCATTATCTGTTACACGAATAGTAATTTCATATAAATTTGTGCTTTCATAATTTAACTTGCTACTACTTGCAACTAAACCAAGTCTACCGTCATCTGGGTGGATGAAAAACATTCCCAAACCACCAGCATCTCGCACAGTGTAGGTATATGATGAACCATAATCCTCGTCCAAGGTAAATTTCATTAGTGGCTCAGAAAAAAAGGACGATGGCACAGTCCCTTCAGAGACTGTAAAGTTACGCCCATTCGAACCAAAGTCAAACAATGGCTTTTCTGCAACATCCTGGACATGTATAACCACAACACTGTTGCTTTGCTTTGCAGGCCCAAAATTATTATAAGATATAGTTACATACTTATCGTGAAGTCTAACTGAGGAATCAACTGAAATTATTAGGCACGAAGAGCATTTTACATCTAGAGTCACGTTAGTAATATTTACGGATGCTCCTCCTTCCATTACAGTAAAATCTCTAATGTCAGGTTGGCCCGTTGAAAGGGTTTCGTTAAACATTATTTTGATCTCGTTATCAGTTACCAAACTTGCATTTAAAAATGCAGTCGTACCCCCATTTGCTACAGAATGAATATACGCGTGTGAATTTTCTGACCAATTACCTCCTAAAGTGCCACCAATGTCACCTGTTATAAATGATTGAACTGGTGATGTCCCACCAAAATTACTTGACGTATCTTCTATTTGGATATCCAATTTAAATATATTTGAAGCACTTTCAAAATTTAGAGCAGAAGGGTTAGCGATTGAAATGACTCCTGAATTGATACTTATTTTAAACGCATTATTATGATTACCCGACAATATGGTATACTTAAGCAGTTGATTTCTATCATCCTCGTCATACACTTCAATAGCCCCAATGTACGACGATAAAACAGCATTTTCGCGTGCATGCAGCTCAGTTGTTACGATGAACGGTGCGTCATTACGGTTGGTAACATGAACAATGATAGTGAACGTGACTTTTAAGCCAGCCGCATCAATTACACTGACAGTTAAATCGTATCTAGATTTTACTTCATAGTTCAATTCAATTTTGCCAACACACAAATGACCTTTATCACTGACATAAAACTGCCCAAAATTATTTCCGTCTACGAGAGCAAAAAATATATTATCGCCTACATTAGGATCAAAAGCATAGATGTTTAAATCCACAATGACATATCCAAATATTGAATCTTCTGGTAAAAGTAAGGATAATGGTACTCCGGGTGCTATTGGTGCACGGTTTTTCATCTGCACATTAATTGTTACCGCCTGCTGCTGGTAACCTTCGCTTGTGGCACGAACGAGCACCGAATAACTAGATTGCCTAGAAAGCAACTGCGCGCGCTTTTTTAAGTATATAACTCCTGAACATGAGTGTATCCCAAAATATTCAACGTCACCAGAGTCAATGGAAAATTTTATTTCTGATTCTGCATTGGCCTCCACAGTGCCAACAATAGTGCCCGCCTTGCT
>Ga0256417_1000010_pt1 | contig 19692 bp, 1 predicted proteins | sample MB_1026DmetaT_FD_190217 | JGI IMG/M metagenome (GOLD analysis project Ga0256417, IMG submission 190217) | Metatranscriptome of seawater microbial communities from Monterey Bay, California, United States - MB_1026D (Metagenome Metatranscriptome) | ecosystem: Environmental > Aquatic > Marine >...
GTCAATACTATAAAAAGAGAACTTTCCCGATTATTACATCGATAATCCAAACGATATTGATTGTGAAATTTGATCGAAATAAATCCCCGATTCATTTCAATTTCGAAATTTTCCAAATTGAATCGATTCCTTTGAATCGTATCCAAAATTGAATCGAATCAAAATTTTCCATTCCTAAAACGAAATTTTCGAAATCCTAATTCGAATTCATTTAAATTGAACTCGTTGATGGACAATTTTCCTTTGAAATGAATCACGGTCTATGAAAAAATTAATTGCCTACAAATCGATCTTGTTATTGTGAACGAATATCGTTGTGTCGAACGGAACTCTGTAGCTGTAAATCGACTTAGTTGGTGAATCGAGGTTCTTCCGCGAGGTTCGTTTCACTTTAGTTAGCACTTTTAATTATCAGTTATTCGTCGATTAACAATTGGCAGGCATTTATTCTAATTGAGGGAAGTCTCCAAGCAGACATTTCCCAACGAAAAACGCCGTTTTTCTGACGGCAAAAGTCGTTCAAAACTCTTATAGTATAAGCTAGAGGTAAGAGACGTCATTAAGGTCATTAAGTAAGAAACTCTTACAATCAGTTGAAAAAAAAAATCGACTAGATAGAGAACTCTATACTTAGAAAATTGTATAGAGAAATATACATATTATTGAGGAACTACGTATCTAAATATTTGAAAACGCAAACCATTGATTTAACCCAAAACAAAATGCGTGTCGCAACTCTTCTTGCGACGGCCGCACCTTTGGTGCAGGCGGCAGAACTTTGTGATATCTCCCTCACGCCGTCTCAGCTGATGATGGCCACGTTTGAATCTGGGGCACAGACGACGAAATTTACGAACCTCCGCGTTGAATGTAAATCTCTCTACCGTCGTAGCGCTACTGAGGTCATGAAGGTCGATGTTCCGCTCACGTATCGCCGTTGCCAAGATCAAGAAGGCGAGTACGATAAGGAGAAGAACACCTGCGTGAAATTTTCCTGTCCACAACCGTGTAGCGTTTGGGACCCCTCTTGTGCTGACAGACGAGGAGACAACCTTTTCGGCGACTCTAAACATTGGCCAGAGTATGATGCTAAAGTGAAGGAGGTCACGATGACAAAGGAGGATTTCAAGGCGATGGGGGACATGATGCATGATCATCACAACGTCGGTAACTTCTGGTGGAACGAGGATGACTCGAAATACAAAAAAATCTATACTGCCTTTGATGGCTGCCATCAAGCTTGGGATCATATGACTCAGACTCCCAAAAAAGACACTTGCCGTTGTGGTGTCGTAAATTTCTACAAGGCCAAGGACCCAGCTGTCCGTCACGAATGGGACCACAGGCCTCATGGCAAAGAGAAGACAGATGACTACTTCCTCCGACAATGGTCCGAAATCCAATTCCCAGCGAGGAGATACACCGGTCCAGATTGTGCTACCGACGCTGAGAAGGAGGCCGCTTGGAGATTAATCTTCCCCGATTTCAACAAAACTTGGACAATGCCTGGTTTCAGAGATAGGTGGGCGCGGGATCCACAGCATAGACATCCAGAACACCTCCCGGGAAACAACGACCACAGGCCTTCTTGTGACCACGCACCACATCCAGCCTTGAAGAAAGTCTGTCAAGATTTGTTCGCAATCGAACACGTTGACATACTCTTTGGTCATTCGATTGAGCAGCTTCTTCGTCACGATATGTTTCCGCAGCATCAAGGTCCTGACGGGCCTCGCGATGTAAGGGAAATCTGTCTCCATGAAGCCCACACCTTCTACGAGAGATATATGGTATTCACGGGTCAGTGGGTTCCCACCACTTATATGGAAGACCACGTTGAATGGTCCCACGACGAAAACGCAAAAACCTCCTCCGGTTTCGTCGACTGGTGTATGAGTGTTGTTAATAAGGTCAAGACTGGATTTGAAACCGCTAAGACGGAGATTGAAGCGGAGATGGCTGCGGGTGGGAATCCCGAAAACATGATCAAAGATGGTGAAATGCCTGCTATGGAAGGTATGGAGGGAGAAATGAAAGGTGAAATGCCAGCTATCGAAGGCGAAATGCCAGCTATGGAAGGTGAAATGAAAGAAATGCCAGCCATGGAAGGCGAAATGAAAGGAGAAATGCCAGCCATGGAAGGCGAAAAAATGCTCGCCATGGAAGGAGAAATTCCACTCAAAAGAAGGACTGAAGCGCATCATTTACAAGGAAACAAACATATGGAGATTGAAGGATTTCTCCACCAACTACACGAGCTCTTCAGGAACTCTTATGTGATGGTCGACGAGGCAACCGGAAATAAGACTTTTCCTTACCGTTACAACCCGAATGAACAACACTGGTCTGAAGTCCAGATGCCACTTTGGAAGAACAATGACGATTTGCAGTGGGGCCACCTCTTCCCAAAATTCTACCTTCCAAAAAAATTCGGAAAGGATTGCTTCTCTTATACCGAATATTCCGATACTATCAAGGACTACAACAGGCGCTCTGCGGAGAATTTCCCGAACGTCATCAAGCCAGTCTGGAACTGTACCGCTCCTATTACTATCCCGGAGAGTGCTATCATGCTCGCACCCCCAACCACTGACCCGGCGCATGCTGCTGTCAGATTGGGGAAGAGAGACGGTGTTGAGACGAAGTTGAACATTTTGGAATCGACTGAAATCTCTTCTGCGAAGGTCAATTTCTTTGTCATGCACGAACAGGAAACCGGAGGGTCGGTGAGGAAGCTCGGACCTTCCACTGAAGAATTGAAGTCGGCTTGCAAAGTAAAGCTCAATATGTTCTTCGATACCAACGGAACGAGGTCTATCAACGACAACGGATGGATTGCGTTGGCGGATTTGCCTGAACGTCCACCAAACTGCGACGCCGAAGGGGTCGCTGCTGCGAACGTCGAATTCGATAACACGCTGACCTCCCTTGTCGCAGCACAGGACGTGCAATGTAACAACACTGACACCAATGGTCACCGTTCCTTATTGGCAGGTGAACAATCTTCCTTGGACTTCGAAGCAAGCGCTACTTTCCCAGCTCATCATATGGACACTGTTGAACGTAAGGGGATCATGACTCGTGAGTTCGGGAAACTCAAAGAACGTCTCCACAAAAAGTACTCCTCCAAGTTGGACTCCATAGAGAAAAGATACGGCTCCAAGGTGCAAAACACTCGTTCTCTCACTGAAAGTGCCAAGGTCGACTACGTTTGCGAGGAACTCTTCCTTGAGCACGTTGAGGATGAGCTTGATGGTTCCCATCCATTGAATGTGGTGCACTTCAACATGGCGTATGGTGGAAATCCGGAGGCGCTTGAGAATCACAAGGAAGAATTCATCGTCCACTGTCTCGAACACATGGCCTCCGATAGCCGTAGACTCACCAAGCTCGATGCCAGGCAGAAGAAGGCTATTGCGGTGTCTCTCAGATATCTCACCCGAAGTTTGTCTGCTGCCAAGAAAGCTGGACTCGCAAAGAAAGCTCCTAAGAAGCTAGCTCCTTCCACTGTCATGCACTCCAACTCCCGCTTGCCCTTCTCCAAGGGTTCCCGCGACCTTGCCGAGTACCGTGCTGCATCGGAGAAGATCGAGAAAGCACGCTCTAACAAGGTATTGAAGATGCAGAAGGGAAGTCAAAGGAGGTTGGCTGCGTCAAAGATGACCGCAAAGAGGCTTCATCAGAGGACTGTGAACTCGAAGAAGGTGAAGAATTTGAGGTTGTTCGATCAACGCAAGAGTAAGCGTGCTCTTGCTGCTCGTTTCTTCAAGAAAAACAAGGTCCAAGATCCCATGGCCAAGTTCACTTCCTCCTTGCAAAAAATGAACATCGCGCACTTGAAGAAGGAACTCGCTCGTATCCAGTCTCACGAAACCGTCGAAAGGCTCACCAATGACAAGCAGTCCGCTGTTAGAGCCCGCAAGTTGCAAGCCGAGGCTAAGCAAGTTCAAAACCGCATTCGTAAGTTACAAAAAAAGATTGTCGCCAACAGCAAGCTCGTCCAGAAGCGTGATTATTCTCAATGGGGCGATCTCAAGCCGAAGGGCAAGAAGGCTAAGAAGGCGCCTGAGCTCACCGCCGACGCTTTCCGTCGTCTCTTCAAGAACGGTTTCACCGCCAAACGTGGACTTACCAAGGCTGCACTCCAGCGCAGCATCAAGCGTATCTTGCAGAATATGCCAGATATGCCTGCCGGGGAAGACATGCCTGCTGATATGCCTGCTGACATGCCTGCCGGGGACATGAAAGATATTCCCCAAGGAGGAACAGCCGCAGCACCAACTCCAGAACAGATCGCGGAGGTCGTCAAGGTCACTGGCCTATCTATAACGGAGCTCTCGTCGATGTCGATGGAAGACATCGAGGCCTTATACTTGGAAAAACTAGCTGAACAGGGTGGAACTGTGCCCCCTGGTATGACTTCTGCAGGTTCAGAGGGTGAACCAAACCAATCCGAAGGAGGACCAGAAGATTCCGAAGGAGGCGATCGGGAAGGTGGTTCCTCGTCCGGAGGAAATGAAAGACCTGCTGCCCCTTCTGGTCCACCTGCCGACGCTGCTACACCTCTGAAGATGAAGCAATTCAAAGAAGGATGTAAGGGTGTCGGTGTTGAATTAGGAGGCAACTTCGGTGCTATGGCCGAAAAAGCCTGCTATGACACCGTTGAAATGGCAGTTATGTCTGCGAAGGATGTTCCTCTCATTGCTAAGACGATGTCAGCAGCCCGTAAGTACCTCTTCGAAACATATGCTACTATGGGCTACGATCCAGCGATGGCCGATCTCTGCGAAGGATTCGAGGGCCACTCCGCAGAAGCTATCGAAGTTTGTAAGGGATGGTTCCAAGGGTTCGTCGGCAGTGTTAGCGGTGACGGACTTGCCGGTAACGACATCCTTACCTGGATGGCCTTCGTTATCAACGAGCTGAAACAGACAGTTTCCAAGGAAACCGGGTTTAAGGAAGAGAAGGTCGATTTAGAGAAAGCAAAAACTTTCTGGAGAAACATTGGTCAGTGTCACACTACGCTTGCTGGCATGTTGAAAGAGGATCCTGCGGTGATGAAGGCTGTGGAGGCTAGTGGAGTTCCCGATGGGGTCGATCAATGTCTCGAGGAAATAATGGGTGACTTTGGGGCGACTATTACGGACGACCTCGGTTTAAAAGCCTCCGTCTACACCGCCAACACACCGGTCACAACGGGCTGTATCGCTTTCCTCCGTGCTTTCAACAATATCGAAGACCCTACAGTGGCACCGGATTTCTGTGCTCTCAGAACCCGTGTTGTCGCCATCGCCAAGACAATGTTGGAGGGTCCAGAAACCACTACCCCTGCTGCTGGTATGCTCGCAACCCAGGAAATCGGTGATGAGGGACCGAAGGGAATGCGTCAATGTTGTACCTATATTCTTCGTTGGGAAATCTCCTTCTCCATGGCAAAGCACAAATTCTCCACTTGTGACGCTAGCAACTTCAGCTTGAGCAAGTGTCCCAAGGGAGGAGTCGACACCGCCAACGACTATTGTTGGGCCTCCGATCGTGTGATGGAGTTCGCCGGTGGTTTCTACGGGATCGATTTGGCTCCGTTTGAGATTTGTGAATCCCAAGCCCCCAAATTGGCTTCCGATGGAGTTAACGCAGCTTGGGACCTCATGGGAGATTGCGTATGTAAATCGGGACGTTGTAATGAGATGAGCTCGATGTTCTCCGCCCTCTTCACCAGCTCCCTCGAATGTTCTGCCAATGCAAACCGTGTCACCGATATTTGTGCTGGTCGATGCCCAATTTGCGGGGATTTGGATGGCACAGACAGCGAATACGAACAATCCCTTCCTGCTGTTATTACGAGTGTCGCTGGTAACTCACAGAAATGCCGGTATAGAACCGGCGCATGGTTCCTCGGACCCGGTCTCCAGGAATTGAAATTCCAGATGGAAATGCAAGCACTCGATGCTGAGATGATGGCCTCTGCTACCGCTGTCGAAGCTGCTGCCGGCAGCGCTGCAGGAACTAATGGAGCAGCTCGTGCCTTGCAGGGACGTGGTCCTGGAGGTGGATCTCAACTCCCACCTGGTGTCACCATCAACATGCTCAGAGAAGCGCTTCCCGACTTGTTCACGGATGTTCATGGTACTTGTTCGGATAAGGATTTATGTGACGTATTTGCTGAATTCCCCGCTGCCCTCGACGCGATGTCTAAGATGGATGCAAAGTTTCAAACTTGTAACTGCGAATCCTTCTGTGGACCGTTTGCGCATGCTGTGTTCACGAAGCAGAATATCACCAAACTCGTCTGTCCAAATGCCGAGATGAACTGGGCATTGGCTATGTCTGCTACGGAGAAGATGTGTAGTAAGTGTAAGGAATCCTTCGATTTGCCACGGTTACCATCCCCGGATGAAGCCTTCAAAGTCGAGGAAGAGAAGGAAGTGATGGGTAATCCTAACCAATCCAACGAACCTCTAATTTGTCGTCAGGCCCATACCACGTTCTATAACGCTTACCAGGCATGTCCTAAGAATTTGCCCAATGTGTTTAAGGATCAGTACGGTCTTCCATTTACCACCCCAAAAGATAACTGCACGGCTGCGCAGGAAACTGCCTACTGTAGTGTTATCGACGGTGCTGTTGCTGAGTGGCAGCAAACGCTTCTCACCGATTGGAATGGAAACACTGCCAATGGGTTTCAGGAAAGTAGGTGTAATTGGATGTGTTACGAATGGTGCGACGGTCGTATGGGGGTTGCAATGAATGAATACGGCCATATCGCCACGGGTTGCGGAGCGAATACCCGACAAGCACTCTCGGATATTGTCGATCAGGTCTGCCAATCCTGTATGACGGACCCGAAATTTGCGCAGGATAAGGGTTTGCTGATGCATATGCAATACGTTGATTTGATGTCCAAAGCCGGTGTGAGAGCGGCTATTGTTGATCCAAAGGGTGTACCAGGTGTGAAGACGAATATTTCCGATCGTTATGTGGTAGGGTGGGAGATGAATGATGTTGGCCCGGCTGAACAATGCTGGCAGAAACAACTCTCCACCTGGGGCCACCACATCAATCTCAAAGAGCACTTCCGCCATATTCCAACTCTTCCCAAACTCTGTACCGTCGAAGCTGCCTGTGAAGCATCCACTCGATTCGCCGAAACGTTGGTCACCGAACACTGGTTGAAGAAGGATTCCAGTGAGACGAAAACCACAACTCCTCCCGTGACCACAACCGGTTGTAACAGCTTGTTTGGCAAAGCGAAGGGTGTCAAGAAAAACGCTGTTCAGGTAGCTGCTGGCACCTCTGCTCCTGCTACTGCTGCCACAGGAACTTCGGCCGCTACTTCTACTGCTGCTCCGGCCACTAGCAGGGTTCGTCGTACTCAGGCGACAACGCTTCCTGCAGGAACTGCTGCTACAGGAACAGTTGCTGCGGAAACAGCTGTTGCGAGCACCGCTGCTGCGGGAACTTCCGCAGAAACTGTTATCCCAGGGGAGGGTCCAGCTACCGTTATCCCTATCGAAGGAAAACAACCTGCGGATGGTGTGGTGACCGAGCCTTCAGTTACTATCGCTCCCAAGGAAGAAGCAGGAATGGAAGAGTACCACGGCTTCTGTGAAGAGATGGCTCGTATGGCGTTTGACCTCTCCGTTGACTTCGTTAAGGGGGCCATCACCCAAGAGGCTCTCGACAAAATCTATGATAACACGTGCGATGAATTCCACGAGAGCCCTGGTACTGGTCATCATGAATGCTATGGTGCCGATTTCGAGTGCCGTAAACTGTACGACAATTGTATGACACCGAGAGAGGAGGGGGGAGAGAGTGATCCTCTGGACAAGTGCGGAATTACGCCGGATTGGATGCCGTATTTGCGACCAGGTTGTGAGTCTTACTTCGAGCTTATGCATATGGTCGAACCTGCTTCCCGTGAAATCTTCGCTGACGCTCTCCTAGAGCAGTTCGAAATCGGCCGTCCACAAGACGCCAACAAGGGTAAGGGGAAGGAAGAACATCATCATGATAAGGAACACGACCCTTGGGCCTGTGAGCATAAGTGCAGGGAATTCAGTGACTCCATGTCCGCCAAGTTCTACAACGACTGCAACCAAAACCAAATCACCCGTATGGACAATACCTTCGTTGCTTACTGTGAGAACCACTGTAAGGACTATATCCCTCCTACTTGTGGTGAAAAAGTTTCTCAAGTGTGGCAGGACGATAAGAACTGGCCTTGTTATAAGGAATGGACTGGTAAAAGGCTGGAGGATTGGGAAAAAAAAGTAGATGGATTCTGCGTAGCAGGTGGAAAATTAAAGTACGATTTCTCTAAGCTTAATAAGGTTTGCCGTCCATCCGAGTTCGATAAGGAGAACGACGTACTTTGTGGAAGGTTCAAGAGCATCGTCTTTGATTCATGCAGTGAGGAACAGACCAGTAGTGAGGCTATGAACTTGTACCTGTTGAGACGTCAGGAAGTCTATGGTGAATCCATCAAAGACGAACATCACGTGGCTTGGATGAAGACCCATAACTTCCCCAATATGTGTTGTCACGTTGGTGATGTCGATTCGTGGTCCGACTACTGTGAAGACCCATTCATCAAAACGCTCTACGCTCAGAAGTGCCCTAATGGTTGTCAGATGACGGAGTCAAAGATGGTCACACCGCTTGGTGATCCAGAGGGATACGAGATTGAGAAGAGCAAAAGACGAAAACAGTTCGACAGAGAAATGAGTATGGGTTGGCGCTCACAGTGGGATCAATTCTGGGTCGAACCATTCTATGTCGTCTCTGATGAAACCACCTGCCGTAGTTGTCAAGAAGCCTGCTGGAAGTGTGCTTCCGGTCTAGGAAACGAGTTATGTGAACTCTCGTGCCGCGAAAAATACTGTGGACAGTCGGAAGCTTATCGTTGGTACATGTACGATGGTATGAGTTGTAGCAACAAACGTCATATCCTGGAACAAGCCGCTGAAATCCGAATGGCCCGTTCCTTCCTCTACACCGCTCGTGATGTCGTCACTGGTTGTACGTTCCATTTGAGGAACTGGTTGGTGTATAATCAGACGTCTACTTCCTACACAACTTCGGAATGTGCTGAGGAGGAGTATATCTGCCCTGATGATGAATGGTGGAACTGCAAGCCTAACCCTGCATTCTTCAGAGATCCTTGTTGTTTTCATGAGTTGCGTAAGCACCAGTGCTGTGCCCCTCGTACTCTTACTCAAACCAGAGTCGTCCCTACAGAGGTCATCTCATCGAAGGTTGCAGGCTACGTCTATGCGAAGAATCGTGCCACGTCCACCTCTAGAAGAGCTCTTGCCGCCGCCGAATACAAGGCTCGTATGCAGCGATTGGCCGAGCATAAGGCCAAGTTCCTCTCTAAAAAGTCCCTCAGAGGAGCCGTCAAGAAGGATCAAAAAAAGCTCGCTAGAGCTGAGGATGCTGCTCTCCGTGCTGAGCGTCAGCTCAACGGTGTCAGTGATGCTGAATTGAGGAAGCTCACCAACGTTGCCTTGAACTCAGTGAACACCTTCGTCGTCCAGGAGGTTGCTGCCGCGAAATCCTGTTTTGCTTCCTTCGCCGCCTACCTCGAATCCGTCATGAAGGAAGACATTATGTCCACATGTCAGAAAGCCATATTCGGCGACTATTACGAGTTTGCCAACACCTACTTCGGTGCAACCTGTCAAATCAACTCAGATTGCTACACTGGTGAGTGCGTGGATGTTCCACAGCAACAAGGTGCAACTGCTAACGCAGGAGAAGCCAAGCGTTGTAAAAGTCCTTTGGATATTGAGGGAAAAGACTTCATCACTCCGGCACTCAAATGTCTCTTCCGTCTCGGTGTCGTGACCAACCCCGAACAGATCGAAATCAAGAGATTGTTCTTGAGACAGAATTTGGGAATGGTATCCGGTACAGGGACTGATGCAGAAATCCGTGCCAAAGTTATCGAGAAGTACGGCAACAGCGGAAGCGGATGGGATGCTCCACTGAGAAATCAGTGCGTCGGTAACCACGATGCCTGGCATAAGAAAGACAATACGACGTGTCTCGCTGATCAGATCTGTAACTGGTCCAGAGAAGCGAAGGGTCTTGGATGTACTAACCCTTGCCATGCTGGTCTTTCTTCAACGACTGGTATCGCATCTTGCCCAGACTATTGCTCCAATCCAAATGACGCTAACAAGAAGACAAATGAAGTCTCTGTCTTCCCTACCTGTTACTCCGCCAAGGCTGGTCGATGGGAGTACGAGGAGCAGTTGAACCGTGCCTACTGGGACTGCGAACATTCGAGACACCAATTCAAAGAAAAGTGCTCTCAAGAATGCGACCAGTGCCGATATGGTGATGATCGTCGCGACAAGGAAATTGCCTGTGAACAGAAGATCCGCACCGACAACAGCATGAACGAGCACGAACATATTGATTGGCATCTAGTCGAGGAATGTATTGATGCCCAATGCGTCCACACTCCAGAAGGTCATTCCACCACTATTGCTTGTAACGAATGCTGGAGCGATGGTGCTTGGGCCGCTGTTCTCGATTGTCCATCTAAGGTCCTCGCGGCTTGCCAGAAAATCGATGCCGATGTCGATCAAGTCCGTCGTGAAGACCACCGATGGTCCTGTGTCCTCGGTAAGTACTCCTATTCTTCCACTATGAAGCCCCAATGCCAAGAAGGCGGCTGTATGTCCGCCAACGGACCTCAACCAGCTCAGGCCTCGCAGTGTTACGGTACCCTGATTCAGAAAGTTGCTACACACGACTCTTGTTGGTCCCTCGGCAGTGGCCACTTCGAATCTCGTTATCCTCCTGAAAACCCATTGGCTCGGTTCCATGGAGGTCACCACGATACTCCTCCTAAGTATTGTTGGATCAAAGAATACCAGGCGGAAGTCCTCGCTGGTGGCGACTATAAACCCTACGTCAGACCACCGAGATTCGGTTACTCCTGCCCAGGTTACTGCGAACGCACGATTGATGACAACCGCCACTGCGAATGGACTGTCAGAGAATCCTGTAATCGTGATTGGACGGATATCATGGCGGTCGTGGACGTTGAAACCGGAGAGACCTTCCAAACCATCCATAACAGATGTAGATGGGAGACTTCTTGCCAAAATGTTGAAGGCTGTAATAAGGAACAACAGAAAACACGTGCTTGCGCTGACATCATCTTGAAGAAGTTCAAGAAGCAGAATAATGATCAGCCGGCGAATTTCGAGGATGCGGATTGCTTTAAATGTCATAATCACGAATACATTAGCTGGGACGACTGGAACACACGCGTCTTCTCCAATCCTTCCCTCCCGGACGAGTGCCGCTGGAACACCGCTGCTGTTGCCAACACCACGCAACCGTGTGCTGAATCTTGTCACTGGGAGGATTGTGAATCCGTCTTCAGGGATTGTCAGTTTAAGGGAGGCTCCAAGCAAGATTGCAATACTCAGGTTAAGAATACATTAAATCAATGTAGGGAATGTCAATTCATCCGCTGCGAAGACCGTTGCCAGAACGCATGTAACACTTTCTCCGAATTCCACTGGTGGGGACATCCATCCGAGGCTTGTTCCGGTTGTGATGCTTCGACTGCTACGTGTCATCCTGCTGCTACTTGTTATGAAGACCGTTCTTGTTGGGGAGAGGAAGCTCCTTATGAAGCCGGCTGTAGTCGTGGTTGCGAGGAAGCAATGAACAAGTGCGACCACGAATCTAGGAGCCAATGCTGGGAACGTCACACTCTCCCTGGAACACCGGATGAAGCGAAGGACCTCCATACTTCGTTCGAACATCTCTGCCACCGTGGGTATGATCACTTCTTTAGAAGTGCGATTGATAGATTGAGATGGAAGTACAAAGATATTCAGTATTCAGCCGTCACTGCTGACGCCACGATTTGGGCTAACATGGACCATTTCTGGAGCGCCACATACGCTCAGAGAATGCAGCTCATGTACTCCATGATCAACGAGATCTATAACATCTTCGTTGCTGCGACCAACAAGCCAACCGTTGCTGACACCACCAACAACGTTCCAACGTCTGCTGAAGCCGCCACCTGGTGCGCTGCTCAAGGACCTCTCGCCAACGCTCCGGATCTCTGTAACAGACATCCTTGCTGTATCTGGAGTGGGAATGAGTGGGATGGGAGTTGTGGCGCTAACACCGATGCTACCGCCCTCGGTACCTGTATCACTGACATGGCTGTTGGTGGAACAAAGAATTGGCAAAATTCTCTTGTAGACACCCATATCCACCACCTTGAAGTCAAGGACTTCCCTCTCGGTAAGATTCTCACTGAGTTCAACCAGGCCAATGGTAAGTGCTTCAAATGTGGTGGAGAGCACAATCAATGGGATACCAGGGAAGCAAAACTTCCTTGGGAGACCAAGAAGAACTGGGAGCTCTGCCTTGACTCCGTTACCGCCCAGGCTTCCTCCTGTTCCGTCTGTAAGCTCGGTTGTCAACGTTCTTGCGATGACACCTACTGGACTAGTCTCAATTGTGAACATCGGGAAATTACTGGCCACGGATGGCAAAAGCTCTGCCAACAGACCTACTCCGCAGCTCAGACTGCTCTCGTCACCAATGCCGGTTGTACTACCTGTAAGCGTGTGCGTTGTGATCGCGACTGTAAGAACCCATGTAAGGATGTCAGTAGTTGGAACTGGCATGAACATGTCCAACGTTGTGGAGGTTGTACTTTAAATTCGCCAATTCCTGGGTCCGGTGAGAATGCCCAATGCGCTCCTACCGCAACATGCTGGATGGGATCCTATACCCAGTGGGATGGTACTACCTGGCCAAGGGATAATTGGGCCGGTGCTCAGACCAAGACCGACTGCTTTCCAGGTGCTCACTCTCGTTCCCTAATGAGTCTCGTCACCGATGAGGATGCCCATGCTACGAAGAAGCTAGCCAAGAAGCATCCTGAAGTCCTGAAGATGCTTCGTGAAGCCTACGCCAAATCCCTTGTGGCTGCTGACAAGAAGAAGAGGAAACTCCTCCGCAAAGTCTCCACCACTGGTGCCGCCGAGATTGCTCGTCGTCAGGAGCTCCGCGCTCTCGTTGCTAACTTCTACAATGAGGACTTGTCCATCGGTGATGCCAAGCTGCATGCTGAGATCTTTGCTGCCTACGGTAAGGTCCGCAAGTTGCAAGCCATCACTAACGAGGAACTCTCGTTCCACGAGCACCTTATGAAGGGGTTGGACAAGGAAATCTATGAGTTGAATCGTCAAAAAGAGTCTGTTTATGAAAACGCCATGAAGTCCGTCCGTGCTGGTGCTGCCAAGCAAAGTCTCAAGAACGCCGCTGCTTCCCGCAAGTTGGCCATGCAAAACGCCGTCATCGACGTCAAGGATGCCCAGACTTCTAATTTGAAGAAGACTGCTACGTCTCAGATGCTGTTAGAAGCCCAACAGAAAAAGCGGTTCAGCAAGACCAATAAGTCTCTCATTCGTCATTTGAAGGCCAAGTCCGAAGATGTTAAGCGTAACCTCAGCAGCAGATTCGAATATTATCAACACCACGATGCCAGCGAGATCCGCGACTATTTGAGCTCTGCCGAACTCAGTAGCGCTGATGTTATCAATAAGAAATTGCTGGAATTCCACCTCATCAAGGATGCTATGCTATATCCTTTGAAGACTGTTGAGGGCGGTGACAAGATCTCCCGTAACCTCCTGACCGCGGAAGAGTCCTCTGCTCTCTCTAAGAACTCCGCCGAGCTCGTCCGTGTCTCTGAGGAACTTGGTATGAGGTCTGGTGTCGACCTTTACAACGATGTTGGTGTCAAGGGATTCTTCTCTGCCGCTAACAACATGGTTCTCACCTACGCCACCCAACATACTACCCTTCGTCAAAAGGCATTTGACAATGCCCAAGAGATTAAACGACTCCAACGCCGTGCTCTCGACGACAACTCGATTCGGGAACAGCTCAGCGAGCGTGTTTCCAGCGAGTTCCATGCTCAGCGCATGCGTAAACTTGGTGTCATCGCTCCTCTCCAGGAAGGTGATAGCGGAGATGACGAGTTCTCTGGTCTCTCCGATGCTCAGGCAGCCCGCATCCGCTCCTCTCCTCTCGCTCGTCCAGACATCTCTCCTGAAGATCTGGACTTGGAGAAGATCCTCGGCTACAAGAAAGCAAGTGTCGAGAAGACCGATGCTCACGGACGTTCGTTGCAGGCTATCGGTGATATTGTCTCCAAGAACTTGGAATGCGCAGCTGGTGGCTCTTGCACCACCCAGCAAACTATGTGCCAGAAGTTCTTTGAGCGTGGAACTGACCCTACGGCTGGGCGAGTTACGAATGCTATCGCTTCATGGGCCTTCCAGACTGCTCCTTGGGACTCCGAGGACCAGGCATGCCAAGAGTTCGATTCGAAATGCTTCCTAAGCAAGGATGAAGCGATCCAACTCCTGACTGACGCAGCCGACAACTTCGGAAAGAACTATATTGAGCATGACCACTATGCGAATTGTGACCAAAATCATTATGATAATCACGTGACTTGTTCCTCCTGCGACTCCCACGACAGGACCAATTGTGACGACCAATGCCGCTGCCACCAATCCAACACGACCACGATCATCAATGCCAGGATTACTCATGAAGGTTTGAGAGGATTATGCTGGGGGTTATCCAAGGTCTTCGAAAAAACCCGCGACACATACGGGCAGCAAATGTGGGGTCTATCAGGCGATAACAAGGTCAGAAGAAAGTGGCATCGTCCTGGTGAGGGTGACCACGTCTGGCTCCACTTCGAATGGGATGCTAGGTTGATGGGTGGAGCTGGTGGGTGTGTGCAGCATGGAGGTGACTGGATTTATGATACCGATCTTCCTGCCGATTGCTATGACCCAGAGAACCACGACTGGGAAAATTATGACCACGTCAAATGCAACGCACATCGTCTCCCCTCCGATAGACAGTGCTTCCGCATGTACAACCAGACTTCTCAAACTGCCGAAACGGATTCCCGCTTGAAATTCTATGTCACAAACCGTCGATGGCAAGACGGAGTTCTTTCAACGAAGGCAACATGCGAGCAAGAATCTTGCTACCCTGACTTCTTCATCTCGGATAACACAACTTGTACAGAGTTGTCCTATTGCCGTGATGGTGGATGTAAGAAGTGCAAGACCAATAACTGGTGGGACCGAGAAACAGCGTCGACAAAGAAGGAATGTATTGCCATCGACGCCAACTCCCAACAAGTCACCGATGCCGCTGTGTGTGCATCTCTTCAAGGCACTCTTGTCACCGTTACTACCCAAAAGAAGATCTGTAAGATGACCCCACCAGATTCCGCAAACGGAGTTACTGCTGCCGACAAGTGTAACACTCTGAAGGCCGCTGCCACTGCTATTACGACCACTACCACCGCATCTTCTCGTCGTCTCACTGAGGAGGAGCAGGTCAATCGTATGTTGACTTCTAATACCACGGCTCAGTACTATTACGAGACGCTTGAATGTGGAGAATTTACTCCGCGTGAGTGTCAGGCCGCATCCACCAATACTGACCTCACCGTGATGGACTGCCGTCTTGAACATTGGGACAAGTGCGAGACTCAGGAGGAGTGCATGAACTCGGGGGAGTGTGAATACGAATTCCACGAGTGGTCAATTCGCCACATTGCTGAACACGAAGACCTCGGTCTCTGCGTGTTCCCACGCCCATACGTCCTTGACGATTTCCCAATCGGATGGGATCATCATCACCACCACCACATGTCGTCTGATACGGAAACTACGACGGTGAATCCATGGAAAGTGAACATTCATGATTGGCAGGACAGACACAAAGTATGTCAGAGAAACGCTCCCGTCGGTTACGTCTCTCGCGCTTCCGAATGGGGCTGTGTGATTATGCTCGCTGATGTGAACGGAGGCGGAGCGCAATCCGCTTTAGAGACTGCTATCCAAGCTGCTGACTACGTCGATGGCACAATGACGCACAGCATCAACACCACTACTCACGACTACTTCGTCTCGAAGCGTGCGGAGGAGAACGGGCATGCGAACTGGAGATACCAGATTATGGCGAACAGAGAAATCACTTTCGGTGCTAAGAAAGGTATGAACAAGGCTATTTGTACAAGTATTGCGGGTAAGTGGTTGGATAAGGCGTTTACCAAGGGTGAATGTATTGCTGCGGGCCACGCCTTCGGTCTCCACGCCTCCCAAACCGCCTTCACCAACTCCGATGACTTGTACAACTATGTCAGAAATTACACTGCACGTACCACTGTAACTGGGCAAACGACCCCGGCTGCCGTAACTCAGTCCCAGCAGAACCAACCGCAGATGGACAACCAAGAAACGGCACAAACTGTCGTCGTTGCTCGTCAAAAGAAGACTATTACGGGAGATCTCTACAGTGCTGGTACCTTCGCATGCTGCACTCAATTTCATCAGTGGGGCAACGAAATTTATTGCCATGGATGGAGTGGCGATAACAAAGCTACTTGTGTCTCTTGTGGTTCAATGTGGATGTCCTTGACCAAGTGGAGAAGCTGGTCACGCTGGATTTCGAATAGATGGACTATGGTATACAGCTGGCAAACACGCTCTGAGAGAAGCAGAAACCACTGGATCACCGTGCCGGATGAGTGGCGTTTCGGCGAATTGTTTAGGAATGTCCTTGTTGAGGCTTCCTTCGTTCCTATGAAGAACTTCATCAGCTGTCGTGGTTCTCCAACTCTTGCCTGTCTCGATGCCTTGACTAACGCCACTGATCCTGATGTCGTACTCGGAGGGATGTCTTTGGAAGACGGAGGAACGCAGGAGATGGGTGATCACAAAATAGCTCTTACTCCTGTTGGAAGACGTTCTCTGCTCTCCGCACCCGTCTCCGCAGACGCTGGAAGACGTTCTCGCTCTCTTCAAGCTTCCGGTTCTGTTAGTATCAAGATCAAGAACGTGAAATCCGTTGCTACGATGTGCTATGTCCCACCCACTACTGCAACTACAGCGTCCGCTTCCAACGTCTTCGGTGCTGGTTGTTATACAGCTGTGCAGTTTGTTTCTTCCGGAAGCCCTAACAGGTTCATTGGCCAGTTGGTTGGTGACTGCCTGCAAATGGAACTTCCTACTGGATCAAGTGGCGCGAACGCCAACATTTGTCTGACCATGTCTTCTGAGGTTCTCTCTACCGCCTTGAACACCGAGTTTCAAACTTACGATTTCGGTCAGCTTGTGACGCCTTCCGGGAATGACACTACCCCATACGTCCTGGCCATGGACCTCGCCGGTATTCAAGAGACTACCTCCCAAAACGGTGTCAAGCGTTTATGTGGTGACATCTCGCTCACTTCCACCGCTACCTATTGTCCTATCAAGCGCTACACTACCTACAGAGGTACGACCGCTGATGCTAGTCATAGTTGTGACAACATCGCTGCTCTTCAGCAGGCTGTGCAGGGGGATGTCGCGAAGATAGAAGCTTCAAATGCAACCAATTTCGATATGTTCGGTAACCCTATTGTGCAGTCCTTCGACGGCAACGCCTTCGGCGCCGGTGAAGGCGTTGTCGCCGATATCACTGCCTTCGAATCCCAAGTGAACACTCAACTTACCGGTGCCGTTACTGTCTCTGGTGGTCAAAATCAAGCCCAAGTACAGGAGCAGGTCGTTGCCGATGGACAGTTGCCATCTGGTCTGGGGGGGTTCTCTGATTCTGCTAAGGCTAAGGAGGCCGGTGTCGCAGGGGCAGCTGGAGAGGGAGGAGCTGGTTTCGGTTCCGCTGCTCAGGCTGATGCTGCCGGGACTGTGAGTGATGCTCCAACCGAAGTTGTAACCGTCGAAGCCAGCGCTACAATGGAAGCTTCCGTCTCTGCGAGCTGTGACACCACCGGTAAGATGATGTCTGGAAACGCTGAATGTGTTGCTTTCAGAGATGCTATGGGCAAAGGTATCTACGAGTCCATCGCTTCCGTATCCACCGTCCGTGTCAAGCGCTCCGATGTAAACCTCTCTAGTGTGGGGGTCACTCTCGCTGGAAGAAGACTTGAAGTAAAGGTCAACGATATTGCCATCAAGAAGATTGACTCTAAGAAGACCACTGTCGATAAGGCCACTGGTCGTCGTCTTGCAGCTGCTACTCTCGATGTTGCCTACTCTATCGCCGTCGCTGATCAGAACGTTGGTAACTCTATGTCTAATCAGTTGACAACCGCTAAGGCTGCGTTTGAAACCAAGATCTCCCAGCGTATCGTCGCTGCTATCGCTGCGGATCCAACTCTCTCTGCTAGCGGTGCATTCGCCGTTACCGGTGTTACTGCAAAGGAAATCACCGTCACTGTGACTGCTATCACTACCACTGCAACACCTCAGAGTTCTAATGCCTTGAAAGCATCCATCCTTGGTTTGATGGCAATGTTGGGATTCATTCTGATCTAAGTTGTAGAACTACACTGAACTTAAGTGTAAATCTTTCAGGTGAAGATGGATGATGAAATCACTATGTGAAGATCACTATGTGAAGATAAGTGGTGATATGATCACTTCAGCGTGGTTTTTTCATTCCAGATTCATCAAGCAAATACGAGGAGGATTCTGGATTCGTCAAGCAATCACGGTAAGTAGAAATTGAACACACGAGGAGGAAATGACAAAAATAGCATGACTGAATGCTCAAAGGAGAAAATTCTTGAAAATATTCTTTAAAGAACGGTCTTGGACCTGTTTTATTGATTAAAATTTTCAAATTTTTTAACAAACGCACTAAGAGAAAACTCGCAATACACCCTCTTAGATTTCTGAGTCTGAACGGGCCTTTCGTATCCTTCGAAAACTTATAAATTGCGGTTTGTAGTAGTGTTTCTTATTTTTATTTCTTTTGCATCAGCGTCAAAGTATAAAAATCAAGTATTACATATCAGTTCTTGTTGTGAGATTGAAATTAGATTTTATGTGGAAGAAATTTTCTAAAAGACTATCGGAAGAAGAAGAATAAAAAGTATATGTAGGATTGGCAACGTGTGAGAGAATGGGAAGGAAAAATACATGTGGAGTGGTTCGACTCTAAAAGGGAGACTCTGGATAAGAAAATTTTTGTCGTGAATACGTTCATGAAAGACGTGCAACGCTTCTCAAAGTTAGACGTAAACACAAATAGTGTCACGTGATAAGTAAACAAAAAAAGTCTCAAAATTAGAAAGAACATAAAGAATGTTCTGAAAATGTGCAAAAGAAATTATCGGAGTAGGTTTCTGAAATTATTCAGTCAAGTTCTTAACGAGTTTTTGAAAATTCTAACCCCTTTCTTGAGCACATGCAAGCGGAGCCCAAGTAAAAGAAGCAGATTCCAGTAGGATCCCAGAATCTATTCAATAGTATTGGCGCTTCTGTTCAGTGGAGTCATTTTTGATTGGACTGCTTTCTGTCATTAAAATGTTGATGTGACTTGAGTTCGAGAAGAAAAATTCGCAGGTAATTTGTACTCGAATTTTAACTTAAATTCGAAATTATAAATCCAGGTCTTAATATAGTTGCATTTCAAATCAAAAAATTCGAAATGAAATTCGGGCAGTATGCGAAGCTGAAGTCACGAATAGATGGAAAGAAGGGAAAGATTGTAGACATGAAATGAAAGAAATCGGGAATGAATTATCAAAATTAGAGAAACACATCGAATTATCTGTTTAACAGATGACCGATCAATTTCAAATCAAAAATTAGTGAC
>Ga0256417_1000014_pt1 | contig 18384 bp, 26 predicted proteins | sample MB_1026DmetaT_FD_190217 | JGI IMG/M metagenome (GOLD analysis project Ga0256417, IMG submission 190217) | Metatranscriptome of seawater microbial communities from Monterey Bay, California, United States - MB_1026D (Metagenome Metatranscriptome) | ecosystem: Environmental > Aquatic > Marine >...
ATGGCAAGGAAATTTACATCATTTGATAATTTTGTTGGAACCAAAAAGGAAGAAAACGGTTCAATTGACGAAAGCGCAGAAGTTGCAAAAGCTAAGCTTGATATTAACAACAAGATAGCAGAGCTCAAGAAAAAGCAAGTAGAAACTCGTGAGAACGATGACAAAATTGGAATGCAGATACTCGACATCGATATTAAATTAGCACAGCTTGATCTACAGAAAAATGACCTTCAAGCACAAAAGGTACATTTGGCACAAGTCAAGAAAATTTCTGATGAAAACAAAAAGGCTGCAGAAGAAGCTGCTAAAGAAAAAGAAAAGAAATAATATGAAATCATTCGCAGAATTCGTAAACGAAAGATACGAAGCAATCACAGAAGGCAAGACTATTTCAGGAATGAAATTAGGTATGATGGGCGCAAAAATACTTGGAAAAATCAAGATTGGATCAAAATTCAACACTGATAATGGAACATACACTGTTACTGGTTTTGGACAACAATCAAATGCGTTCAAAGAATTTGAAGCTGATTTTGACGGTAAAGCATGCAAAGTTAAACTAACTGCGATGTACGGAATTAAACTTGAATATACTAACGATCCAAGAAGCGGCGTTTACAGAAACGAAGTTCGTTTAGATTCAATAACATTATAAGATAATACCATGAAAAACATTAGATCATTTGAAGAATTTATCAACGAGTCGTATTACGCTATAAGCGAAGGAAAAGACGCAGTAAAAATTGTCTACCAAGTGCTTGGCAATAAATACGAAACTATTATGCATAACACAACCGAGAAAGACGCGGTTAAAAGATTAGGCGAGATTATAGTAGGAGGATGGCAATTAGTCTCTACTGAGATTGTCAAAGAATCTGCTATTACCGAGGCAAACAAAAAGTTCAGAGGTAAAACTGTAAAGGATTTGCTTAAAGTTGCGGGTGTTACATTAGGAGGTCATTCGTTTTTAGTACAAGACATTGATGGCCATGAGTGGGCAGTATTTCCAGACATGGATACTAAGAATACTGACATAGAAATCTACGGAATGGATCAATACGATAATGAAAAGAATGTAAAGATCGCAGATATTTCTTTAGTCTATGAAGGTAGATTATTTGTACTAGATGAGAAGCTAAACTTTATACTAAAGGCAGCTAAGTCAGGTGATCCATTTGAGCCATACGGTAAACCATTCTTTGTGGTAACCAAAGATGCTGATTTGGTAGTTAAGAAAATGAATGATCTAGGAATCAGGACATTCACAAACGAATATGGCGATGAATATGAGGTTGGCCTTGAAACATATCCTGGAAGATCAGGTAAGTTAATTGGTATTAATCAATCTATATTGCAAAAAGCGTTAGATGTGTTAGATCAAAGAAAGGATAAAATCACAAGCTTTGGTTGGTTTTCATTAACTGAATCTGCGATTAATGAAAAAGCAACATCGGAATACAAACCTGCTAAATTTTTAGTTCTTCCTGCTGTTAACCCAGAAACACAAGAACCTGACGATAAAATCGATGCTTACATGAGAGCTGAACTTGGTAAAAGTACTTCATACTACAAACCAGGTATTAGATCTGCAAACCCACCTAAAAAGGGCGATGAAGTAGATAGAAATCTAGAAGAATCTGTCAATGAAAACAAAATAGAATTAGCATTAGACAAGATTGAAAAATGGATGCCAGAGGACAGTGGAATTCAACAACAGTATTATGCTATCAAAGATAGTGGTACTATTCAAGACATGGAAGAATTTCTTGATATGCATGCTGACGAAGAAGCTTTAGGTCAATTAGGCATTAAATACAAAGATATGGCTAAACTTGCTGCAGCTGCGATGAATGAATCATCTCTCAACGAATGGACTGATTTCAGGTTTAGCGGTGCTGCTACAAAGAAAGAAGCTAAGAAGCCAAACGCTGCAGGCATGAGACTATTCAAAAAGTATTTTCCAACCGGACTAAAAAGCCAGAAAGATGCATCAATTTCTTTAGATAAACATGATGCGTCAGGGATCAAACAAAGAATGGGTCAACATGCACCAATGTTTGTACATGTTCAATACCACGAATTTGATGATGGCGATACTAGTTATAGAGTTCATCAAACACAGTTTTACAATTCAAACTTCAAAGATCAAGATATTGATTTCAATCCAAGAGTTACAGCACTTGCATTGACTGATATTACGAATGATGTGAAGCATGGAACTATACTTGTTAAGACCGACGAATATATCAAAGACATTGAGACTTTGCGCAAAAAAGGTCAACTTGGCAAAAAACAGAGCTAATTCTTTATTTAGATAACATCTAGATTAAAACTTTTTATCCAATAGGTAATATAACATATATTACACCAATTATTCACAGACCTTATCTAAGGTCCATAAAACAAACTCGTATGTTGGATACAAACGAAAAATTTAAAAATATTCTTTCTGACGAAAAGAAGAATAAAGCAAAAGATAAGGAATCGAAACAAGCTTTAGCACACGGAATTAACATTATAGTTAGTGCTGCACAGTTGGTCCTTTTATACTTCGGATATAATTCAATAGCCGGAAAATTCAACTATCCTGTATTCACACCAGTCGAATATGCATTAGCTATAGGTGGTGGTCTATCATTTTTAACACTAATTAGAAACTACATAAAAGGCTTTTACACTAAGTATGATTAAATCAAGAATAATTCTTGTTGGCAAAGGTGCCGCAGGTAAAGATTATGCACGCACAATTCTTACCGATGTTGTAGGAATGAAGTATGGAGTTTCATACACAACACGCCCACCTCGAAAAAACGAAGTAAACGGCGAGGACTACAACTTTATTTCAGAAGAAGACTTTATGGGAATGGATCTTTTAGACGAATGGTTTGAATGGGTCAATTTCAACGGTTGGATGTATGGAACTACAAATGATCAATTCCACGGAGATTGCACAGTTTTCATAATGACGCCAGAAGGTTTATCGCATTTGGCAACAGAAGACAGAGATGAAAGCTTGGTTGTTTATTTTGACATCGATGCATCGGTTAGAGAGCAAAGGATGTCTGAGCGTAAAGGTAACGCGGATTCAATACACAGAAGATTAAAGGCAGATGAACAAGATTTTATGAACTTTGACGATTTTGATATTTTGGTGACAGATCCACATTATACAGACCAAGACATAGTAAGTATCACAAGAAGGTTTTTAGCTTCTAAAACAGTTCAAAAAGTATAACATGGCAAAGTATTATAGAAATAAGCCACCGAAAGAAGGCATGGTTCGGGTTGGCTATAAATGGATGACAGAAGAAGAAGCTGCTCAGTTTATAGACCCAAAGGTTTTTGACCCTACCAAGAACAAAGAAATATGTAGATTACATAAACATAGAAGTCCATATATGCATGTATTTCAAATAAGTCCTATGAACGATGAAGATGATGACTGGTTTATCATGTATGCAAAAGTTAAGAAAAGAACTAAAGATGTCAAGCATTCATATACACTTATACGAAAGGATGTAGGAACGTGGATACGTGGGTTAATTAGCATGGAAAAATGCGATGAACCAATCTGGGCAGAAGATTATCAAAATCTTGACGAAAACATGAAACTATTTAATCTTAGTTGTATATAAACATTATCTAATAGAAATAAATAAACTAAATAAAATCCTATGGAACAAACAACACCGACAAACGTGACATTTTCTGTCACTGATGAAACTAGAAATGCTATTCACGCAGTGATTGCAAACAAACCGTTTAACGCCGTATTCGGTATTACACAGATTATTGCAAAGGACGAATTAACAGAGCAAGAAGCAAATGCTGTAATTAATGCACTTGGACAATTTCCATACGCAGAAGTAGCTGACTTCTTTGCAAATATTGGTTCATACTTTGTACAAAACGAGGAAACTAAAGAAGAAACTAATAAGACTAACGAGACTAAAGAAACTATTGAAGCTGTAAAGTAATTATATGAACCGTAAGCTAGTTAGAACACAAAAGAAAGTTCAAATATTTGTAGACCATTTGCGAAACATCGCATCTTTGTCTGAATCAAGTAGATTAAAAGTTGGCGCAATTGCAGTCAAGAAGAATTTTCAACGTGATTGTTTTGGTTACAATGGAACTATTTCCAATGCACCAATCAATGATCAAACTGGAACAGAAGAAGAATCTTTGCAACCTGGATTATCCGGTTTTGTTCATGCTGAAATGAACTTAATCGCCAAGTTTAGAGAACATGATCCAGAAAATTATGTGATTCTACTGACGCACTCACCGTGCACAGTATGTGCAAAACTTTTGATTAACGCGGATTTCAAACATATATTTTGGTTAGAAAACTACAGAGAAACTGGCCATATAGATGAATATTTTGAAGGACGTGTAGAAAATTACGGAACAATTGATCAGTTATTAAGCGAAGATGTATGCTTAAAGGTATTTAAAAGTTAACAATTTGATAACATAAAAACCTTTCATAAGTCGATAAAAAGTATTATATTTATACTATAAATAATTAATAACTGATACAAAAACATTACTATGGCAAAAGCAAAACAAAAATCATTACAACAAATCGGGCTAGACTTTTTCAACAACAGAGACGACCAATCATTCACGGTTTTATACAACAGGATAAAACCAGGTTTAGGTAAATACGTCAGAGAAAAATATGGCTGTACTGATTTTCAAACCAGAGAAGCCGTTCTTTTGAATACCTTCAAAAACATCTGGGAAAAAATCGAGCAATACGATCCGTACTATGCTTTTTCAACATGGGCATACCGAATCGCTAGAAACGAAGCATTGCTATCAAAAAGATACGGTGCAAGAAATTACTCCCTAGATGGGATGCAGGAAATGGGTATCAACATGTCAGCAAAATACTCTGGTCTTACTACAACACCAGAATATGAGTTCTTCGAACCAACTCAAGAAGAAGAGATGGATCGATTATACAAGCTTGTTCTTGACGAGATCCGTAACTTACCTGGCGTTTACAAAATCGTATTGACTGGACAATTAGTTAAAAAACAACAACTAGCAGAGATTGCAAAAGAACAAGGTTGGCCACTTAATACAGTGAAAACTAGAGTAAGAAAGGCTAAATCATTAGTCTATAAAGCAATTGCACAAAAGCATCCAAAACTAGTTGAGAAATACTATACAATCTAATGAATTGGTTTAAACGAAGAATATTAGCTATGCGTGAGGTCCGTAACTGGTTTTTCATAAGAAAAACCATACGTACTTCCAAGAAAGTAGAAGAATGGGATAAATTCAATCTACGTTCTGGGTATGTGGGACAGATTTATACAGTAGTCAACTTGCGTAAAGAAGACATGGGCGAAGAACAAATGGTTCAAAGAATGAAGATCATTCAACAAATCGAGCCATTGAACACTTATTTAGAAAGCTTAGGTCTGTCTGAAATCATATACCCCGAAATAGTAAAGCTTGAAGAAAGCCGTTCTTGGCTTATAATTTACTGGCCAATGTGGGTTCATTTTTCTATATGGAGATTGATATTTCAAGTCATCTTCTTATCTATTTCAATACCCTTAATCTTAAAGTTCATATGATAACATGGAAGCAAGGCTATTATGGCTGGTGGAACGCCTATGACGAGAAAGGAACGAAACTTGTGGTTCCATCTGTATCAAAAGTAGTAGATTCAAAAGACGATCCCGAATTAGATAACTGGATCGAAGAAGTTGGCGAAGAAGCGGCCAAGAGAATAATGAAACTTGCTGCAGATCGTGGAACAGTTCTACATACATACATGGAAAATTACTTTTTGGCTTGGGCAAAAAAGGGCAGCCCCGAAAAGGCTATGCTTTACACACAAAGGAAGACAATCGACCAAATCAAAAAGGAAGACATAGCAACAAAGCAAATAGAAACAGGTAGGAATATGTTCTATCAGCTTTTAGAAAGCTTTAATGTAGACGGTGACTATCCTGAAGTACATAAGGTTCTTGGATTAGAAAAGAAAGTGGCTAATTTTGAATTGCCATATCGAGGTGCATATGACATCAATTATCTATGGCTAGCAATGAACAAACTAAACAATGTCATCACAGATTACAAATCAGCATCTTCGTTTATAGAAAAAGGTTCTACAAAGGAACGAAAATATAAGCTACAACTTTCTGGATATTGGACCGCTTACGAGAAAATGTCAGGTAATCAGTTGGATGCTGCAAAGATCTGGGTATCTGTAAAGAATTCAGGTACACAAGAAATCATGATAGGTAGAAGTGAATACAACGATCTTTGGGAAGAATTTAAAGACTTGTGCATCCATTTTCATAAGTCACATAACCAAACAATTGAAATGTTCAAAGAATATAAAATTGAGCAAAATTAATTTCATAGAACTTTCTAGGAATATATAACAATAATTAATAACAATCAAAATCAAACTAAAATGTCTGAAACAAAAGAAGTCCAATTAGAAGTTGGTAAACAAGTTGATCTAGAAGGAAACAACGTAGATCAAAAAAGAGTTGAGGATGCAAGGAATGCATTCGAAAAATTTGGTAAAGAATTAGATGGCAAGGTTTATTTAGTGCCTGGTGGAAAAACTACATCAGATGCTATCCTTGACTTCTTAGAAAACAAAGCAGGATTTGCTGCACACGAATCTTTAGGAATTGTAAGAGCTCACGAAGATGTGACGGCTGCTGCAAAGTCTAAGAAAAAAGAATTATTCGTAAGCGGTTTATGTGTTGAAGCTGTTGCGTATTACGTAAGTAAAGCAACTGGTGTCGGCTTAAAAGAGGCACAGGAATTCAAAGATCATTTATTTATGCCTATCAACGAAGCGATGGCAAAAATTAATGAAGACAAGCAAAAAGCTGAGGCACTTCAATTAGAATGGGCTGCAGCTGCGCAAGGCGTTGATGTCGATGATCTAAAAGCAGAGCAAGGATAATCAACGCGGTAAAATAACACCGCAATGATGAATGAGGAAAACGTTGAAAAACTTAAGTATCTACTAGAATATCTAGAAGATATGGAGTTAATCGCTTTACATTCGTATCTAAGAAATGATCACAGAGGAGATATGGTCAGAGTCGACGAAGTAATAACCACAGATGGTTTATTCGATATCGGCTTTGATCTAACCTCTGCTCAATTCATGACTTATATTGAGATGGAACTTAATCAAAGAAATCTAAACTAAATGAAAAATATTGAACTTAAACTTCGAAAAAACTTAATGTATCCAATCTACGCGATTGCAATACTAAGCGTTTTTAGTTTCTTTCGTGGATGCTCAACATCTACTGAAAACAAGAAACTTAGAAGAGAAATAACAGAGCTAACAACTGAATTGCATTCTATGGATTCCACCGTAAATGCAAATTTCTATAACAAAGAAGAACTAGACAAACGATTAGAAATCGAAGGACTTAGAACTTCAAAGAGAACACTTTACGACTGGAACGCTGTGATTAGAACAACAGTAAGACCAGATGATAGAATGAACGAATATGACACACAGATAAAGGCTCTTCAAAATGAAATAAAATAAGATGAAAAAGCTTTTAGCCTGGATAAAAGGCGTAGATCGTAACACACTAATTAGAAATTCATTTCTGTTGCCGATACTTTCGGTGGTAGTTATGTCAATTTCGCATGTTATTAGTTGGTATGATTTAGGTAACCCTCTTTCTTGGGCCATTTATCTATCAATCGCAGTAGAAATTTTCGCGTTAGCATCAGTTTCAGCTGCATCACTTAAAATGAAAAAGGGATCCATTTGGTTGCTATTCATACTAGTAACTATGATCCAAGTTGTAGGTAATGTATTCTTTACCTACAAAGATATTGATCCAACTGGCGAAGGATTTAAAGCATGGGTTGAATTATTGCAACCGTGGTTTGAAGATTGGAACCTAGTTGATCACAAAAGATTACTTGCATACATACAAGGAGGTACTCTTCCTTTTATGTCCTTGATTGCATTACATTTCTACATTAAATTTAACGAAAACATAGAAGAAGAAACAACTTCGGATTCTAATATCGATAAATACTACAAGGAACGAAATGAAAGAATCGAAACTTTAGTCGAAGAAAGAGAAGCAAACGAGCATCATGAAAAAGAAGATGATACCGATGAACCTCTTATCCCAGATTCTGTAGTCAAGGCCGAACTAAAAAAGGAACAAGAAAAAGAAACTAAAATGTCATACGATGATATTGTACAAAAGGTTACCGCGAAACCAACAGGAGATCCTTCTGCGCAATACAAAGGTGGACGAAAAGAAAATCCAGGTCAAAATCCACAGATTATGCCTGGAACAAATTAAACATTAAACAATGGCAAGTTGTACAGGATGCGGTGCTACAAATACAGGTATATTGAGACCTAATCTCTCATGCCCACCTGATTTATCTCAGCTTTTATTCCGCTTTATAGAAAGAAAAAGATTAGGAGTAGTCAAAGGTAAACAAGACTTGGCATCATTTGACATGAGTCAACTTTTTGTTCCGTTGAATGGTTATCTAATGACGCAATGGAATATATGCAAAGATACTTCAATGAAAATAGAAGCAGGCTCTGCAATGGACTTTGGCGAAAGAAGACAAATCGCAGAATTTGATTTATCTACATTTCCAAATGCAACTTTACAAGCCGGTGCAACAATAGACATCACTGTGATGGAAAACGGTTCACCAATAGATACATTAACTGGTATCGCGGCCGACGACTATACGTTGTTTATATCAAATCTTAAAGATGCTTTAACAGCAAGTTCTACTATTGGACCTTTATTAGAATTTCATACTGATGATGAAACATCTACATTTTCATTAAGAGCAAGAGCAAAAGGCAAAGTATACATATTTATACTACAGCTTAATGACGGTGCAAACATAGAAACTATAGCAGGCGTAGTAACTCAGACTGCATTACGTTATCCTAACGGTGCGTGGAAACTGATGTTCCTTAATGTTCTATTTTGCAGTGATTGCAAAGAATCAAACAAACTTTATTTAGAATATGCATATGACTCTGACGTTATTGCAAACGGTGAATCCGGTGCAACTTGGCGTAAACTAGGACCAATGCTTATCCTAACAGGAGCAGAAGATGTCACAGAAACTGACGAAAACAAAATTGAATCTCTTTGGCTTAGAAATTCAAGAGACTGTGACGTTGAAGTACAAGCCATTTTAGCAACATAAACGAATTAACATTTACTAATGAATTTTATCGCAAACAAAGTATATAAGCTTACTGCAAACGTGGATCTAGGACCAGGTGGTAATCATATAACTGGTAACGCTATCAAAGCATTGCATTGTGTAACAGGTCCAGAGACGGACATAGTAATAAGAATGTTAGACAATCAAGTTATCACCTTTCCACCAGAAGCCTTCGTACCCGGAGCAATTTATCCTTATTCAATCCGACAGATCAATGATGAAGGCGCCCGATGTTTTTTGGGCCTTTCACATGATTAGTAATCTTTCCAGAAAAGATATATACTTAGGGAAAATAAATCAAGTCATGCTATGAACGACTCATATAATGTAAAGCTTGAACAAATCATGGATAAGATCGATTGGGATTCTATCCAAGATTATCACGAGAAACTCAATATCCTTTGGGATATAGAAAATAATAAAGGTGCAATTGAACCACGTGTTCCTACTGTCGGTGATATACAGTCAGAACTTTCTGCTCTTATCACATACATGTTCGATAATCAAATAGATTATCTGGCGTATGGAAACTGGGTTATTTTTTGCGACGAAGAAACTCCAGACTTTGAGGTCAGGGTGATTTTCAGACTTGCTGATTATGTCTTTAAAGACAATGAAGCAGAAGAAAACTATACACCATTTCCTTATGACAAAACGTCATTAGTCAAAGATCTTTCGAGCAAACTTGACTGTGCCGTAAAAGATGAAGACTACGAATTGGCCGCATATCTGCGTGACGAAATTCGTAGTATTGATAAAAAGGACTAACAAATACAATGAGCAGTAATTTAATTCTACAATTTGCGAGAAGGGTCGAAAAATACTTTGCTGAATTAAATTCCAGGCCTAAAGCTGGTGATCCAGGGACTAATCATATAGATAATCCTTCTTCTTGGACAAAGGAAGAACTGTATAAAGGCGAAATGGTTTTTAATTTAGAAGATGGAACTGCGTTTACATCTGACGGCACAGAAATAATTAAGCCCAATTCTGAGAATGCTATCGTAGAAGGAATGCATCTACGAGTACCTAACAATGTAGGTCCTGGAACTGCAGGCGTCTCTACTTGGCTTGCTGTCGAAAGCGGGATTATCCGATCAAGAGGAAAACAGTATTACCACAATTCTGAGTTAGCAAGTACAAACGGCGATATAGAGATTGCATACAACCCAAACACATCTGGCTTAATACGTATAGATTTAATCTTTGCTTTGCCTGATCCAACAAACTTAGTAAACCAGGAAACTTTCCCTGGTCCTTCACCAGAATGGGACGGTGAATATCATGCAACAATAGTAAAAATCGAAGGTACCGCACAAAACGGTCTACTTGGTAGTGCTGATATTTCAGATTTAGGAAGTCCTGGAACTGCAATTCAACATTTAATAGAAGGTCAATACAGAGACACAGGAGGGATCGACGATCTTAAAACTTTAAATGGCACACCAGCAGGAGAAGCAATATTCTTAGGATTTGTAGCAGTACCACCAAATTACACTGCTTCATCTACACACAAACTTAGACCTATATCTGTTTCAGAAATAGGCGATTCATTTCCAGTATTCGCAATGAGCCCTGAACAATTAGTTAAAAGGGTTCAAAACAGCGTACAAGTATATAAAAGAGATGCAACTAATACAGTTAACCGTTTCTACATAGAAAATCAATTATTGATCCATGATGCGGACGATGGAACAACTAACGAACTTTACCGAGTTTGTAAAACGCATTATAGCGAAAACCTATCTACGTCTGTCACGGCTATGGATATATGCCTTGTATCTTCTGGTGGTGGCGGTGGTATCGGACCGCAGGGTGATACAGGTTCGACAGGTGATACAGGGGCAACTGGTCATACTGGTGCAACTGGGGCAACAGGTTATACAGGCGCCACTGGTGCAGATGGTCAGCAAGGTCTTCAAGGAATTCCTGGTACGTTAGGGTCAACAGGACCTGCAGGACCTCCAGGCGGCCAAGGTAATTCTGGTATACAAGGTGTTATCGGTGATACTGGTGATACTGGGCCAACAGGTTTCGGTGCTACTGGTGCTGATGGACCAACAGGTGCTGATGGACCAACAGGGCACACAGGACCAGCAAATGGACCAACGGGTGAAACTGGAGCTACAGGACCACAAGGACCACAAAGTATTATTCCAGGACCAACTGGTGCTAATTCAACTGTAGCAGGACCTACAGGGCCAATAGGTCTTGACGGAGATACCGGGCCAACTGGTCCAGCAGGAGGACCAACAGGTGCTACTGGAGACGGTGCTACAGGAGCCACAGGGCCAACAGGAGACATCGGTGCTGATGGGCCAACGGGTGCTGTCGGTGCAACAGGTCCAGAGCCTTCACCTTCAATTTTACCTACAACCGATATTCATTATTCTGGAGGATCTGGTTCATACACATTGAACTCAGGATCATTCTTAAATATTCCATTTGATTCTCAAAGGATTTACGATAGCGTTTACTTTGGTCATGATGTAACAACAAACAATCATAAGATTACAATCAACGATTCAGGAAGATTTATTGTATCATACACTGTTACACTGACAGAGTCAACAGCTGCTACTGATGCACAATTCAAAACTGAATTGCTTATTAATACATTAGCTGCACCTACCACATTCGCAAAGATTGCAGGTATGGATGCCGAGTACAATGGTTCAACTGCGGGATCTGAAACTACAGAGACTCATACTCTATCTGCAACCGGAATAATTGAGGTTGGAGAAGATGGATTAGAAATTTACATCAAAGCTTCTGAGATTTTAGGTCTTGGTACTAACGGTGTATTAAAGGACGGAAGTACACATTTAACTATAGCTCGAGCATATGGTATCAAAGGAGATACTGGAGCAACAGGTGCAACAGGTGCTGATTCAACTGTAACTGGGCCGCAAGGACCAACTGGTGATCTTGGACCGACTGGTGCTGATGGACCAACTGGTGATCCAGGAGGACCAACAGGGCCACAAGGTATTGACGGCATAGCGGTCGATGCTTTTGATTATACTGTGAATGGCGTGGCTATTCCATCTGCTGACGGTGAATTATCTTTTACTGTAGGCGGTGTATTGGAAAACGATAGAACATTAGTAACAGAGATAAATTTATTTGACAGTGACAATTCTACTGTTGATATTTCTTCTTGGTTACAATCATTTAATATTGGCAGTGAAGTTTACTTACGAAAGAAAGATGCTGCAAATCAATTTCAAGTTTATGAAATAACAGGCATAACGGACAATACTACTTATGTTACTTTAGGCGTTACTCACATCGTTGGATCTTCTGCATCTGCATTGTCAAATGCCGATGATATTTACATCACATTAAATAGCTTAGGCTTAACAGGAGCTACTGGACCAACAGGTGCTGCATCAACAGTCGAAGGGCCAACAGGACCTGTATCAACAGTCGAAGGGCCAACAGGAGACATTGGTGCTGATGGGCCAACAGGTCCACAAGGTAATAACGGTGCACCAGGTAGCCAAGGGCCACAAGGTGACGATGGTCCAACAGGACCCGGCGGTCCACAAGGTACTGTGGGTGTCACTGGACCAACTGGTGATTTTGGGCCAACTGGTCCAGGAGGTTACGATGCTGCAGTAATAGACATTGAGTTAAATACTGTGACAAGCATTGGATCTGGGCTAACAGGCTTTGTAGGATTCGATAACGTGAGAACTATTAATTCCACTCAACTTTCTGCTGGCACACCAACAGGTAGAATAGATATTAACGAAGACGGACATTATCATATATCGTATAAGGTAGGTCATAGAAAGGCACCGATCAAAGGTTTCTTAATGATTAACGGATTGTCTGAATCTATTGTTCAACCATCTGACGAACCATACTTTACACAAAGTTATACAAACATTGCAGCTGCAACAATAACACATAACTACAATTCATACCCAGAAATTCTGGTTATTGATCCTGTGTCAAAAGAAGAAATTCAAGCCGAAGTAACATACACAGATCAAAATACAATTGATCTTGCATTTTCACCTAACGTGGATTGTATAATATACGTTATGAATCCAGCATTAGCAGGAGGACAAATAACAGACACGATATCTAAACAATTATCGGCTGGTGACACGATTGACGTGGTAATACAAAATCTAAATCCAGCAGGTTTAACTGATGCTGAAATAATCAAAGAAGGTACGTCGATTACTGTTTTCAAAATTGATGGATTCCAAGGAAACCTTGGACCAACAGGACCTGCAGGAGGACCAACTGGAGACTTTGGACCAACTGGACCAACAGGTGCTGCATCAACAGTCGAAGGACCTACAGGTTCTCAAGGACCTACAGGTGATCAAGGTATCATTGGACCAACTGGACTGCAAGGTCCTACTGGTGATCAAGGTGGTCAAGGTGGTCAAGGAGTTCCAGGGCCAACAGGTAATACAGGCGCTGCTTCAACAGTTCAAGGACCTACAGGTTCTCAGGGACCTACCGGTGATCAAGGTGATCAAGGGCCTACAGGGCCACAAGGTGATCAAGGCGTTACAGGACCACAGGGTGATCAAGGTTTACTAGGTCCTACCGGTAATGCTGGAGGCGTAGGAGCAACAGGTGCTGCATCAACAGTCGAAGGACCAACAGGACCAGCAGGTACTAACGGTACTAACGGTAGTAACGGATCAAACGGAAATGACGGCGCGACAGGGCCAACAGGACCAGCAGGAGATGATTCTACTGTGGAGGGGCCAACAGGTCCAGCAGGGACAAATGGTTCAAATGGTTCTGACGGAAATGACGGAAATGACGGAGCAACAGGGCCAACAGGTCCAGCAGGAGCTGATGGTTCAAATGGTACCAACGGAACAAATGGTTCTGCGGGTGCAACTGGTCCAACTGGACCAGCAGGCGCTTTAACACCAGTTGCTACATCACTTGCAACATACAGCGCATCAATCGGAGATATTGTAATAGTTACTACAACAGGCAGCGTTGCTGACATTAAAATAGAATTACCAACACCGGCTTCAAACGGTGACATAATAGGCGTTAAATGGGGAATAGCAAATGCTGCAGGAACAGACACATTAGTTATAGAATGTCAATCGGGAGATAGGATCGATAATATAGATAGATCTTCTGGAGGCACACCATTACCGGTACCATCAGTTGGAACCTATTTCGAGTTTATCACTGATGGCGTAAATTGGTGGATCAAATAAAGCTAAAAAATGAGTTATACATTTGGAAATGCAGGTGGGACTACATGGGGCGCGAAAACTTTCAATCAAATTTTTGCTCCTAATAGCGAAAACCCTACGGCTACTGAATACTGGGACAAGAGCCAAGTTGAAGATTACGACACAGTTGTTTGTTCAACTAATTTTAAAGTCTTAACTGCTAAGTACGTAAACAGAGCAGCAGACGATTCAACACAAATTTTGCATTGGTTTACCACTGGTGTATATCTATGCGAAACTCTTAACAATGTCAAAATGGGCGATTACGTTATATGTTCTGAAACTGCAGGAGCTAGTGTAAGGCCATACGTGGGATTGATCGATGGTTCTTTACAAGAAGAATACGGAATAGGCGTAGTCTTAACAGCGGGTGATAGACCAGGTGCCAGTGGATTCGGTGATTTTGTTACTGTCGCGACATTAGGTAATTGGCCAGTAAGAAGAAATGGATCAGTCGATAGAAACAATCACGCGATTCCTAGTACCACAGCAAGAGAAGTGGGTGATCAATCTACTAATGCAGATGGCGCGGTTGGTAAATTTTACACTACAGATTTTGACATAATACAAGATGCGAATGATGTGCCATCAACCGAAGACGGTGCAATATTAACAATGTGGGGAAGAACAGAAGTATATTAAGATATGAGCTACACAAGATTACCATATACATGGGGTTCAAAACCTCTAACTTGGATCAACTCAAAAACTGATGCCAATTTATACGATACAGTCTGGAACACAGATTGGAATTGTATGGAAATGTGGGACGGTGATATATGGGTTAACGACCAAGCAGTTAAAAGAATAACCAGAGGAAATTCTAGTGACGTGTTCACACCCGGTAAAGGCGTCCAACTAAATAACAACGGTGAGTGTTTTCTTAGTACTGATAGCGGTAGTAGTTCTTATGCAGGAGTATGTATAAGAGGAACTTCAGTTGCTAACGTCCAAAGCTTTATACTTGTTGCATTTATGGGAACATGGCCAGTTAGTATGAGCGGAGCCGTTACACAAGGAAACCATTTTGAACTAGACACGAATGGAAACTTTTCTGGTACTAGTTCGCCAGGATCTGGTGCATGTGGAGTTATCACAGAAACCATTACATCGGCAGGATTAGTTCCATGTATATTACAAACTGTAGAACTGGTATAAAAATTAGATAAAGACATGAGCTTTCAAAAATATCATAGATGGGGAGAACGTAATCACGACGAAATACAAAGAATAATTCGAGGTGACGATTATACTAGCAATAATTGGCAGCTTGAAGACGGTGATACAGTTTGGAATGAAACATTTGAAGGCACGATGGGTGCAGTCCAGAATAAACTTACAGGAAGCGAACGAGGCACATTCACAGATGATACCAAATCCGTATCCAAGATAACAACAGCAAGCGGCCCAACTTCATATTTTGAAAGAAGCTGGCTACAATATCTAGGTACAGGCGTAAACGGCGTGCCTGGAGCAGGTGACGATGACGGAGAATTTGCTGCAGGCATTGCTTGGAATTCCCCGATGATGTGGCCAGGAGACCAGACAGGAGACCTTTTGACTCTTCAGCATTCAGGCATTGCATACATCAAATACAACGGTACATTCCAATTACAAAATCATGTTTCAGCCGATACTTCCTCTGGTGATGAAGGTGAAACTGTAGATAGTGGTAGTGCTGGACGAGATGGAGATTTAGGTATACAATTAAATAGCTCACCAGGAAGCGGCGCTATTACAATAAAGATGAATTTCTCTGAACATGTCTAAAATAAATTATACACTTGAATGGCCAAGTCACCGAGGGAGTGGAAACCCAGAGACGTCGCGGTATTAATCTTAGCTCTGACCGTCTCTACAATCAGCATAACAGCAACATTTGGCGCTGTTTTCATGGGATCCGAAACAGGACGCCTAGAAGAACTTATTGCATTTTTATTAGGATCTATGACTACCATCATCGGAGAGTATATTCTATTGCAGCTAAAAGCCGGTGACGACAACAAGAAAGACCCATCATAGTTTTGTTTGAGATTTTAATATATACTTTAGGCTAAACTATATAAATAGCACTTCAAATTACTAAAGTAGAATGGCAACAGAAAACAGCAATGGATGGAACGAATGGTCCAAACATGTTTTAAAAGAATTGGAGCGACTTAATTCAAATTATGAATCGCTTAGCTCTAAGATCGATAGCATCAAGTCTGATGTACATGAAGAGATCTCAGGAATTAAAAACGACATTACAAAAGTCAAAGCGATGCAATACACGCTTGACGAAATGAAGGAATGGAAAAAGACTTACGAAGATGAAGCTGTTCTAAAGAATGTGAAAGAGTTAAAAGCCTGGAAGGACGAGCTTGACGAGATATCTTCTCCGACTCAATTCCTTGAAATGCGAAAAGAGCTCATCGAGCTCAAGACGTTTAAAACACAAGCAATAACCGTGTTCTTAGTAGCACAAGGATTAGTAGCTTTGGCTATGGGTCTTATCAAATATTGGAAATAAACGATATGAAGAACATAAAATCATTTGATCAATTCACTAACGAGTCAGAAGTCAATGAAGGATTTTTGGATGCTTTCAAACGAAGAAAGAAAGAGGTCGTGAAAGAAAAGCCTATTGACTATAACCCAAAAAAGATAGGATATGACCACCCGGATTTTGAGAAAGAATTTGATAATTTCGCAAAAAATCCAGAAGAAAGAATAGAAAAGGCATTTAAAACTCTTCATGCAGCTGAAAAGAAAATGATACCACTCATGAATGAGATAGAAATCGATTTACATGAAATACGAGAAATGTTTGCTCAGCAGGACATGGTTAAAGGCGATGGCGCAAATGCAAAATATATTTTAGAAATAGACAGGTTTCTTAAGGAACTTGAGCCGGTTGATTTTAAGCTACGAAAAGGTATTTGGTAAACAAAGAAATTTGCAATGAGTTTAGAAGACGAAGATATCGATAGCATAAAGGATCTGACTGACAGAATATCATTCAGACTATTAGCAACCAAAAACCATGGAGATTACAAATGGCTATATGCATTGCTAGAAGATTACATGAATAAACAAAGAAAAAACTAATAAGATATGCCACAAGGAGGAAGAATGGGTAGAGCGATTGCTAAATCGCAAGGTGCATTTGTTACACCAATTGTAACAAACAATCCAGTTTTTCAAGTCAAACTTTTAGATGTTGACGATAAAATGGAACAACCTGCTGCACAACAAAAACCTATGACTGATGAAATCAGAAGAAGCGAAGCTATCATAGGAACTGCTTTAGGAAAGGACAACAAAAAGAAGCATAAAGGAATAGTACAAAACATTGTCAAAGATTCATCTGGTAATGTTACTGCTTTTATCATCACTGACGAAGATGGAGATCAAATTAAGTTAGATCCAACGACAGTCTCAAGATTAGATCTTCACGATGAAGGTAAAAACAAAACTGCGGGTGATGACTTTAAAGTTATGGAATTAGCCAGAGCAGTGTCCTTTGAAGATTTCCTTAGATCTTAAGTACTTACCCTCCTAAAAACCTAAGTAATAGTTTTATACACCAAAGATAAAAAGTTTTAGACTACAAATAAAAATTTAAGATAATCTGTGAAAAAGGCTTTAAACAACATAGCCATCTCTCTAATTATCACATTGACTTTGTATATTTGTGCAAACTTTGTCAAAACCAGCCATCCACAACATAAAGAGCATATCTATTTAGAGCAACTAAAACAGAAACCTCTAGATCCAGCTTTCCAAGAAATTCACGATCAATTTATCTATGACGCGCAATGTCATGGATTCTCAGATTATTTATGCAAAGAGCAACCTGCTATAATTTATGGATATCTAGGACCAAGATTATGGGGCGTAACATTTCCAGAAAAAGGCTTAATAATCATAGACACTACCA
>Ga0256417_1000020_pt1 | contig 15965 bp, 1 predicted proteins | sample MB_1026DmetaT_FD_190217 | JGI IMG/M metagenome (GOLD analysis project Ga0256417, IMG submission 190217) | Metatranscriptome of seawater microbial communities from Monterey Bay, California, United States - MB_1026D (Metagenome Metatranscriptome) | ecosystem: Environmental > Aquatic > Marine >...
CAGCGCTTGAGGTTACACTGAGATCATATGATGTGACATCAGCACCTCTACCATTAGCATCATTAGCAAATGAAACCATCAAAGAGTTCGTACCATGATTCTTTACAGTTAATGATGATGATGCTAATGGTGTGGAAGCAGGTGTTGCAGTAACAGCAGCTGAGAATGGTCCATTACCAACATCATTACTAGCAACGACACGGAAATAATATTCTGTACCTGTTGTAAGTAAATCAAACGTATGTGATGTAATGGCACTTGCACTAGCATCAACAGTTTTAAATTGATAATTATCAGGTGCACTACCATCGACAGAACTGATAGTGATAGCTGGTGAATTACTTCCATCAAGTAATTGTAAGTTATTAACTTTCATTTCAGGTAAATCACCAACATTAGTCAAAAATGTAATAGTCCAGTCATAACCAGTATTACTAGATGATGGGGTGCGTTCAACATGTACTTGACCAAAAGCAGGATGATCCTCTAACATTTCCTCAAGTTTAAGTGGGGTAACATCATAAGGTATAGGCAATGTTTTAGTATAAGTTGCAAGTGTTTGCTTAACAATATCCTTATTAAGAATATTACTTCCTAAGTAGACTTTAGTATTTGAAGCTTGCTCAGAACCAATTTGATACGTAACACCATCAACCTTGACATAATCACCTTCCTCAAAGAATGACGACATATCTTCAGTTGTACTTAAAATATTTGTACCAAGTGTACCACTAACAGTGCCAGCTAAATCCTTGAATTCAGCATAAGCAAGTGTAAATGTACCTGTAATTTCCGCAACTTGATCAGAAGTGATAGTTTGGATCTCAGTATCACCAAAGAAAGATGATCTTGAAGTAGTAACAGCAGAACGAGTATAAGCATCAACACGGTATGAAGATACAGCACCAATACTTGTTGGCTCAAGCCATTGTACACGAACAGATTTCTCATTAACTACGGTAGCAGCAACGCTTGATGGTGCATCAGGTGCCTTCTTCAATACAAGACTTTCAGGGATAGTAGCAACAAAAGCACCACATTGTCCAATATTAGTCATAGCGCTAGAACAGACACCGGGTGTATTTTCAGCAGAAACACGAACGAAATATTTAGAACTAGGAGTTAAACCAGTGATTTCATATTGTGCACCCATAATATAGATGCGAGCATTAAGACCAGCAACAAAATTCAATTCACGTGTACCAATCGAAGTGACATCAATAGTTGTAGTAGTACTACTTACAACATTAAAAGTATAACTTAACGAATCATCAGTAGTAACAACTGCAATAACTGTTCCAGGTTGTAATTTACGTTTCATATTATCGTTACCAACATATGTAATTTGTACAATAGTACCAGCACCAGGTGCAGTTTGAGCATGATGGAAAGCAATTTGAGTTACACATCCTGAAACACCACAAATGTCTTCATGGGCAGGTACAAGTGCTCGTCCAAGTGGTCCATTAGACGCACCACTTTTGAAATCAGATGATGTATCCCATTCTAAGTTATAGTGAGTAATCAAAGAACCACCATCAAAATCTGGAACACCCATCTTAACGACCATAGATGATTCAGTAGACAAATAGAGACGAGGACCAGAGTTCTGGATCTCTAATTGTTGAACATTAGAAGGTTGTGTAACAGGAACAACTAATGAAGATGGAGCTGTATTGCGGACATGACCGTAACCAAGATCATTCTTTGCATGAACACGAGCAAAATAAGTCTCTCCAGGTAATAAGTTCTCGATTATATATTCATTGGCAAGAGTACCAGTAGTAGCTGCGACCTCAGCCCAACCATAAGTAGATGTAGCAGGGAAGGAACCAGCAACTGGTGTAGTAATAGTAGGAGCACCACAAGAAAGATTATGAGTGTCAACAGTTAATAATGCTGGTGCAGGACTGTTGAGTGTCGACACAGCATCCTTGAATGTAATATCCCAAGTAGCTACACCAGTAGTAGAAACAGATACAGACACATCAACTTCTTGAACATTTGGCATGTTTTCAAGAGCACGCTTCATTTTGTAAGGATCGAGAGCAAAATCATCAGCCTTTAAGGTGATTTCAATATCAACTGATCCACCACCAAGAGTTCCACTTGGGATACTGAGTTGATCGCCAGCCTTGTAACCACTACCTGGGGTAGTAACCTTAATACCTTGAACGAGATTACCAACACAATCAACAGTAACTTTAGCACCAGAACCAGCACCATTATCAGAATTTAATACAACATTGGTGTGTACACCAGTAACACATGTCTTTGTAACAGTTGTAATAGAAGCAACTAAAGCATCAGCAGCGGATTCAAGTATAGATCCAGTAGCATCAATATCACCAGAGATGTATGTACCTGCAATGAATTGACCTTCAGTTGAACCAACACGACCACCATAGTAAGTGCGCTTGCCTGTAACAGCATCAGGACCATGATACCATGGATCATTGTGTGTAGTAACCATTTTCAATGAGAATCTTTGTTCAGGATGCATACAATTAGCAACTATACGTTGTTCAGTGTAAGTAATAGTGTTGAAAGCGGCTTTAGACATCCATTCAACAACGTAACCAGTGACAGGATCACCACCTGGACCAACTTGATCAGGTGAAGTAGTGTCAGGAGCATCCCATGTTACACGTAATGAACGAGCATACGTAGATAAACTGGTAGCAGCAGAATTGACTTGTAATTGAGTATTCTGTGGAGCATCAGGTTGTTGACGAGGTTTGAAAGGATAACTCAAGGATGGGGCACCCCAACCACCAGTATGGTGAGCAGTAACACGAATATAGTATTTTGTACCCATAGTTAGACCAGTAATATTATAGAAGTTAGGAATAACTTCAGCAGTTCCAACAAGTGTATTAGGCATAAATGATGCATCCTCAGTCCATTCAACACGATATTTATCAACATTTAATCCATTGACAGCAGGTGTTTGGTAGTATATCATTGCAGATTCACGTGTAAAAGAACGGATTGTATCAACTTGTGGATATGATGGCACTTGAAGTGCTGGTGCACGTGGTAAACCACGTGCTAGTATAGTGAATGGTAAATCATCAGATAAGATTGTAAAAACACCAGCAGTAGATCCACCTCCAAGTACACCTTGATCAACATATAAAGTATCACCAACAGCATATCCACCTGAACTAGAAGTTAATTGAAGTCCAGTAACCGAAACGGTAGTACCGAAATCAGCAGCTTCTAAAGTAATTTGACAATTAGTAGTAGCATCAATATCAGTACCTAGAATCTCAACTACGTCACCAACAGAATATCCAGTACCTTGGGTAGTGATGGTAATAGCACTAACGGCTTTATTTGAGACGGCAACCGTAGCTAAAGCATGTTTACCTGTACTAGCACCAGTACCCAAGATCGGCACATTGGAGTATGTATTAGCAGCAATATTATTGGTATTAGCATCAGCAACATTAGTGATAGTGTTACCAGCGAAAAGATCACCACTTGCTGCGAATAAAGCTGTTAATTTGAAGTTACCAGTAGCAGCAACAAAATCAGCTAAAGCCAAAGTAATTGTAGCCTCAGTAGAAGTAAGGCCTAGTAAACCAGCTTTAATCTTAAGAATGTCAAGAGCAGCATAATTTTCACCAGCATTAGTAATGGTAATAGTAGTAACAGCTGGAGTAGCATCAACTACAATAGTTGCACGGGCATTAGTACCAATACCAGTACTAGAAGTAAGTGGGACATTAGTGTATGTACCTTGGATTGGAGTAGTAGGAATTGTACCTAAAGATGGATACAAGTTAGCAACAGTCGACAAACGTGTGCCATAAATAGGGACAGTGTATGTACCTGCTGTACCTGAAAGCATACCAGATGTGATAGATGATAACATGGCGTCTTTCTCAAGTGACAATGAAATATCGTTCTTATGATGATTTTCAGAACATTCTTCAACATCAGGATAACAAGTAGGCGTAGCACCTTGTGTACCAGATAAGTAATCAATAGATCTAACAGTTGCAGTAGTATCTCTTGTATCTAATGCTTTGATGTGTTGGAACCATGCGGGACCACTAGCTCCTTGATCATTCCATGCTTGTACACGAACAGTGTATTCATTATTAACGGTAACAGCAACAAGAGTCTCCCATGAGGTCTTATTATTCTTTGCAATGTCTAAGAAAGATGTAACACCATTAACAGTTTCTGTAAGTAAAATAGTCTTTGAAACTGCAAAACTGGCATCACTACCAACATTATCACCCAGTTCAACGGTATACTTAGTAATTGGTGCACCATAAACTTCAGTAGGTTCAGCCCAAGTAACTTTAAGTGTATCACCCTCTGAAGCTGGAACAGCCCAGACCTTAACATTAGTAGGTAATCCAGGCTTAGATCTAGGAGTAATAGCACTAGCAGAAGTACCATCAACAACAATCACACCAACATTAGGTACACACTGGTTTGCTGGACCTTGACCCTTGGAATTGACTGGAACAATACGTACAAAGACTGGTTCGCCATGTTTAAGATCACCAGCATTGATAGTAGTGGTAACAGCAGCAGTTGACAAAGGAGCAGCAACACCAACAGCTGTCTCAAAACGAGCTGTGTTAGCATGACCACTAGCACTAGATAAAACAATCAACTCTTCTACATCTTCAAAGAACATTTCACCCACAAAAGAAATTCTCCACTTGAATCCAGGACCACTACCTCCAGTTAAACTTTCTCTGGAGACAACAAAATTGGTATTTGTATAATCAGGATATAAGCATGTGGGGCAGGTAAATTGACCCTCTAAATAACTGCGAACTTGATCAAAAGTTGCATCATGATTCAAGTAATTTGTAGTTCTTGATAAAGGAGCGTAGTAGGCTGTATATGAACCAGTTGTGCTTGTAATAGCTTCGGTTGTAGTTGCAGCTTGAACATTGTTGGTAATAGCACCAACAGTAGCAAGAACATAAACTTTACCTTCAAGACGGATATAGTCACCAACATTAAGAGTTGCAACACTATTTGCTAATGTAACAGCAATTGTAACTGATGATGTAGTAACAGATGCAGCTAAAGGTTGATTCTGTTTACCAACATAAACAAGAGCAAAAGTACCAGCTAAATGAGGAGCACCATTACCAGATCTAATAGTTAAATCTTGAACTTAATGACCAATTGTGTATGTGACTTCATTAACTGCAGTGACAGCTGATGTTGTGATAGCAGTTGCACCAGCATGACTATCACCCTTAAGCATTCTAAGTTCATATGATGTAGCATTTGTGTAATCAGAATGTGTAGACCATTCAATCTTATAATTGGTAGCCAATTCACCATCAAATGTACCAGAAGGTGCAGATTGAGTATTAAAACCATATTGATCAACTTGTGGTTGAGTCCATGAAACATCCAAACGATTAGCAACTTCAAGTAAAGGTAAATTAACTTTAGGGTTAACAACTTTGTACAATACTTGATCCTCTGGGACTGTTGAACAATGTGTAGGCATAGTATTACATAATGTTTGATTTAATGGGAATGCAGATGCAGCATAGCCTTGACCACCACGTTGTGATACGTTGTCATTAATAGGAGATACACGAACCCAATATCTTGTATCAACTGTTAAACCAGTAATTTGATATGATAAATCATAAACAGTATTAGCAGATGCAGCATTAGCAGCTGTAATAATATCACTAAAACCATTAGTTAAATAATTTGTGAAATATTTATCTGTATCCCATTCAATTTTATAATGTGTAATTGCATGTCCACCAGTAAACTTTGGTGCTTTCCATGTAACACCAATTTCTGATTTTGATACATTCATTACTTGAAGTTCTTCAACAGCTGATGGTCTTCTAGTACCAAGCTTAATACCAGTAGATAAAGCACTGCGTCCAGTATGCATAGAAACAACTGGGAACTTAGCATTATCATTAGAAGCAAGTGTAACTGCATTATCAAAACCAACATCCATAAATGTGATAGCATAACGAATATAAGTAGTTGAATCAGCATCATAACGTGAAACAAGAACAGATCTAACATTATCAAGAGCTTGAAGTGCAGTTTGTAAAGCAACATCGGATAATGGTGCATTAGGTGCACCTAATGCTGCTGTTGCTGCAGTACGAACATTGGAACTTCCACCGCCGACAGTGAGAGCAAAACTCACATCACCACGATTAGCAAAAGGAACTTCAACAATAAACACAGGTGCCCAATCAATCTTAGGTTGTGCAAGAGTATATGCACTATAACCTTGTGAGTTATATGCAGCAACACGTACAGAGAAATCAAGTATACCCGATAAACCAGTGATAACATATTTACCAGAGGTTCCAGATGCATGAGCAACAAACTTAGAACTGGATGATGTACCGAAGACAAGATCATTAGCCCATTGGACATTGAATCCAGTAATAGTAGCACCACCAGTTTCAGTCGGAATATTCCACCAGACAAGGATTTCAGTATCAGATTGAACAGACATGTAAACATCAGTAGGACTTCCAGGGGTACTAACTCTAGGTGTAACAGAGATTGCACTCGTTGATGTTGTAGACCAGAAGTTACCATTGTATGCTTTAACGCGTGCAACATAGTTAGTACCAGCAGTTAAGGAAGAAATAACTACAGATGATGGAACACCACCTAAATTAATTCTCTCAACATATGCCATGGTACCTGAACCAAGGATAGAACCACCAGTAACAACAACACCTACATCAGCACCATTACTGACCATCAAAGCATGATGATGATGATCATTAAAAGTAACAGTCCATGTACGTCCATAGTTTTCAATTTTTTCAGCAGTTTGTAGTGTATGATCTTTCATGGTTACTGTAACATCAGTAATAGTCATCATAGATTCTAAAATTTTTTCAACTTGAGCTGCACTACTATAAACATCAATTGACATAGACTGTTCACCTTGGTTTAATACAGTGAATGCACCATTGAGATCAATAGATGTAGAGTTTACAGTAATAGTTTGGACTGATTTCTCACTGACAATATCAATGGAACCAAGAGGCAATTGATGAATACCAACAGAACCAGAAGAGAAACTAGGATTGACACCGTTAGTCTTAGATGCAACATTAACCTTTACACCTGTACCAACTAAGTGATTGCAACTAATTTGAAGAAGGTCAAGATCACCAGCATTATCAAGGAATTCAACAGTCCATGTAGAACTATAAGAAGCTGAACCAAGTACTTGGGTAACAGCAACATTACCAACAGTTGAAATGGACTCCAATGCAGATTCTACACGACTAGCACTAGCATCCCATGGGATTGCACTAGTAGAGAATCCACCATATGCAAGACAGAATGTACCAGTTGGTACACCAGTAGATGTAAGTGCAATAGTTTGCGCCTCATTAGTTGTTGATGCAATATCGTATTCAACAACATATTTGGTAATACCATGTTCACCAGCACCAGTAGATGTAGGATTAGTCCATGTAACCTTGAGTGATTTATCAGATACAGGTGCAAGAGTGACATCACTAACAAATGATGGTGTCTCAGATGGTTGAACAAGAGCTGGATATGATCCTTTAGTATTACCATAAATTTCAGCAACACCATTCCATGCAGAAACACGTACATGATAGTTGAGACCAGTGTCTAAAGATGGAATGATATAAGTAAATGCCTTAGATACTTCAGCAGTAGTAACATTAACAATCTTCTCATTTAAGTATAAACCACCTTCAAAAATTGGAAGTGCACCTTCAACAGGAGATTTAAAGAATTTAGATATACTTGCAGAACCATCAGTTGAATAAAGTTTAGTAATATCGGCAGTAAATACTTCAGTATTACCAAGTTGTTCAACAAAGATAACAAAGATTGTAAAAGCACCACCACCATTGACATGATTTCTACGACGAACAATAATATCACCCATCATAGGTAATTTCTCCAAGTAACTTTCAATAACAGCATTTGATGAATCATAACTCATTTGTGGTGTAGATTCACCATGATAAGATAATGAGAATGTACCTCTTAATTCACCACTAGTAGCTTCAATTCTAATATTTTGTTGTTCATAACCAGCCATAGCAGTTACTAAACTAGTCACAACAACTTTAGCATTAGTACCAGAAAGTGAATTACCAGTACTAATACCATTAGGATGATTGGCTGCAAATTCACTGTTATATGCACCATCAATATCAACAAGTTGCATCATTGGGACATCATAGAAACGATCAACATCATTACCACTCCACCATTCAGAATCCATAAAAGTAACCGTCCATTGATATCCGTGATTAGCTCTATCTTCAGATTTGACAACCTTGACATCACCAACAGTTGGCATAGCTTCTAAAATTGCCTCTAAACCTTCAGCAGATGTATCAATCATAATTTTTTCTGAACTATATCTTTTATCAGCTGTAGCACCACCAAAATTAATATAGAAATAACCACCAAGATCGAATTCATCAGCACTACTCTTAATAACTTGAACAGCATAAGGATTGTATAATAAGGATTTAGCTGGGGTAGTGAGATCAGAAGACCATGCTTCAGCACCAAGAACATTCCATTCAATCTTATAATTGGTAATAGGAGCACCACCATTATCAGCAGGAGGAGCAATAACAACCTTAAGACTATTATTATCAGCAGGAGTAACCTTAACTGATGCAGGTCTTTGAGGTTGAGTCTTGGGTGTTTCACTCAAATTCTCTGGAAGACCAACTTCATCGGAATAACCACGAGAGTTATATGCAAATACGCGGACGAAGTATGGTGTACCCTTCTCTAAACCAGAGATGGAATATGCACAATGAACATCTTTACATTCTGTATTAACACTAATCAACTTATGATATTCACCAACGGGATTACCATTGTTAGAACCAAAGCTTGCGTGAGTATCCCATTCAATCTTATATTTTGTAATATCATCACCACCAGCTGATTCAGGATGTCTCCAAAGAACACGAAGTGATTTTTCACTTTCAGTTGAAAGATAAATACTTCTAGGTGCAGAAGGCTTTTGAACAGGTGGTGCTAACATTGCTGGAACAGAGACTTGGGCAACTGAGTAACCTTCTTCATTTACAGGAGTTACACGGACATAGTAATTGACACCAGCGATAAGACTTTCAATAACATAGTTATAAGAAGAAACACCTTCAGCAGCAGGAACAGTATATTTACCATAACCCAATGGAAGAATTGTTGGTGTTGTACCAGAAGTAACGGATGCAACTAAACCGCTAATAGGTGCAACATCATTCCAAACAACGGACAACTCGCGAGCAAGAATTGTAGGATAGTCAGTCATGTATGTTACAGTCCATTTTAATCCAGTGTTTCCACCAGTAACAGCAGCACGTTGAACTTGAACAGCGCGAATATCATATAAATTTTCTAGAGCTGTACGAATAGTATCCTCAGTAGAATTGTAAGCCAAGTAATCAGTCTTGTCATTGTTATAAGCAAGGCGGAAAGAACCACCAAGAGTACCAGTACCATCATTAGAAATTTCAATTATAGCTGTTTCAGGTGAAGCAATATCAGTGTGAAACCATTCGATATCATATCCAGTAACTTTAGAACCATGCATGTCAGCAGGTGCATGAAAAATACCTTTAATGAAGTTGATGATTCATTAACAGATACGAATTCAGAAGTTGGAATTGTTGTTAATTGAACATTTCCATAAGGAATAGCATCAGCCTTGGAACGTGCTGTAATAGTCTCAGAATCAAATTGAATATGTTGTGCAACTGTAAATGGACCACGACCCATACTATTTACAGCACAGATACGAACACTGTAAGTACTACTTGCTTCGATATTAACAGTAACATTATGCATAAAAACTCTTTCAGGATTAACTGGACCAGTGAAAGTTAAATCTTGACGAGCAGATTGTTTAGTATATTTATCAAGTGTTTCCTCTTCAGTTGTATTAAAATTATCTTTGGAGTATTGTACAACGAAATGTGTAACAGGAGAAGCACGATTTTCAGGATAAGAAATATCAGTCCAGTAAAGACTGAAAGCATTATCAGACCCAGCAGCACGCATAATTTCAACGTTGGATGGTGCAATTGGTACAGCCATAGGTTTCATAAGAACAGCAGTAGTTGGAACAGATCTCCAATCAGCGTCATTGATAGCAAAAACACGAACACCCCAACCATCAGTAAATTGAGAATCTTGTTCTAAGTTTGGAATAACATAAGAAAATCTTGTCTCAGATCCAATATTGAAATCAACAGCAGCAGGTGTTTTGGCATTCTTGTCAGTATAACCTGAGTAGAAGTAGTAAACACCTAATTGTACATTAGCATCATTACCAGTGACGGATTCAGACGCAGAACAGACAACGCATCCAGCTGCAACACACGCAGCATCAGCAACAGCTGCACTACAAACACGGGAAGTAACTGAAGGTGCATTAGTATAGACAACATTAGTATCATCGATAGTAAATGGTGCATTAATAATACCTTGACCTCTTAGGTTAACATCACTATTACCGTTGCGAATATTAGTCATAAAAGTAACTGACCACATTCTTGATTTAACATCAGAACTTTCGGATGTAACAATAACATCACCAACATCGTTGAATCTTTCAATAATAGCTGTCATCTCTTCTGCAGTAGCATCATAACGAATATCATAAGGATGAACATTATTTCCAGGAGAGGTTAATTTGAAAGTACCACCAATAGCATTGATAGATATCTTAATAGCTTGTACTTCAAATTGATGAGGACCAGGATTTTGGTTATCATACCATTGTACAACATAACCAGTAATAGGAGATCCACCATCATCAGCTGGTGCAGTGAAATTACAGTATAATTGATTCCATGCATTGATACTAAGTGTAACATCTCTAACTTGGGTAGGCTTGCGAGCTGTTGGACTTACAGCAAAAGGAGAACCAGTAATCTCTTTTGAGCTTGGGAACATACGATAAGTAGGAATCACTTCATAAGGTTGAGCTGTAGAAGACCAAGCCAAAGTGAAGCGAGCAACACCTGTGTTCTCACGGTACTCAATCTTGATTGAGCTTAATTGATTAGCAAGAAGAGCAGCAGATGTACTAACAGTAAATACTGATGAACCAGCACTATCAGGGACCTCATTATCATATTCATCAATAAGAAGTTCATCATCAACCCAAAGACGGACACCATCATTAACATTAACAATAAAAGTATAAATTTCAGAAAATGCAGGTAAAACAAAACCTTCCCAACGTACAGAAATATAATCTTTACCTGTTGGGGTAAGTGTATCTTCAGCAGACCAAGCAAAGTCAATAACTTTATCCACACGTGTGTTAACAGGTTCACCATATAACCACCTGTTATTAAAGTAGCTACCAGTAAGACCACCATAATCTGCCTTAGCAACAGTTAAGTTATAAGCACCCATACGTGGGGTTTCATAAATCACATCAAAAATACCATTGCTATCATAAGTGACATTAGCTTTAACATTAGCTTTACCAGATAAAGATGCAACAAATACTTCGCCAACTTTACCACCTTGTGAATTCACATTAGTACCAGATAATGCAGTTGAAGGACAATGCTCAGATGTAACAGTAATGGCAACATCAGTACCAGTTAATAATTGACGTTCAGCGTAAAGTGGTGTAGGGTATTGATCATACGCAACAAAAGTAACAGTCCATGCATAACCACCTTGTCCATCAACAGTTCCTCTTTCAACGGCAACACCATAAATATCATCAAAAGCTTCAAGTGCTATTTTCATATCAGCAGCAGATACATCTTTAGCAAGATCAGGGGTCTGGTTACCAGCCATATGTAAATTGAAAGTACCACCAATAGCAGTTGTAGCTGTAGTGGTAATAACTTGAGTCTTATAAAGATCACAATGTGTGATAACAGCGCTAGCAGGAGTAACAGCAGCTAATTTAGTAGAAGTTAATGATGAATCATCAATTTCAAGAGCAGCAATATCACCAAGATTAGAATCAAAAGTAACAATATATTGATAAGCATCTCTATCATGTTTGAACATCTTTACTGCACTGTAAGTCATAGCTTTATAAGGACTAGAAAGGGTAAGTTCACCATGAGTCATGTCAACTTTTGCAACAGTGAATACAGGACCAGTAACAGCATCATTTAATCTAATCCAGTCACCAACCTCATAATGAGTATTTATAGCACCAGCACACCTAATAACATATGCACCTTGAGTTACATCAGCAGTGAGTGTCGAATCAGTCGTAACAGAGTTTGTAGTAACACTTACATCACCTAAAGATGATAATGACTCTAATGCTGTTTCAAGACCAGCAATACCTGCTTGAGCAGGTACAACAACGCTTTGCCCACCATAGCTAATAGTGAATGAACCAGTTAAAGTAGAACCAGTTAAAGTAGCAGTAGGACGTGTTTCAATGATTTGTACCTCATTAACAGGACCATGGAATACACGATTACTGTTAAAATCACGTTGATGAATAACAAAACTAGATGAATCTTGATAGATACCAGTTGTAAGACCTCTAGAACCTTCTGTCCATGGGGAATCCATAGCGGTTGTCATACCAGCATCAACAGTACGAGCTTCAACATTAGCAACAAATGGTGATTTACCGTTAGTTGTAGCAACAACACCATTAGATGTTGTTGTAGAGATAATATTATCAACTTCGATCAAAGGTAAATCGCCATAATTCTCGATATGAGAAACATCGTACCCTTCAGTAGGTTTGAAGACAACTGTGTAGGTGTATGGAGAAACAGTACTTGATGTAGTAACATCAACACTACCAACAGTTTCAAGTAATTCAAGAGCATTCTTAACAGAAGGTGCACCAGCATTCCACGTAATAGGTGTAGTAGATTCATCACGGAATCTAAGAACAAAAGTATCTGTGGTAGCACCAGTGACAGTGATTTCTTGAACTTCGTTAACAAGTTGCATGTTAACATATGGAGCAGCTAAAGGTGTTGTGGAAGGTGTAGAGCTGATCATTTGACATTCACCTTCTTGTACAGCTACACCTGCTGGATTAACAGCAAAATTAGCACCATTAAAGATAGCAAGATTAGGCATGTCACAAGCAGTTAAGAAAGTAACAGCCCAAGCATTGTTCTTTAAATCGGTAGTCTGAGTGTAAGTTACACTGACTTTGCCCATACCAGGTAAACTTTCAACAGCTTCTTTGACGTCAGCAGCATCAGCATTCCATGCAATAGCCTTAGTGCGTGGACATGGGAATGATGCATCAGTACAATCACCAACAGAAAGAGTAAAAGTACCAGTTCTAGCGGCAAGTGAACCCCAATTAGAAGTAATATTTTGTACCTCAAGTTTAGTACCAAGCATAACAGCAACAGTATATTCACCAGCTTGAACTGGAGTATATTCCACATCATAAGTTCCACCATATTTTCTATCATCAGAGCCAGAATAAACAACGGTGCCTGGAACAGCATGAGAAGAATTATCTTGTCTTTGATCAGCTAAGAATGCATGTACCTTGAAGTAATCACGTGATTGTGAATGTAATCTATTATTACCATAGTTATCCTTAGATTGAATACGGAATTTAGATGTTACACCAGTAACACCATAAATCAAACCTTTACCAAATGCAGTAGTATATTGTGAACTTGTAAAATCAGGTTTAACTTCTAGTGTAAATGGTGATTGAATAATATCAGTAGCAGGAGCACCACGAGTTAACTCAGATACTTTCACTACAAGATTATTACCATTAACTTTATTTGTATTAACTTGAATAGGAGGAATATCTGTATCCATACCAACAAAAGTAACCTCATAGCGTTGTTGTGTAGCACCATTACTGGTCATAGAGACAGTAACAGTATTTACATTACTAAGAGTATTTAATGCAGTTTGGATGGCTAAAGCATTGGATGGTGCAGCTCCACCAGCATTAAGAGCAACAGTAGTATCAGATACTCTTGCACCAAGAACATCAGCTTGGACAGTTAATGTATAGTTACCACCAAGTGCACCATCAGTAACAATTTCAATTAATTGTACCTCTTGTACAGAAGGTACTTGAATAGAAACATGATAAAAACCTCTTACTTGTGGTGTATATTGTACAAGATATTTACCAGTTGTACAATTTGGGGTTAATTTGTATACACTGAAACTAGCGGTAGTGTCACCTAAGAAAGTACGTGATAATGGGACTTTAGATATGAAATTTCCAGCACCGTCGTCAACAACATCGAATGCAGCATTATCATCAACTTCCATTGATTCAGTAACAACTCTAAGAGTATCACCACGACTAACTGGACTACCACCGCTATTACCTCTAACATCACGCGCAATTTCAAGAATAGAATCACCATAGTTAATTTTACCAGTACCAACACTAACCCAACCATATGGTTGTACAGTAATATCACCACCAGCAATATCTTTTTCAATAACACGAGTAAAATTAACATCATTAATACGATGGAAAGATTTATCATAACCAGCCCAATCAGCAATACCACGAATTGTAACATTCCAATTTTGTGCACCCCAATTATAAACATTGTTAGCACTAGTATCTCTTGCTTGTACAACAAATTCACATTGATTTAATGCAGTACATTCAGTTAAACCACTACCAACAGCGCTTGATGTAGATGCGTCAACATCACCAGGATAAACTTCAACAGTAATAGGTGAGTTAATGATATGACGTCCATACGATAAATATTTTTTATCAAGTACAGAATTACCAACAATACCAGGACCAGACCAAGTAGCCTTAAAATTAGCTTCATCAGTAGCATGATAATACGAAATTTCAATAGAATTTCTTACATTCGATTTTAAATTAATAGTATATGATACAGATTCTGTTGTCATTGGTACGGAATTTATAACTTGTTTATTATTTAACCACATTTGTACACCATAATCAGCTTCTAATGTAATAGTATATTTACCAGTCATTGGTGCTGTAAGATAACCAACCCATTTTACACTAAAGAAATCATTAGGGAATTTGCCACTGTATGGTTCATCATATGGTAATGGAGTAGCAGCACCCCAATTAAAATCTAATGATTCATCTAATCTAGTAGAATCACAACCACAATCATTTAATGTTTTGTCACAAAATGTCACTGGACCAAATGTCCATTCAGTTGAAAAATTTCCTTTATGTAATCCATCACACCAATATGGGTTATGATATGAGTTATCATGTAAATGTGATAATGATGCTAGAACCGGATTAGAATGATTAGCATCTTTGTAATATGTTGCTAATAAACCACCATTTGTAACAACTTTAATATCAACAACATAACTACCTGCAAATGTTGGATCATATTCCATAGTGTAAATACCATCTGTATATGGTTCTCTATATAATACCTCGATAGGAATTTCAACATCAGTATTATCAGAATCTTTATCACTTTGACATTGTGCTGCTTTACCTTTCATAGTAACAGTTAGTTCACTTGATGATGATAATGGACCTATTAGTTCATTACCAAATCTATCACGTAATTGTACTGTAAAATATTCTTTCACACCTTCCATATTAACTTGTGATATATTATGTGTTGATGTAGCAGAATATTCAAGTGCTGGTGTTACTAATACACCATTAACTAAATCATTAGTAATATCTGTATTGCTTATTTGTACAGCAACATCATATGAACCTGCAATTGTTGGTGTATAAACAATAGAATAATAGCCATTCTTATCTTTAACAATTGCAGTAGAATCAACAGCATCAGTATTAGGTAAAATAGTAACATCAGTACCAGTACCAATAACATTAACTGCTTTTAATAATGGTAATGTTACACCCCATGGTGATGTAAATTCAATAATATTTTTTTGTGCAGTAACAGCATCACATAAGTTAACATTAGTATTTAATGGATCACTTGTAACAGTGACAACATAATTACTAAATTTTGCTAATTCTGTATTCA
>Ga0256417_1000024_pt1 | contig 15568 bp, 12 predicted proteins | sample MB_1026DmetaT_FD_190217 | JGI IMG/M metagenome (GOLD analysis project Ga0256417, IMG submission 190217) | Metatranscriptome of seawater microbial communities from Monterey Bay, California, United States - MB_1026D (Metagenome Metatranscriptome) | ecosystem: Environmental > Aquatic > Marine >...
GACTTTATTGGTTGTAGCGGGATTATTCGGCACAGGCGCATATGCCTTGGTCGGAAGGCTGGGGCTGGAAGTTACAACAGGGAAATATGACGAAAATGTATGCTGCTATTGTGAAAATTGAACTTGAAGTGGCAGCTATCGATGGCTAAAGTATCGCCCGCACAGTTTGTAAGGCAGGTACGTCAGGAAATCAGTCGTATTTCTTGGGCGTCTCGGCGTGAAACGGGTACGGCTACGCTGACTGTGTTTGTAATGGTAACCATTGCCGCGATTTTCTTTTTGCTGGTGGATATGGTGCTTTCGAATGTTGTCCAGTTTGTTCTTGGTCTTGGTGGCTAGGAACGAAGTGGTTTTTTGACGTTTTGCAGATGGCAAAACAAATTGGGATTTATTGATGGCCAAACGCTGGTACGTTGTTCATGTGTTCTCAGGGTCTGAGAAAAAGGTCGCTCAGGCAATTACCGAGCAGGCCGCTACGCACGGGCTGGAAGATCAGATTGACGAAGTGATGGTTCCTACCGAAGAGGTGGTTGAACTGCGTCGCGGTGTGCGTGTCCAGTCAGAGCGTAAATTCTTCCCCGGTTACATACTTGTGAAACTGGAACTCAGCGATGAGGCGTGGCAGCTTGTCACCAGCCAGCCGCGGGTAACAGGTTTCCTGGGCGGCAAAGGCAAGCCGGTACCCATCACCAACGGTGAGGCCGAGCGTCTCATCAAGCAGATGAGCGAAGGCGTCGAGCGTCCACGTTCGACAATCACATTCGATGTTGGCGAACAGGTTCGCGTATCGGATGGCCCGTTTGCCTCCTTCAACGGTTATGTCGAAGAAGCTGATGACGATAAGGCAAGGTTGAAAGTTACAGTGTCCATCTTTGGCCGGTCAACGCCGGTTGAGCTGGAATATAGTCAGGTAGAAAAAGTTTAAACAGGTGCGGTTAACGCAATAACGATGGCATCACTTAACATGATGTCCCGTATGTCAGGGAAAGATAGTTATGGCAAAGAAGATTGACGGATATATCAAGCTGAATATTCCAGCTGGAGCGGCTAACCCGTCACCACCAGTTGGCCCGGCACTGGGTCAGCGCGGTGTGAATATCATGGAATTTTGTAAGGCGTTCAACGCGGCGACTGACTCACTGGAAAAGAATATGCCAATTCCGGTTGTTATCACCGTGTATCAGGACAAGTCCTTTACATTCACAACCAAAACAGCCCCGGTCAGCTTTTTCCTGAAAAAAGCCGCTGGCCTGCCAAAAGGTGGTCAGGAGCCGGGACGTACTGTGGCTGGTAAAGTAACAATGGCGCAGGTGCGCGAAATTGCCGATCAGAAGATGGGCGACATGAATGCGGTTGATATTGAAGGTGCCATGCAGATGGTGATGGGTTCTGCCCGCGCCATGGGCCTTGAAGTTGAGGAGGGCTGAACCAATGGCTAAACAGACAAAGAATTTACGTGCTGCTTATGACGCAGTTGACCGGAACAAAGTCTATCCGCTTACCGAGGCTGTCGAGCTGGTAAAGTCGAATGCGAAGGCAAAGTTTGATGAAACCATCGAAATTGCGATGAATCTGGGTGTTGACCCGCGTCATGCTGACCAGATGGTTCGCGGCGTTGTGGCCATGCCGAACGGTACGGGCAAAACCATGCGGGTTGCCGTATTTGCAAAAGATGCCAAGGCTGATGAGGCGAAAGCCGCAGGCGCCGATCTTGTTGGTGCCGAGGATCTGGCCGAAGCCATTCAGAATGGTGAGTCAGCTTTTGACCGTGTTATTGCAACGCCTGACATGATGGGTGTTGTTGGTCGTCTTGGTAAGGTGCTTGGCCCCCGTGGTCTGATGCCAAATCCAAAGCTTGGCACGGTCACAGCCGATGTTGCCGAAGCGGTTAAAGCTGCCAAGGCAGGTGAAGTTCAATATCGCGCTGAAAAAGCCGGTGTTGTGCATGCTGGTGTTGCCAAAGCCAGTTTTGGCGCCAAGCAGATTGAAGAAAATGCCAATGCATTTATCGAAGCTGTCCGCAAGGCACGTCCAAGCGGTGCAAAAGGCTCATATATCAAAAAGATCACGATCAGCTCGACTATGAGCGCAGGCGTGTTTGTCGAAGACAACGCCTAGACGAATTTGAATTTGTCATCGGCGCGGCAACGTTGTCGATGATGAGTAGGGGTGGTGCTTGCACGACCTCGCACCTGTCCAAGACTGCAGGGGCACCGGATCAGCCGCAAGGCCGGAAGGGGCTTAATAACCTGTAATAGACGGGGAGCAAAAGCGGAATTTCCGCTTGAACTTCTTATGGGCAGGCCAGCGGGCCGGAGACTTTTTCCGGTCTAATTTTGCAACCGGGATGGCATGCCCAACAGGGCATTATATCCTAAACGAAGAGTGGAGATTGTCGGTGAATAGAACAGAAAAAGCCGAATTGATCGAAACCCTGCAATCGACCTTCAATGCATCAACAACGGTTGTTGTGACGCATCAGGTTGGTTTGACTGTTGCAGAGAGTGGCGAACTGCGTCTGAAGATGCGGGAAGCCGGTGCTGGCTTTAAGGTAACCAAAAACCGGATTGCCAAGCTAGCGCTTAAAGACACGCGCTACGAAGATTTGGACAGCCTGTTTACCGGACCAACAGCGATTGGTACGTCGCAAGACCCGGTGGCAGCAGCCAAAACACTCGTAGAATTTGCCAAGTCGAATAACAAATTGACCATTGTAGGCGGCAGTATTGACGGGAAAGTTCTCGACAAGTCTGGCGTTGAAGCTTTGGCCAAATTGCCATCACTTGACGAATTGCGCGGCAAGCTTGTTGGGCTTCTTCAAGCCCCAGCAGGAAAACTTGCACGTGTGGCTCAGGCTCCGGCCGGAAAGCTCGCACGCGTCATCAAAGCACGCGAAGACCAATTGCAGAGTTCATAATTTAAACCTAGAAGTTCAAGCTTAATGGAGTATGAAAATGGCTGATATAGCAAAAATCGCAGAAGACCTTTCCAACCTGACAGTTCTCGAAGCTGCCGAGTTGGCAACAATGCTGGAAGAGAAGTGGGGCGTTTCTGCTGCCGCTGCTCCTATGGCAATGGCAATGCCTGCTGGCGGCGGTGACGCTGGCGGCGCGGCTGAAGCAAAAACTGAATTTGACGTTGTTCTGACTGCCGCTGGTGCATCAAAGATCAATGTTATTAAAGAAGTTCGCGCGATTACGGGTCTTGGCCTGAAAGAAGCAAAAGATCTCGTCGAAGCAGCGCCTAAGGCTGTTAAAGAAGCTGTTTCTGAAGACGAAGCGAATGAAATTAAAGGCAAGCTTGAAGAAGCTGGTGCCTCTGTCGAAGTTAAGTAACTTTGACGGAACAGCTTGGATTTAAAAGCTGTTGAAAATTGCTTGCACCGGGTGGCGTTTCGCTATCCGGTGCAAGGTCGTTAAAAACCTGAAAGCTGAAACTTTTCGCTGGATGGACTAAACCACGCTTCCAACTTGGCCTTTATAAGTTGGTGAGCCGAGATTTTGATGAGGGATCACTAAATGGCATCGCACGTAAGTACCTTGGATAGTCGGAAGCGGGTTCGCCGCACGTTTGGGCAGTTGGAAGAAATCACGCCAATGCCAAACCTGATTGATGTTCAGCGGTCAAGTTATGATACCTTTTTACAAATGGACGTTCCGGTACCCGATCGAATCGATCACGGGTTACAGGAAACCTTTAAATCAGTGTTTCCGATTGAGGATTTTGCCGGTCGTTCGATTCTTGAATTTGTGTCCTATGATCTGGAAAAGCCGAAATATGACGTTGAAGAATGTCAGCAGCGCGGACTTACTTTTGCTTCGCCGCTAAAAGTGACGTTGCGTTTGGTGGTCTGGGAAGAAGACGAAGACACAGGCGCGCGTTCAATCCGCGACATCAAGGAACAGGACGTTTATATGGGCGATCTCCCGCTTATGACGTCAAATGGTACCTTTATCGTTAATGGTACAGAACGTGTTATCGTGTCGCAGATGCATCGTTCACCAGGTGTATTTTTCGATCATGACCGTGGTAAAACGCACGCGTCGGGTAAATTGCTATTCGCTGCCCGCGTCATTCCTTATCGTGGTTCATGGCTCGATTTCGAATTTGATGCCAAAGACATTCTTAACGTACGGATTGACCGCAAGCGTAAGCTACCATCAACAACCTTCATGATGGCATTGCCTGATGCCGACTCAGTGACCTATATGGATGCCTGCGTCGAATCTGGCGAGGTTATTGACCCTTCACGCGTTGTTGGTATGAGCCGTGAAGAAATTCTAGGCTATTTCTATAATTCTGTTGATTATAAGCGCGATGGTGATAGCTGGCGTTATCCTCTGGACACCGATACGCTAAAAGGTAGCCAGTTGCCTCGTGATCTTGTTGATGCCGACACCAAAAAAGTTGTCGCCAAAGCGGGTACAAAAATGACGCCACGCTCGCTCAAGAAGCTGGCTGAAGGCGGGGTAAAAGACATTCTTGTGCCTGATACAGATGTGCTTGGCCGTTTTGTTGCTGAAGACATCATCAATATGTCAACGGGCGAAGTTTATGCCGAAGCCGGAGAAGAAATTACCGAAGAACTGATGGCACGCTTTGTTGAAAACGGTAATGATGAGATCAGCATCCTGTTTATTGACAATGTCAATTTTGGACCGCATTTGCGCAACACGCTGGCGGCTGACCGCAATACCTGCCGTGAAGAAGCGCTGGTTGATATTTACCGTGTTATGCGTCCGGGCGAGCCGCCAACATTGGAAAGCTCACATGCTTTGTTCCAGAGCCTGTTTTTCACATCCGAACGTTATGATTTGTCATCTGTTGGCCGCGTGAAGATGAATTCACGACTTGATCTGGATACGGATGATTCTGTTCGTATTCTGCGCAAACAGGACGTGATGGAAATTCTCAAAGTTCTGACTGGCCTGAAAGATGGTCGTGGTGACATCGACGATATTGATCATCTTGGTAACCGCCGGGTTCGTTCGGTTGGTGAATTGATGGAAAATCAGTACCGTGTTGGTTTGTTGCGGATGGAACGCGCAATTCGCGAACGTATGGGCGCTGTTGAAATTGACACTGTCATGCCAGCCGATCTGATTAACGCCAAACCGGCTGCTGCCGCAGTGCGTGAATTCTTTGGTTCATCGCAATTGTCACAGTTTATGGATCAGACTAACCCATTGTCTGAAATTACCCATAAACGCCGTGTATCTGCCCTTGGGCCAGGTGGTCTGACCCGTGAACGTTCGGGCTTTGAGGTGCGCGATGTGCATCCAACGCATTATGGCCGGATTTGCCCGATTGAAACACCCGAAGGCCCTAATATTGGTTTGATTAACTCGCTTGCGACTTATGCGCAGATCAATCGTTACGGCTTTATCGAAACGCCATATCGTAAAGTCGTTGAAGGCAAGGTAACTGACGAAGTGCGCTATATTTCGGCTATGGAAGAAGGTCGCTATACGATTGCACAGGCGAATGCCGAACTTGATGACAAGGGCATATTTGTAGGTGAACTGATCCCCGTTCGTCGTGCTGGTGAGATTGGCCTTGCCCGTCCTACCGACATCGAATTGATGGACGTATCACCAAAGCAGCTAGTATCTGTTGCGGCGGCATTGATTCCGTTCCTTGAAAATGACGATGCGAACCGTGCCCTGATGGGATCGAACATGCAACGTCAGGCAGTGCCTCTGGTTAAAGCCGAAGCGCCAATTGTGGGTACGGGTATGGAAGCCCGCGTCGCCCGTGACTCGGGTGTAACAATCGTTGCAAAACGCGCCGGTGTTATCGATCAGGTTGATGCGACACGGATTGTTGTCCGCGCCAGCGAAGAAACCGCCGAAGACGTATCGCCGGTTGATATTTACAGTCTGCTGAAGTTTCAGCGTTCGAACCAGAACACAACTGTCAACCAGCGTCCGCTTGTTAAAGTTGGTGATACGGTTCGTCGGGGTGACATCATCGCTGACGGCCCATCGACCGAGGATGGTGAATTGGCACTTGGCCGGAATGTGCTTGTCGCCTTCATGCCCTGGAATGGTTATAACTTCGAAGATTCAATCCTGATTTCGGAACGTATCGTCCGTGACGACGTATTCACCTCTATCCATATCGAAGAATATGAAGTGATGGCTCGCGATACAAAGCTTGGACAGGAAGAAATCACACGCGACATTCCTAATGTTGGTGAAGAAGCCCTGAAGAATCTTGACGAGGCAGGCATTGTATATGTCGGTGCCGAGGTTGGGCCAAGTGATATTCTGGTAGGCAAGGTGACACCAAAAGGTGAATCACCAATGACTCCGGAAGAGAAACTCCTTCGTGCCATTTTTGGTGAAAAGGCATCCGACGTTCGTGACACATCTTTGAAACTGCCACCTGGCGGTTCGGGTACAGTTGTTGAAGTGCGCGTGTTCTCACGTCGCGGTGTTGAAAAGGACGAGCGTGCGCTGGCTATTGACCGTGCTGAAATTGATCGTCTTGGTAAAGACCGTGATGATGAGCGTAGCATTCTCGAGCGTGGTTTCTATGGCCGTATGACCGAACTGTTTGCAGGTCAGACAGTGGCTTCTGGGCCAAAAGGCGTGAAAGCAGGCACCAAAATTGATGACGCGTTGCTTGATGAGCTGCCAAAGTCTCAATGGCAACAGATTGCTGTTAAAGATGACAAAGTGCAAAAACTTGTCGAAGCCCAGATTGCCAACTTTGAAAGTGCTGTTGCGGCTTTGCAGGCACGTTTCAATGACAAAGTTGACAAGCTGCAGGGTGGCGATGAATTGCTGCCTGGCGTGATGAAGATGGTAAAGGTCTTTGTTGCTGTGAAGCGCAAGCTTCAGCCTGGTGACAAAATGGCTGGCCGTCATGGTAACAAGGGTGTGATCTCGCGGATCGTGCCTGCCGAAGATATGCCGTATCTCGATGATGGTACACCGGTGGACATCGTGCTGAACCCGCTTGGTGTTCCGTCACGAATGAATGTTGGTCAGATTCTTGAAACGCATCTTGGCTGGGCGGCGCGTGGTCTTGGTAAACAGGTTGGTGCCGCGGCTGAAGCGGCGCGTGCCAAGGCTGATACTTCAAATCTTCGTGAAACCCTGTCAGGCATGTATTCAGCTGAACAGTACAAGAACGAGCTGGCAGTGATGGATGACAATCAGATCATTGAACAGGCCGAAATTCTTGGTCGCGGTGTGCCGATGGGTACGCCGGTGTTCGATGGCGCGCGTGAAGCCGATGTCGTGGGTCTGTTGCAAAAGGCAGGTCTCAGCGAAACAGGTCAGGAATGGCTTACCGATGGACGTACTGGCGAGGTCTTTGACCGGCCTGTCACCGTTGGCTATATCTACATGCTGAAACTGCATCACCTTGTCGATGACAAGATCCATGCCCGTTCGATTGGTCCTTACTCGCTGGTTACCCAGCAACCTCTGGGTGGTAAGGCGCAGTTCGGTGGACAGCGCTTTGGTGAGATGGAGGTCTGGGCACTTGAAGCTTATGGTGCGGCCTACACCTTGCAGGAAATGCTGACCGTGAAATCGGATGACGTTTCAGGCCGTACAAAAGTTTACGAAGCTATTGTTCGCGGTGATGATGACTTTGAATCTGGCATTCCGGAATCCTTCAACGTTCTGGTCAAAGAGCTTCGCTCGCTTGGTCTGAATGTTGATTTGCATGAGGCAGAATACTAGGCCTTTTAGGCTGGGAGCTCCCACCGCGATGTCGGTGGGTGGCAGGTACTTATTTGAAACCAACATATGTTGGAAAGGTAGATAGATGAACGATTTGATGAATCCTTTCGGGCAAGCACAAGGCCCGCAGAGCTTTGACAAAATCAGAATTTCCATCGCATCACCCGAGCGTATTCGGTCCTGGTCGTTCGGTGAGATTAAGAAGCCGGAAACGATCAATTACCGGACTTTTAAGCCGGAAAAAGACGGCCTTTTCTGTGCCCGTATTTTTGGCCCTGTTCGTGATTACGAATGTCTTTGCGGTAAATATAAGCGGATGAAGTATCGCGGTATTATCTGTGAGAAATGCGGCGTTGAGGTTACCCTTTCCAAAGTACGACGCGAGCGCATGGGTCATATTGAGCTTGCTGCGCCGGTTGCTCATATCTGGTTTCTGAAATCGCTTCCAAGCCGTATTGGCTTGCTTGTCGATATGACATTGAAGGATCTGGAACGCGTTCTGTATTTCGAAAACTTTGTTGTCATCGAGCCTGGCATGACATCACTTGTCAAAGGCCAGTTGCTATCAGAAGAAGAATATTACGATGCGCAGGACGAATTTGGTGATGATGCTTTTGAAGCTAGTATCGGTGCCGAAGCAATCAAGAAAATCCTTGTCGATCTTGACCTTGACGAGGAACGTGTAAAGATCCGCGAAGAGCTGATTGCGACGGGGTCTGAAGCCAAGCGTAAAAAGCTGGTAAAGCGTCTGAAGCTTGTTGATGCGTTCAAGGAATCAGGATGTCGTCCTGAATGGATGATTCTCGACGTTGTGCCTGTGATTCCACCCGAACTGCGCCCATTGGTGCCGTTGGATGGTGGCCGCTTTGCGACCTCTGACCTTAACGATCTCTATCGTCGGGTTATCAACCGTAACAACCGTCTAAAGCGGCTGATCGAACTGCGTGCGCCAGACATTATTGTCCGTAACGAAAAGCGTATGTTGCAGGAATCAGTTGATGCCCTGTTTGATAATGGTCGTCGTGGCCGTGTTATCAGCGGCGTGAACAAGCGCCCGCTGAAATCGCTGTCGGATATGCTCAAAGGCAAGCAGGGTCGCTTCCGTCAGAACCTGCTTGGTAAGCGTGTTGATTATTCGGGTCGTTCGGTCATCGTGGTCGGGCCTGAACTGAAACTGCACCAATGCGGTCTGCCAAAGAAGATGGCGCTCGAATTATTCAAGCCGTTTATCTACTCAAAGCTTGAGCTTTATGCGATGGCCAGTACGGTCAAAATGGCCAAGCGCATGGTGGAAAAAGAACGTCCCGAAGTATGGGATATTCTTGAAGAGGTGATCCGCGAGCATCCGGTAATGCTGAACCGGGCACCAACTTTGCACCGTCTTGGCATTCAGGCTTTTGAACCGGTTTTGATCGAAGGCAAGGCAATCCAGCTGCATCCATTGGTATGTACAGCTTTTAACGCTGACTTCGATGGTGACCAGATGGCGGTGCATGTGCCGTTGTCGCTTGAAGCCCAGCTTGAAGCCCGCGTTCTGATGATGTCAACAAACAACATCCTTAGCCCGGCTAACGGCAAGCCTATCATTGTGCCGTCACAGGATATCATCCTTGGTCTTTATTATATGTCGATGATCCGTGATGGTGAAAAGGGTCAGGGCATGGCGTTCTCGAACGTCAAGGAAATCCTGCTGGCGCTGGGTAATGGCTCGGTCAGCCTGCATGCCAAGGTAAAGGCACGTGTGCCAACCCGTGATGCCAATGGTGAACGCGTGATGGCGGTTGTTGAAACAACCCCGGGTCGCGCCCAGCTTGCTGATCTGTTGCCGGATAACCCCTCTTGTTCGTTCGAGCTTGTAAACAAGCTGATGACCAAGAAAGAGGTGAGTAACGTCATCGATCACGTCTATCGCCATTGTGGTCAGAAAGACACGGTCATCTTCTGTGACCGTTTGATGGGTCTTGGTTTTGGTCAGGCTTGTGATGCGGGTATCTCGTTTGGTATCGCCGATCTGACAACACCTGATCTGAAGGAAAAATATGTCAATGAAGCCGAAGCCGAGGTGAAAACCTTCGAGCAGCAGTATCTTGACGGTCTGATTACGCAAGGTGAGAAATATAATAAGGTGGTCGATGTATGGTCACGCTGTTCGGATCTTGTCGCTGACGAGATGATGAAAGGTATTTCAACCGAAAAAGATGGCGAGCCGATCAATTCCGTCTGGATGATGGCGCATTCAGGTGCGCGTGGTTCGGCGGCGCAGATCAAACAGCTTGCCGGCATGCGTGGTCTTATGGCCAAGCCATCAGGCGAGATCATTGAAACACCGATCATTTCATCCTTTAAAGAAGGTCTGAATGTTCTGGAATATTTCAACTCGACACATGGTGCGCGTAAAGGTCTTGCTGACACCGCTTTGAAAACAGCGAATTCGGGCTATTTGACGCGGCGTCTTGTTGACGTGGCACAGGATTGCATCATTCGCGAAGTTGATTGCGGCACAACAAAAGGCCTCACCATCCGTCCGGTCTTGAATGGTAGCGAGATTGTTGATTCGCTCTATGAAAGAATTCTTGGGCGTGTACTGGCTGAAGATCTGGTCGATGTCAAAACAAACGAGGTGATTTTGCCAGCTGGCCAGATGGTCACTGAAGAGCATTTTGAAAAGATTGAATCATCCGGTGCCGATCAGGCGTTGATCCGTTCGGCCTTGCTGTGTGAAGCCGAGACCGGTATCTGCGCCAATTGCTATGGTCGTGATCTGGCGCGTGGCACCGATGTGAATATGGGTGAAGCTGTCGGCGTTATTGCCGCGCAGTCGATCGGCGAGCCGGGCACCCAGCTGACCATGCGTACCTTCCACGTTGGTGGTGCGGCTCAGCGAGATGCTCAGCAGTCAAACATCGAAGCGACGATCGGTGGTACCGTGAAGCTTGAAGATGCAACATTGGTAACCGACAAGAATGGCATTCCTATTGTCATGAGCCGGAATACCGAATTGCTTATTCTTGATGAAAAGGGACGCGAGCGTCTTCGTCACCGTCTGCCATATGGTGGTAAACTTCTGGTCAAAGACGGCGAAGAGATTGATCCTGGCAGAATGCTGATCGAATGGGATCCATATACGATGCCAATCATCACCGAAATGAATGGTACGGCACATTATGTCGATCTGACTGATGGCGTGTCTGTTCGTGAAGTGACAGACGATACAACGGGTATTTCAAGCCGCGAAGTGGTGGACTGGAAAGCGGCCGCTGGCGGTGCAAATCTTCGTCCACGTATTACCTTGCGTGATGAAAAGGGTGAAGTGCTGACATTGGCCAACGGTCTTGAGGCACGTTACTTCCTGTCAGCCGGTGCGATTCTGTCGATTGAGAATGGTGCCCAGGTACAGGCTGGTGATGTTCTGGCGCGTATCCCGCGTGAATCATCAAAGACGCGTGATATTACCGGTGGTCTGCCACGTGTTGCCGAACTGTTCGAAGCACGTAAGCCAAAAGACTTTGCCGTTATCGCCGAGGGTGATGGCCGTGTCGAATTCGGAAATGACTATAAGGCAAAGCGCCGTATCCGCGTGGTGCCTCTGGATGGTGATATGGAAGCAGTTGAATATCTGTTGCCAAAAGGCCGCCCGCTGGCCGTCAATGAAGGTGACGTTGTCCGCAAGGGTGACCTGTTGCTTGATGGCAGTCCGGTACCGCATGACATCCTGAGCATTCTGGGTGTCGAGGAACTGGCTGCCTATCTGGTCAAGGAAATTCAGGATGTGTACCGCCTGCAAGGTGTGAAAATCAATGACAAGCATATCGAAGTCATTGTGCGCCAGATGTTGCAGAAGGTCGAAGTCGAAGATGCCGGAGACAGCACATTCTTGGTTGGCGAACAGGTTGATCGTGAAGAGTTTGCTCAGGCCAATTCAGCCCTTGAAGCTGAAGGTCTGCGTATTGCAACAGCACATCCGGTTCTGCTTGGTATTACCAAAGCGTCTTTGCAGACTAAATCCTTTATCTCTGCAGCGTCATTCCAGGAAACAACCCGCGTTCTGACTGAAGCGGCCGTTAGTGGCCGTCAGGATACGCTGGATGGTCTGAAAGAAAACGTCATTGTCGGTCGTTTGATTCCGGCGGGAACCGGTTCGGTCATGAATCGGCTTCGTCGGATTGCTTCGGAACGTGATAAAGGCATCCTGGCACAGCGCGCCGCCGCTGCACCAGCGCTTGAAAGTAGTGAATTTGCCGCCGAATCGGAAGAAACAGTGGCTGAAACTGACGCATAATTGGTATGTGAGTGCCAATTTTACGTTATTTGAAAAAAAATGGGGTTAACGGACGGGTTTGCGTAAAAAGCGCTTGACCCATCCGCCCCCAAAAACATAGTATCCGCCAACCTTTTAGACCTTGGTGGTGGTTCACACTGCTAGATGCAGATGTCGAACTAGACGCAGGGCCTGTATATTAGGTGACGAAAATTGCTCCGTTAGCGGAGATTAAACCGAGGGTTTTGCTCTGATAATCAGGGGAAATCCCTCTGTTGCACGTTTTGTGCGTATTTGGTCGAGACAAAAAAGGGGCAGTAATGCCAACGATTAACCAGTTGATCCGTCACGGGCGCAAGCGTCCTGTTGAACGTACTAAAGTTCCGGCAATGGAAGCATGCCCACAAAAACGTGGCGTATGCACCAGAGTCTATACAACAACACCTAAGAAGCCGAACTCGGCGCTTCGTAAGGTTGCACGTGTGCGCCTGACGAACGGGTTTGAGGTTTCCAGCTATATTCCTGGTGAAGGTCACAACCTGCAGGAGCACTCAGTTGTGCTTATTCGGGGCGGCCGCGTAAAGGATTTGCCGGGTGTTCGCTATCACATCATTCGCGGTACTTTGGACACTCAAGGCGTGTCTGATCGTCGTCAGCGTCGTTCGAAATACGGCGCCAAGCGTCCTAAGTAAGAAGAGGCAGATATGTCACGTCGTCATAGAGCAGTAAAACGGCCGGTACTTCCGGATCCAAAGTTCAAAGATGCAGTTGTTTCAAAGTTTATGTCATGCTTGATGTATGACGGTAAGCGTTCGATTGCCGAAAAGATCGTGTATGGTGCTTTTGATCGCATCGAAGCTAAATCAGGTAATGAGCCTGTCAAGGTTTTCCATGATGCGCTTGAAAATGTACGCCCCAATCTTGAAGTGCGCTCACGCCGTGTTGGTGGTGCGACTTATCAGGTTCCTGTCGAGGTTCGCTCGGAGCGAGCACAGGCTTTGGCCATTCGCTGGTTGATTGACAGTTCGCGCAAACGTGGTGAAACAACTATGGTTGATCGCCTGTCTGCTGAATTGCTTGATGCATCTAACAATCGTGGCAACGCGGTTAAGAAGCGGGAAGACACCCACAAAATGGCAGAGGCTAATCGGGCCTTTTCGCATTACCGCTGGTAAGCCTGAAAGCAGGAGCAACAACATGTCACGTGAATATCCATTAGAGCGTTACCGTAACTTTGGCATTATGGCTCATATTGATGCAGGCAAGACAACTGCAACAGAGCGGATTCTATATTATACTGGCCGCTCACACAAAATCGGTGAAGTTCATGATGGTAACGCCACAATGGACTGGATGGAGCAGGAGCAGGAGCGCGGTATTACAATTACCTCTGCGGCTACAACCTGTATGTGGTTCCGTACAAATGATGGTGAAACCCCATCAGGTGAGCATGGTGCTACCGAAGACGAAGCCAAATTCCGTTTCAACATTATTGATACACCAGGTCACGTTGACTTTACGATTGAGGTTGAGCGTTCGCTGGCTGTTCTTGACGGGGCTGTTTGCGTGCTTGATGCAAATGCTGGTGTTGAGCCACAGACAGAAACAGTCTGGCGTCAGGCTGACCGCTATTCAGTACCCCGTATTGTTTTCGTCAATAAGATGGATAAAACCGGTGCGGACTTCTTTAACTGTGTTGACATGATCCGTGACCGTACAGGTGCGGTGCCTTTGCCAGTGCAGATGCCAATCGGTGCCGAAACTGAGCTTGAAGGTCTTATCAACCTTGTCACCATGAAAGAGTGGGTCTGGGATTCAGAAGACCTTGGCGCGACATGGACAGTCAAAGACATTCGCCCTGAACTAGCCGAAAAAGCAGCTGAAATGCGCGCTTATCTGATCGAGATTGCTGTTGAGCAGGACGATGTGGCTATGGAAGCCTTCCTTGAAGGTGAAGAGCCTGATGAAGCAACATTGCAACGTCTGATCCGTCTTGGCACCTTGAATATGTCATTTGTGCCTGTGCTTTGTGGATCGGCTTTCAAAAACAAAGGTGTTCAGCCGATGTTGAACGCTGTTATCGATTACCTGCCCGGTCCATTGGATGTGCCAGCCTATAAAGGCTTTGCCCCGGGTGACGTAACTGAAACACGCGACATTGAGCGTAGCGCAAATGACTCCGAGCCGCTTTCTGGACTCGCCTTTAAAATCATGAATGACCCGTTTGTTGGTTCACTGACATTCGTGCGTATCTATTCTGGCACTCTTAACAAAGGTGACAGCATTCTGAATTCTACCAAAGGCAAGCGTGAGCGTGTAGGTAGAATGATGTTGATGCATTCTAATAACCGTGAAGAAATCGATGTGGCCTATGCAGGTGATATTGTTGCGCTTGCGGGTATGAAGGAAAGCACAACTGGTGACACATTGTGCGACAACGCAAAGTCGGTTGTTCTTGAAACAATGACATTCCCGGATCCGGTTATTGAAATCGCGGTTGAGCCAAAGTCAAAGAATGACCAGGAAAAAATGTCAACCGGACTCCAGCGTCTTGCTGCTGAAGATCCATCATTCCAGGTAACGACTGACATTGAATCAGGCCAGACCATCATGCGGGGTATGGGTGAACTTCATCTTGACATCCTTGTTGACCGTCTGAAGCGTGAATTCAAGGTTGAGGCGAATATCGGTGCGCCGCAGGTTGCGTATCGTGAAACCATTACCAAGGAAGTTGACATTGATTACACCCACAAGAAACAGTCGGGTGGTACAGGTCAGTTTGCGCGTGTGAAGATTAAGTTTGCCCCGCTTGCCGAAGGTAATTTCGAATTCACAAACAAAGTTGTTGGCGGTAACGTTCCCAAGGAATTTATTCCTGGCGTTGAAAAGGGTATCGTCATGGCCAAGGAGACTGGCACCATTGCTGGCTTCCCGGTTATTGATTTTTCTGCCGAACTGTATGACGGTGCCAGCCACGATGTTGACTCGTCTGTGCTTGCTTTTGAAATCGCTGGACGTGCCGCGTTCCGTGAAGCGATGCAAAAAGCAGGTGCAAAACTGCTTGAGCCGGTTATGCGCGTCGAGGTTCTCACCCCTGAAGAATATATGGGTGATATCATCGGTGACCTGAACAGCCGTCGCGGTAATGTTGGCGGTATGGATCAGCGCGGTAATGCGCGTGCGATTGATGCGATGGTGCCTTTGGCCAATATGTTTGGCTATATCAACACGCTTCGTTCGATGAGCCAGGGCCGCGCCCAATATTCAATGCAATTCGACCATTATGAACAAGTGCCTCAAGCGGTTGCGGATGAAGTCCGCGCCAAATTGGCCTAACTGAAATTAAAGCATAGGAGACCAGAGATATGTCTAAGGAAAAGTTTGATCGTTCCAAGCCACATTGTAACATCGGAACGATTGGTCACGTTGACCATGGTAAGACGACATTGACAGCAGCGATCACCAAGGTGATGGCGGAAGCTGGCGGCGCGGAGTTTCAGGATTACGACCAGATTGACAAGGCGCCAGAAGAGCGTGCGCGTGGTATTACAATCTCGACAGCGCATGTTGAATATGAGACCGAAGCCCGTCATTACGCGCATGTTGATTGTCC
>Ga0256417_1000027_pt1 | contig 15046 bp, 21 predicted proteins | sample MB_1026DmetaT_FD_190217 | JGI IMG/M metagenome (GOLD analysis project Ga0256417, IMG submission 190217) | Metatranscriptome of seawater microbial communities from Monterey Bay, California, United States - MB_1026D (Metagenome Metatranscriptome) | ecosystem: Environmental > Aquatic > Marine >...
GAATTTACGGAGGTCGAAAAAATCAGTCTATTACATATAAATCTTACAAGTCTTCGAAAAGGCGAAGACGGTGTCATGGTTTCTGAAGAAGAATTCCAATGGATGCTGGACCATTTAGTCAACGAAGAAAAATATGAAGATTGTGCTCTTCTGCGCGATAATAAAGATAAGATATGTGGACCAGTAGACGATCTTTGGTAAATTCATTTTTGATATTTTTGAACTTAAACAATTTAATCTATGGGAATGGATATTGAAGCCAAATTAATGGTTGGAACCTACGGAGGCGACCTTGGCGTAGAGTCAGTTAATGACAATGAATCACTTTATGAATTTGCAGAAAAACACAATTTGACGGTATGTAGTCCGTATTATGATTGCTGTGAATATGAAGAACAATTTATCGGCTATGAAATTAGAACTCATTTGAGCGAAGATGATCTTGTCGATGAAATAAAGGCCACAAAAGAAAGGCTTTATGACATCGGTGTTTATGGTGGTCTAGAAGCAGTGCCAGACGTTTGTTAAATGTTAACAATTTGATAACATTAAAAGTTTTGAGATGTCGATAAAAAGTATTATATTTAACTATAATTAATTAACTAATACATATACAACATGAAACATCTCGAAACTATACAATCAAGACAAGACCGAATCAACTTTCTTTCATCATCGATAACAGCACATGAACTTGCAATGAATGGCCTAGATCCATACAATCAAAAGTTTTTACAAAAGACTATTGACACACTAAATGCAGAGTACAAATATCTTGGTGAATCGAGACGTTGGAACTTTAATTTCAAAGGCGGAGGCTGGAACTCTGTTATTGCTCTAACAAAAGAACAAGCAATACAGATCGCGAACAGTGAATACAACCCTGCAAATACTGACGGAGATGGGATGTTAGTCCCAGATCCAAAAACATTCAGAGTTGAAAGCGAAGCAGACAATAAAGCACTACTATCATTATTTTACTAAAACAAGAAACATGAGCAGATACACAAAACAAATCGAAAACAACAAGGAATTGGCTTACGGCTGGGATCATGCAATCGGCTATTTTTATGACATCTTTGAACTAGACACGGAAAAGAGCACTGATGTCGATGCACACATCGAAGGCGCAGACTCCATGTTTGGATATATGGCAGGACCAAAGGCCGGAGAAACATTCACGAAAGGCGATATGGCAGAGACTTTGGTCAAATACGAAGTAGATATTAATCACATCAATGCAGTTGCATTGGACTTACAATTTTAAGAAAATGGCAATCAAATCAAAAACAGAAATGCCTAGAAGGTCGATAGAAATTGACCTAACAGGCCCAGACGGAAATGCATTCGCGTTAATGGGATATGCAAACCGATTAGCAAAACAATTAAACATCGACTCTGAACCAATTCTAAAGGAAATGCAATCAGGCGATTATGATAACCTAGTCGAGGTATTTGACCGCGAATTTGGATCTTTTGTAACACTTTATAGATAGAAATAGACATGGAAACAACATTAGACTTACATGGCTATGGCCACAAGGACGTTTTTCAAAAGGTTGATAAATTTATTGGCCAGCACATAGTTAAAGGCACAATGACAGTTGAAATCATTACTGGATATAGCTCTAAAATGAAAGACATAGTCAACGAGGTTTTACAAGACTATGATCTTGAATCAACTGAATCCTGGATGAATAATGGCAAATTGACAATTAAAATGACATAAATCACACATCAAAAACAAAATATGGAACAACTTACTAAAATTCAAGAACAAAAAGCTACTAGATTTTACAACGTGGCACAATTTCAAGATTACTTAATTTCACAAGGCGCAAGCTATGAGGATCCAGAATTCAAGCTATATAGCGAAAACTGTAAATCCTATGGCTGCGAAGCATTTGGACATGTTGGACTAGAAAAATATTACAACGCTGATGAAGTTGACTATCTTATCCGTAAAGATCAAGGATATGAATTTATGAACCTAGTAAAGGAAAACGTGCCTATTACAATTAGCACAAAGGACTTTAGCTAATATAATTACTTAAAACATATACACACAAAATGACAAAAAGATTAGAACAAAGGATGTATGGCCTTGTACCATATAACATTAGCCCAATTCAACAAGGAATTCAATTCGGCCATGCCGTAGTAGAATACGGTTTAGACTATGGCCAAGGACATGCAGATGATCCCTATTTGACATGGGCAAGAAATGATAAAACATTCATCATCCTGAATGGTGGAACTACTAGTACCAATCCTGAATCTCCAGGTACGTTGAATTATGCAGAATCTGAATTGTATTCAATAGGCGTTCAATTGGCAACATTCCATGAACCAGATCTTGGAGACCAATTAACTGCTGTAGTCTTTTTAGTAGATGAACGTATATATGACTACGCTAAATATCCTACATACGATTTCGTACGAGACGAGGTATCTGAAATGGAATACTACGAAACTTTGTTTGGAGAAGATACAAATCATATTCTTGAAATGAGAGAATTCCTTTCTAAATACAAATTAGCATAGATATGATGGCATTTTTAGAATTTACATTTCAATCATTCTGGCATTTTGCTGGCGTGATTGTATTAATATCGGCCGTTGGCCAAATAGTACCTAACATAATAATAAACAAGAAAAGATGAGAAAAACTTTAGTAATTGAAGCTTTGAAAGCACAAGCTTTAGCAGACAAACAAAAGGCTTTAATGTCTTTAGACCTTTTGAGAAACCAAGCTGTTGGTATTGGAGACCATACAGCAAACGACTTTTTGCAAGATGCAACTGAATCGCTTAATTTGTTGGCAGAAGCTGACGATAGGTTAGAAGCGATTGAAAAATACTTCCAAGAAGACTGAAACTTTTTGGGATTGTAGTATATAAATACTAATTAAAAACCAAGGGCACAGGATTATTCCTCGGCATATTCCTCACTTATTACGTTTATCGCCAGACGATATTCTTTCCTGGCCCTTGGTCCTTTAGTTCTTTGAAAATATGGGGATGACATGGCTTTGACATTATTTGTGAAGCTTTAGATTCAGCAACGGGTGATGACCTACATCAATCTTAGCCGACAACGCTGAGTATGCAATGGCTGCCTAGTAGGTAAGCAATGCACATCATGTAACCGAGTCGCGTGCTTGTAGGTTACTAAGATGAAAAAGGAAGCATAAGAGGTAAATGATGGTCATGATAGTGATTCCAAATAGCTGACCTTAACAAGTAAAAGAAAAACCTATACGTCTTTTGGAAGTTTAAGCAAACTTAACCTAAGCTGTAATAAAATCTTTTGTGGATATTTGATGGACCTGGGTTCGAATCCCAGCATCTCCACTAAATGGGGAATTAGCTCAGATGGCTAGAGCGTCGGTTTTGCATACCGAAGGTCGGGAGTTCGACTCTCCCATTCTCCACAACATTTACAAACAAAACAAACAATGCAAGATAACTTATTACCACTACCAAAAGACAGAACCTTATTCTTTGCTAAGGACGTCGAACTAAAAACCATTGAAGGTTTATCAATGGCTATTACAGACATCAATGAAGATGATGATCATTTAGAAAAATTGTACAAAGTTTATGATTTGGAATACAAACGTAAGCCTATCAAAATAATGATAGATAGCTACGGCGGATATGTATATCAATGCTTAGGCTTGATAGGAATTATGGAAGATTCTAAGACACCGATACATACATACGCGACTGGTGCTGCAATGTCATGTGGTTTCATAATACTAATTAGCGGACATAAGCGTTTTGGATATAAGCATTCTACGCCAATGTATCATCAAGTATCTACTGGGTTCTGGGGTAAAACGCAGGATATGGAAGAAAGCTACACTGAAACCAAAAGACTTCAGAAAAAACTTGAGGACCTAACATTAGAAAAAACAACAATTTCAAAAGCAAAGCTAAAGGAAATTCTAAAAACAAAGAAAGACTGGTATATGGATGCTAACGAAGCATTATCTGCCGGTGTAATTGATGAAATAGTTTAAACCAAGAAGATGGAAACAAATATACAACCAACACAAATAGATTACGAACATGCAGAATTGATCCTAGAAGAGGCTAACGGATATGGTCTACGATGGGAAGTTAAAACCACAGCAAAGAAATACATTTCAGAAGGAATGAATTATGTCGATGCATTTGTCTGTGCATATAACGACTGGGTCAAATAATGTGGGTACTTTTTATAGCATTGTTATGCATACTACTGTACTCAAACGTACTAGATGACGAATAAGCAAATGTAAAAAAGATCTAGATTTGCAAATATATAAGGTATACTAAAATAAACCCCGAACACATGTTATTGAAAAAAGGAAGCAGAGGAGATGAGGTTAAAAAACTACAATCTGCTCTGGATATATCGGCCGATGGAATATTTGGCCCTGGCACCGAAGCAAAGGTAAAAGAATTTCAAAAAGCAAATAGTTTAGTAGCCGACGGTATTGTTGGCAAAAAAACTTGGGAAGCTTTACAAATTAGTGATATCGACACTGATCAACATGGATCAGCGTGGGATCCTTCTACAGACCAAGATGATAAACTTGAATATCTTGGATCATACACGACAGAAGATGGCCTAGAAATTGATAGAGCGTATTTGGATGGCGATGAGTTTGTTCGTGATTACGGAAAAATAGAACCAAAAGGCTTTTTCTTACATCATACAGCAGGTTGGTCAAATCCATATAATACTATCAATAACTGGAACAGAGATAAAAGAGGAAGAGTTGCAACACAATATTGTATCGGAGGCTCTGATATTCGTGGAAGAGAATCTAAAGACGGCGTTGTTGTTGAATGCTTTCCTAACAATTACTTAGGATGGCATTTAGGCAAAGTTGGTAAATTTGCAATATCTAAAATGTCAGGCGGTGTCGAACTTAACAACTTTGGTTACCTCAAAGAGAAAAATGGTAAGTTCTACAATTATGTAAACAGAGAAGTATCTGAAGAATATATCTGTGATCTTGGATTTGAATTCAGAGGATTCAGATACTGGCATTCATACACAGAAAAACAAATTGAAAGCTTAAGATTGTTGATATTACATCTTAAGAGAGTATATCCTTCTATGGACCTAGAAAATGGTTTACCTAAATTACTAAAAGAAGGAATGCATGAAAAGGATGCATTTGAATTTAACAAAGATGCTTATTATGCTAAACAATTTGGTTTATGGACACATACAAATGTTCGTAAAGATAAATACGATTGCTTTCCACAAAAGGAACTAGTTGAAATGCTAAAGAATTTGTAACAAAACAAAATTAAAAAATAACATACTAGACAATGAGCCACAAAGTCTTTATTCGTCACACATACATTTACAAATGCTCCGCAAAGGATTGCGAAGGTGAATGGAAAATCAATGAGGCATCAAAGCTTGAGAAATTAACTTGTCCACATTGCGGTAAGACTGATAGCATAGAATATGTACTTAAAGACCAAAGAACAAAGTATAACAGAAGATGGTCATAAAAGAAAAAACTTTTACAAATTTTATCAAAAGCTAAAACTTTCCAAAAGTATATGTATATATACTATAACAAATTAATTAAACGTTCTTTAACATACTTTCCTCAGGTTATCTGAAGCGGTCTTAAGAGTTACTTCAACTATAGATCGACGAAGATCATTAAATTGGTCACAGGGGTATAACTTTTACAAACATCCCTTAAGTAAAAATTCATTTACGCGGAATGCATAAATGATGAGAATTAGTAAACCGGCCTTTGTATACGCTAGAAATTATTACACCTATTGCATAAGGTTAGCAAAATCCTCTTCTGAGTATTCTCAGATAACCGTTAGGAAACATTTAACTAGTTCGATGCGGAAGCGAGAGTTACTTCAACCATATAAAAGAAAACCACCTCTTGCTCATTATTCTCGAACAAACTTATTTACTAAAGGTCCGCGCTTGTAAAAGTTGCGGACCTTTTTTTATGCATAATTCTACATTAACAAAGAATTAACATAAAACAAAGAACTAAATAAACATTGACTAATATAAACACTAATAAACAACAAAATTTTTATCATGGCAAGATTATCTAAATATTCTGACAAAGAAACAGCACTGACAAACGAATTCAAAACTACTGAAGTTACAAACTTCATGGGAGGTAATTCATACGAATTGAATCCAATCGATTCTCTTAAAATCATTGCTGCTTCATCTATTTTTGGTGAGCCTCAATATTACAGAAATGGCGTTGATTCAACCAAGACAATTGTTAATTCGGAACCATACACAAAGCATCTACTTAATCTTTATGATTCAACAGACTCTGCTACAGTGTTTACACAAGCTATTGATGCTGCATTGGAATATGACTTTGATGCAACACTAAACTTTGCTGTTGAACTACGTAATAGCTACAACATGAGGTTGAACCCTGCCGTTATCTTTGTTAGAGCATCTGTTCATAAAAACAGAGCTTCATACAACGAAAACAATCCAGGAAAAATGAAGACAGTAGGTAAAGAAATTGCTGGAAGACCAGATGATATTACCAATCAATTTGATTATTACATGTTTATGAATGGTTCAAAGAAAGGCCTTCCATCAATTGTCAAAAGAACCTGGTCAGAAAGGCTACAAGAATATAGCCGATACCAACTAAACAAATACAAAGGCAAAAAACTTATTGACTTAGTGCGTATATCACATGCAAACAACTCAGATATTTCTGAGCTTATGCGTAATGGAACTTTAAAGGTCGAAAAGACAGAAAAAACTTGGGAAGTTCTAAAATCAGAAGGCAAAAACTGGAAAGAAATTATTGATACTATCAAAATTCCACACATGGCCTTGCTAAGAAACTTACGTAATATTTTTACTGAGATTAACGGCGCAGAAGGCCAAAAAATACTTGATCAACTAAAGAACGGAGTTGTCTATGGCAAACAGTTTCCTTTTAGATATTTCAATGCATACAAAGTAGTAAAGAATTCAGAGATTAATAACAAAGGTGCTGTACTTGATGCATTAGAAGAATGCATGGATATTGCTGTGGCTAATATGCCAAAGCTATCAGGTAAGGTAGCATGTTTATCAGATAATTCAGGTTCTGCTTGGGGGTCATTCAATTCCGAATATGGATCTGTAACTTGTGCAGAAATTGCTAACTTGTCTTCTATAATCACCGCAAAACAAGCTGATGAAGGATACGTCGGAGTATTCGGCGATAGATTAGCCTTGAATCCAGTTTCCAAGCGAAATGGAATCTTATCACAGTTAGTAGAAACAAGCGTCTTAGGATCTGAACAAGGCGGAGGAACCGAAAATGGAATTTGGTTATTTTGGCAAGATGCTATAGACAATAAAAAGCATTATGATACAGTGTTTATCTATTCAGATATGCAAGCTGGGCATGGAGGCTTATTCGGACAAAATGCTTCAGAATATGCTGAATTTGCTTACGATGAAAGCCAGTATGGCGGTAGACAACATATCGATGTCCTTGCATTGGTTAGAGAATACCGCAAGACAGTCAACCCAAAGGTAAATGTCTTTACTGTGCAAGTAGCAGGATACAATAACTCGGTTTTACCCGAAAACCTTTACCGAGGTGCAATCTTGGCGGGTTGGACAGGGAAGGAACCTGTTTATGCTAAAAAGATAATCGATGCATGGGATTCTATTGAATCTTCTAAATAAAAAATTGCTTGGTGACGTTAAGTTTGTTTTGAACTGTCAAAATTTTCACACCGTAAAAGAAAATTAACAAAGTCCGAGTTCCCGTGAAAGAGAAAGCGATAAGTAATTTCACGCCAGCGGCATAGAGGGTCTAATCCGGATTAGACATATCAACCTCATAAATGCTAACACAATACCAAAGCAATCAAGATGGTATCTGGCTTACATAATTGTTGTGTTAGAGGGCTTTCTTCTGAAGGCCCTCTTTTTCTTTCTTTACTTTAGCTCTTTACCTTTATCAGCCGATATATACTTAAAATAAATTATAGCTAATGTCTTCATATATCAAGCTTCCATTAGTTGACCCGGCTAATGTACCATCACCTGATACGGGATCAAGACAAATTTTCGCGGATAGTACCAACAACGGTAATATGTCAGCAAAGCAGTCTGACGGCAAATTATTCGATTTGACCAAAGCAACAAATGCTCTTTTTTCTTCAGACAATACAACTCAGTTTGTTGCAAAAGAATTCAATAGGACAATAACATCAGCAGAGCTGCTTGATTGTTCACACGAAAACTACAAGATTCCAAAAAGCGGTATTGAATTACTTCCTGCGCCTGGCGAAGGAAAATGTTATATCTTATCTGTTGATGGAATTTTTGCATCTTACGATGGGAAAAACAACCATGGATATTCGGCTTTACCTTGGGCTCATCACAGAACATTGGATCTTTACTACCAAATGCACGCAGGTTGCAAAAACAGTGATAACCAAGCTGCTTCTATACCATTATTTGATCTACGTAGATCAACACATTCAGATCAGTGGCACGCGCCTTTAACTGATCAAATTTTTCATGGCGAGAACACTAAAGCAAATCTACAACTAGAATCTAAAACAGGATCTATGGTTTACCAAAGACCTGAAACAGATAAGCAAGATACTAGTTTTAATCCTACTGCAATTGACAATTCACCTTTGTATTTAGGAACTAACGGGCGATTACAAAAACAGGCCGCTGCTACAAACGGGGAAATATCTATAAGATTTTGGTACGTAGAATTGGATATATCTGGTTTGTATACAAATTCAACCGTTGATAATTTACCTTTATTACCAGAATTTTTACTAGATAACATGGATCTAAAATCAGGCATAGATTCATATTATCAGACATCATTTGATTTTCTAGACAATCCATATTATGACATATCATTAGGATTCCTAGACAATATGGCAAATCCTGCTTCAGATAAACGTCTTTTTGACAGAGAAAACTCAGCTACTAATTTTAGAGCAGAAAGAGACGTCTTCCTTAAAAACTGGAACGAACATTGGTTATCAAAAATGTTCGGAGATGAATACGCTTACGCTGCTAAAGCAGGTCTAACAGAAGAAAACAGACTAGAGCGTGACACTTTCGGCCGGATCGAAGATGTACCTAAATACACTGTTAGTGTAGAGGATTATCAACCAGGTACTGTAGATTTTATACCAGTCAATAACGGACCAGATTACAAGAAACTAGGTTCTATTTCCTTTGATATTAGCTGGGATCCAGCAGGTGAAGCCTGGGATTTAATGCCAGATGGAAGCTACAAAGATTTACTTGAATATGGAAGGCCGCTAGGAACACTTAAGAAAATAGGCCGTTCACAATCTTCATTCGTAGAGGATTACATTTACAACACTGCTACAACTAGAGTAAGTGGATTTACAATAGATGCTGCTGGGACAGGATACAACAATGGCGACGTGGTAAATGTCAATAACCCAAAGTCATCTGGTAAGATGCTACAATCAGTACGTGCACAAGTACATAGGGTTGGTCCAAACGGTGAAATTTTATCCATTACGCTAATGCCATCCACCGATCCTACTTTGGGAGGCAATGAATATTTACCATTAGGCGGTGCTAATGTTGCTCTAGACGCAGAGACTTCGGTTTCATCACCAGCTGGATCTAATGCAACCGTAAATGCTATAATTGCTACAGGTCAATGGATAAAGGTGAAAGACTTCCTTATATCCGATGAAATTGAATACACATTAGGGGATTTGTTAGAGCAAAAAAGAAGTATAAGAGATGCATACCTAAAATCGCTAAATGAATTTTGTTTGGCAACCGGGCCGTTTATAGCTGCTTCGATAAGATTTCCAGAATTTCAAATAGAAAAATATAGAAAGTAAAAATGAACTTAACTAAAGAATTAACAAGTCAATACATAGAGTTGGCTGGTAAACAAAAAATAGACATTGAAAATCTTAAACCAGAAAACAATATTTTGGCTTGGTCTGGAGAGGAATTTGGTGATGCTACTATCGAATCTTGTTTACCAAATTTCAGCAATGAAGTTTACAAGATAACCGTAAATGGCAAATCTGTGATTTTATCTTCAGATCAGGGTCTATGGCTTGAAAACAATAAAGAAATCAAAGCTTGTGACATAAAGGAAAACACAAGCATTGCATATATCAGAGAAGGAAATTCATTGGTTTCTTCTCATGTAGAAAAGGTAGAAAAAATTGAAGGCGGGTTTATTACATACGATGTTATAGGTTCTACATATAAGAACTACATTGTAAATGATATTGTCTTACATAACTTTGACATTGAAGATTACATAACATCTAGATTTGTAGGATACAGAAATGATGAATGTTTGCCACAAAGCGAACTATGGGAAGATATTTTTACAACATACCGAGCTACTCATGATGCATACATGAAGTCGATGAACGAATGGCTACTTAGTACTATTACTTATATGGTTCCATGGCCAGTACCTGCTAGTTATGCTCCTCTTTTGACGCATCTTAATACTAATTTAGCAAACGCTGTAGCAGCACAACAAATTGCTGCGCATAGATTCTTTAATTCGTTGGTCAAAGAAGATGAACAAAATGTCGGTGGACCTGCGGCAACGGCTGGAGCAATAACACAGACACCTAATGTATACGAGCCATCTAATACTTTTACTAATTGCAACACTAGAGTAGTTGAAGGCGCAAAGGGCGAGGGCTTAACCGTTGATGTTACTATAGATGCTAATCAGGTGATTACTTCTATTGTAGTTAACCAACCAGGCCGTGGTTATCAAGTTGGTCAAGTCATTACTGTTGAAGGCGATAGCTTCAGTGCAGGAGAGGGTCAAGAACCAACATTTCTAATTGGATCTATTACAGCTGATACAATTCCGAGAGGATGGGCAAACAATAGAACATGGGAAGATGCCGAAGATAACGAATTTGGATTTGACTACGCTAGGCTTGTACAACCAAAGCCTGATGATCTCGATATCGATTGGGCAGGATCACAAACATTCGATATAAGCCTATGGGACACACATCTTGCTGCAACAAAGGCTATGATGCTGGAAATTAAAAAGTTGACCGCAATGATAAATGACTGGAGAATCCCTAACAAGAATTATCAAGGCGTTAATCCACCAAATGGCTTTAAAGAATTAATAACCGGCCAAGGTAACAATTCTGGGAAAGAAAGAGAACCTGCTCTTTGGTATAGTGCTGTACTAGGTCTACAGGAATTAACCTTTGACGGAAAATCACAAGAATGTTTAAGAATTGAAATAGAAGACAAAAACATTATTGGCGGTGAAGTACTTAGGAATTCTAGGAATGGAACAGGATCTTATGTCCTTCAGAATATGCCACAAATCAATTACGGAGGCGGTGCAAACATTTACACGGCCGAGATTACAATTGAAAACAACGTGGAACCTCTTAGATTCGTTGCATGGCAAAATCGTGGAAGTGATAGCATTCAGATTAGAACATACGATAATGCTGGGAATTTAACTGACGGTGCACTTAACAATACCAGAATTACTGCAAAATACTACAAAAATAATTAAGAAATATGAGCGTAGAATATACATTCAAACAAGGCACGCTAGCAGGTACAACACCGCAGGCGTCTATACAATCGATAGTGGAAAAAGTTGGTCCAATTGCTTCTAATAAAATAATTTTGGACGTGGGATCGGCCGAAGGACATGCTATAAATTCATTTAAAACAATTACTAGCGTGGACCGTGCAATAGGCGTGGAATATGTTGAAAAAAGACATATAGAAGCTGTAACCAATTTTCCTGACTGTGAACTGTATAATGACGATATCGAAAACCAGCTTGATATAGTAGCCGAAGCTGATATTATCTTTATGAACAATCTTTTATTTCCAGCTGAAGTATTCAAAGCGGTTTTTTCTTCTGCTAAGCAAGGCGCTATTATCATCTATAATCAAATATCAAATTCGTGGGGACTTAAATTGAATCACGGATATGTAAAATCTGACATAGAAAAGATATTTGTGGAATCAAACAATCTTAATTCTGAGTACCACATTATAGTCAAAAAATAAGACTAGCTGGACTTATATATACTTTATACAAAAATAGAAATCTTAAAATGAAAAATATTAAAGCATTTGATGAGTACTTTTCTAAAGAAGTTAACGAAGCTTCTAGATGGAAAGGAAAAGAAATTTATCCTAATTGGGTGAAACCTAGCGATATCAAAGGATTTGTCAAAAAAGAAGATGATTTAGAAGTTGGAAAAGATTATGTTTTCTATGAACCTGGAATGGATTCATGGCAAGCTGAATATACTTACAAAGGAAAAATCAAAGGAGAATACACATTTACTTCAAGCGCACAATTCTCAACTTCACCGGACGAAAGATTTACACGCAAAGAGCTAGATACAATGATTAAAGATCTAGAACTTGCTGTTATGGAATCAGTTAATGAAGAAAATATCCTTAACGAAGAAGGTAAATTAACTAACGTGGAAATGGTCAAAGTGACTCACGAAATAGATTATTACATAGAAGATACTTTGTGGAAAGAATTTTATTCTAGCGAAAAGGAACATGCAGAAATGATTGCTACTGATCTTTCTTTAAAATCTGGAGAAATACTATTCGAAGCTGACTATTTCAAAGTGTATGGAAAATCAAATTCTGGACTTGTGATTTCAATCTCACAAGGTGGCGAATACAATAAATACGGAGGTCCATATACACCTAAAATGTCAGAACCTAAAGCTAATGTCCAAGGGAAATCAATAGTTAACAAAATCAAAGCTGCATACAAAGCGTATGGTTGGGATTCTGATGGTACTGCTATTGATATTTCAAGAACTGATATCTGGGGTCATCTAATCAAATAAACCAAGTTATGAAAAACCTAAAATTATTTAAGGAATTTGTAAACGAATCAGGAATAAACGAAGACTGGTACAATAAGCCTAATAACTATAACGATGCATTTAAACGATGTATTGAACAGCTAGATAATATCTTACGTACAAATGTCAGAGAATATATGATTGACCAAAAGGATACTATAAAATCTAATAGCAAAGAAATCAAAAAAATTATTGCAACTCTAGAAAAGATGCGTAATGAAATAAACAAATGAAAAACTTTGAACAATTTATTAACGAAAACTTTCGAGGTTGGTCTTCCGAAAGAGTTTATGGCGTTTTTAACGATCATAATGGCAAGCCTTCTAAAATATCAAAGGAAATTCTTGCCTTTTGTATGAAAGGCTTACCAAAGAAACTAACTGACAATATAGGAGACGTTACTAGTGTTGGCTACGGAGATTCTATGGTTTCACCCCCATCGGTATCAAATAAAGGTCAGTCAAGAGGCGAAATTGAATACAAAACAATAATGTTGAATTTCAAGGAACCTATTGGTAAGAATAATATTACTAATATGACAGTAGGTCTAAGAAAAAGAACTATGGGACCTGGAACTGGATACATTGCAGTAGAAATACATTCACATAATCATACTGTTCCAAGTGGACAACATGCAATAGAATTTGGTATGGATGATCCACACGAAAAATTGGCAAAGCTTTATACCGAAAAGTTTGCTGCTTTAATGAAATAAAAATTGATATGAAAAACGTAAGAACATTTGAAAGCTTCATCAATGAAAACTTAAACGAAGCTAAAGAAAAAAGCTATGAGATAATGAGACTTGTCAATGGCCGTACAAAGGAATTGATCGAAGGCACTATTGAAGAAATTATGTCTCAATTTAGCTCTGCTATTGATAAACTGCGAGATAGCGGAAGTGGTAATTTATACAAAAAGGACCCAGAAACTATTGAAGAATTAGTAAGCTATCTTAATGCTGCACAAAGCTTTGCTGAGAAAAACCAGAAACCTACAAATACGTTTCAGATTCACGAATCTGTTGTTAATGAACTTCATGGTCATAAAATGTCTGGCCAAGAAATACAAGATCTTACACAAGCAATAGTTGATTCTTTAACAAGTAGCAAGGTTTTAACTACGAACAAGAATGATGACAAAAAAGCTTACAATGCTGTCATGATTACTTTAGATAGATTTATCAACGAGAGCTCTGAAATCGTCGAAGATGAATTAAACGAGAATAGAAGGTCAAACTATGATAATATTGATGGACCGGTTGTTACTGACATCAAAGATGCTTTAAAAATCGGAAAGGTAAATGTTGGTTCAATGGTGGACGTTTCAGTTGATTCGAACAACCGAAATTTACCTGATAATGAATATGCTATAATGCCAATGACAGATATGGGAGATTACTGGAAAGTTGGCGATCTTAAAAGATTTGCTGACAAAGTTATTGATGATCTTAAAGAAAAACTTAAAGGAAAATACACAGTTGAGCTTGTGAAAGTAGATACAGGTAGGTCAATTAGATCATACATTGTAAAAGTCACAAAATAAATTCGAGTAATTCTAAAACTATTTAAACTTAGTCCCATATATACTACTATAAGATAAATATTCCTGTCTCTACCGAGGCGGGAATTTTTCTTTTCTTTTAACGCTTTAAAACTTTTAAAGCATGCGTGTATATAATCTATAACACAACAAAATGTTCGGTATTGGTGGATGGGATACACGACCCTATGACGATAGGGCTATTCTTAAGAATAATTTAGTAAGCGCACACGACACTTGGTGATAATACCAAAGAATATAGAACAAACCGGTTCGAATCCGGGTACTGAACACCACTATTAACAATCTAAAACAAATAAAATGATAGGACAATCTTTTGGAAGCGTAATGGTACCAGACGGTATTTATGAAGGCACATGCACAGGAATCAATGTTAAGTTTATGCGTGACAATCAAGGATTTCAATTCGAAATGCTTAAATCGACAAACGAAAAGGACATACCAGTCAAAATAGTAGTCACAAGCATGAAAGCTAATGTGTACAAAAAATAAGAGGGGGAATCTTTAATTAAAACTAGGTCTAGAATGCATTCCAGGCCTTTATTTTTGTTTTTTAGATTGATATATAAACTAAGAAATTA
>Ga0256417_1000037_pt1 | contig 14322 bp, 23 predicted proteins | sample MB_1026DmetaT_FD_190217 | JGI IMG/M metagenome (GOLD analysis project Ga0256417, IMG submission 190217) | Metatranscriptome of seawater microbial communities from Monterey Bay, California, United States - MB_1026D (Metagenome Metatranscriptome) | ecosystem: Environmental > Aquatic > Marine >...
AACATTTTTAAACTTTATTATTCAATTTATTTTTAATTTGCTCATAAACGTATTTTATTCTTTATTTAAACTAATTCAATTATGCTTTGATCCTTATATTGTACTAATTCTCTCTTCATTTGTTCGTTTGAATACTATTTACATTCTATCTCACATGTTTATACCTAAATTATATCTGATGTTACTTAATTTATATTCAATGTTATATCGCGTTTAAATTTGGTTTTCTACTTAATCATGGCGGATCATGAGTCGAACCCTTCGACGTCGAGAATAAGTGCGACTCCTGCGCACCTCCATTTGTCAGGATGGTCCTTGGTCTTAAGCAGTGCCCCAAAGACGTACTCGGCGGCGCCTCTCCACGAAGTCTTGTATGTCGGGCATCTGTACAGTTTGCTGACGTTGATCGGCTTATTGATGTTATAGGACTTGACGATGACGATTGGCATTTCGGTGAAGAGGATCTTGGGTTAACAGTCTTCGACGATGAGATCCTCCCAGTTGAAGCGCGCACCTTCGAGCTTGAAGCCGGTGCAATAGGAAAGGACGAGGGTGGGTTTCTTTTCGGTTTTGAGCAATTCCTCTGGCGTTGAGTTGATGCATTCGGTGATAATGTCGTACTCGTCGAGGGGCTTCTTCTCGTCCTGGCAGGTCTGCTGTTTGATTGAATTGATCTAACCGAGCGGGTTCTAGATTTTGTTGAGCTAGACGACGCGCGGGATAGTGTCGATCGCGCCGAATACCTCGCCGAGGTACTCGAGGCGCAATTTGATGACGTTCATCCAAGAAGTCAGGTTGCGCAGCGATGGGAAGCTCCACTTCATCCAGAACTCGGGGATGCGTTCCAAGAGCAGGCAGGACATAGCGGTTTCGATTTCGTCGGTGAAGCTGGCCTTGCCTTCCTGCGCCAGCTTGAGCATTGTGAGAGTCAAGGTGACTGTTTCGCACAGTTTGTTGATGCGTTCGAACTCTTGGATGAAGCAGTTCTGGAACGGCTTGCTTTCTTTGCGGTCAATGCCGATTTTGGTGATCTCGAACTGGCGACCAGGGTAGTCAGGGGACTTGTCGGCAGGAATGCGCTCGCGGATGAATTCGATTTTCTCGTTGATGATCTGCGCGGCGCCGCCTCCGCCTCCGCCGCCTTCTTCTTCGTCATCACCTTCACCCGAGTCGAGCGGCAGGATGTCGAGCAAGAAGCTGAACATCTCGTTGGACGCGAGGATGCGCGATGCGGTTTCGGTGTTCGGATGCATGCCGATCGACACCGGCGACTCTTCCTTGATGCTCTTATCGATGTGCTGCTCCTAGGCAGTCTAAGTCACGAGCTGCGACACCTTGAACGAGAAGATTTTGCCATTGGTCTACGGAGTTAGCTCGTATTCGTCGACTATTTTTTCAACCATGATGTAGTCGAGGTAAGCCTTGCACATGAGACGGTCGTAGTCGTCGACGATGTGGCCGCCTTACATGATTTCGCCGAACAGTTACTTGAGATCGTCCCACGGAATGTTGGAACCAGTCAGGTTTTCGATGTATTTGTTGAGGATGGATGCGCATGAGAGCAAGTCTCCGACGTTGAACGGCTAGTTCATGTTGTAGCCGATGCGGCCGTAGCGTTTGCGCTCGAACATCATGGCGTGGAAGTAGCAGAGACCGTAGAGGATGTTTTTCTCGCGGCCGTCTTTGTCTTCGAACTTCTTGGAGTCGAAGTTCTTCCAGGCTTTCTGCATGTTCGGTTTGATGCCAGCAGGTGCTTCCATGATGATGAGGATGGAACGCTCCATGATGCCGATCGGCATGATTTCCGTCGGGTCGGTGGTGAGGAAGAGGCGGAATTTGTTGTTGATGAAGCCGCCGCTCGCGCCCGAGGAGATGTCTTCGAGGATCTTGGTCAGTTCAGGCAGCCATTCCACCATCAGCTGGATGTTTTCCAGGATGACCCAGCCGCCGCTGGTTTTGCATTCTTCGATTTTCTGCACTGCAACGCGCTCCATGAGCTCGCCCATGGCTACGATTTCGAGTTCACCTTTGTTGTTTTCGTTTTCAATGTCCTTGACCATGCGGACCGCATTGACCCCGGGTGCGTTCACGAACATCATTGGTTTCCTGAAGTCAGTGTCGCCGAACGAGTCGTTGACGATCTCCTGAGCCTGCAGCGAACCGTCGCAGTCTGTGAAGCCTGGGCCGAGTTGGAAATGGATCCAGTTCGACATGACTGAGCTGATGCGGTCCTGGCGCAGCGCGCGGATGATCAGGATCTCCTCGAACTTCTTTTCCATGCCTTTCCACTCTCCCGGCATGCGTTCTTTCTCAGGCGCGTTTTCACCCCACCACTCCTTGAACTTCAGGTTCTAGGTCTTGGCCAGGTCTTCAGGGAGTTTTTCGAAGCCTCCGATTTCGGACAGCTTGACGACCTGGTTCCAGGACATGTCGGGAAGCCAGTCCACTTCAGACTTGGCCTGCCCTGCGCCTCCGGTCAGCAAAAAGAGCACCTTCTTAATGTCGAACTCCTCCTTCTAGCGCAGCATGCCCTTGGACATGAGTCGGATCGTGATTTGAGAAAGGAAGACGAGTTTGTGGCGCTCGAACATGCCACGTGAGACCATAGTGTAGATCACTTTGCGCAGCATTTCTTTGAGCTCGACCACACGTAGCTTAGGGTCCTTGGTCTCCACCATGGCCTAAATCTTTGCAAAGAAGTCCTGGAAAAGCTCGAGCGAGAACTGCTACATCGGATGTACGAAGCAAAGCGTGATCAGCAAGAAGTAGAGCATGGCGCCCTCGTCCGCAATCGGGATGTAGATTTTGCGGGACTCTTCAATGAACTTTTCGGTTTCCTTAGCTTTGACTTGAGCGTCTTGGATGAGCTTTGCATTTTACTTGGTGTCTTCGATCTTGACGACGAGTTCATCAGAGTCGAGGATGGTGGCAGGGTTCGCTTTGTTGAGCGAGTCGAGCAAGTCGCCTTCGAAGAAGGCGAGTTTCTTGACTTATTCATTCTGGTCCTTAACGAGCTGCGCCTTCTCCTCCTCGAGCTCGTAGCGCTCTTCGCGGACGACGTTGGCCAGGAGTTGGTCGCGCAAGCCCTCTTCCGTGACGATGAAGTTGAGGATCGTGCACATCGCCGCGTACTCGGGTTTGTAGTGGGGATTCATAAGTTTAGACAGCATCAGCATGCGGAAGTCCTTGTTTTACTCAATTTCGGAGTCTCCGAGTTTGATGTACATCTTAGAACTCTTTTTGATGATCGCGCGAATAAGCACAGGCTCGATGCTCGGCTCTAGCTCCTCTTGCACGTTTTCAACGATGAGGACGCGGCCGTTTTGGAGGCACGAGCGCAGTTTGTTTTCGAACTGTTTGTCGTTGAAGGTCGAGGTTTCGAGGTCCTGCTATTTCTTGCTGAGCTACTTGGCGGCTTGGAGTTGCGGATCGATGATCAACGGCCAGCGTGCGGCCTGGTCGATGATGGCAGCGTTCTCTTTGGAGAAGCGGTCGTCGGGCAGGTCCTGGTTGGCCCACTCTGCCATTTTGGCGCCGTCGACTAGCTCGGTGAGCGGGTCGATGTCGTCTTTGTACGGCACTCCGTACTTCTGGATGTTAATCATCCAGTCCTTCTTCCAGATTTTCTCGCGGAACTTGAGGTCTTACGGGCCGAGCTATGAGATGAAGCCCGCAGAGATGAGGTTGATACCGACCACCTGATTCATCATTTTACCCAGTATCTCGACGTTGCCTTTCCAGCGGATGTACTCGTCCTTGAGTCCGTCGATGAGACGGGTCGCGAGGTCCTGCTTGTAGCTGAGCTTAGCACACTCGTCCTGGACTTTCTGTAGTTTTTCCTGCGCCTCCTTGAGCTGCGCTTGCAGGTCTGCGACGAAGTCTTCGGCTTTCTTCTTCTTGTCCAGTGCTTCGTTGAGTTCGGCCGTGGCGGCCTCGGCCTTCGCAGTTGCGTTGTTCTTCTTCTCTTCGAGTGGTTTGAATTCAACAACACCCCTCTAGAAATTTTTGATGTTCCACACGAAGTTCAGAATACCGGCGGCTGCTTGAGACACGCTCTTCATTCCGTCCGGAGTGAACGTAGCGTTGTCTTTGTGCTTTTCGAAGATTTCACCTACTTTTGAGAAGCGCTCCTCGTATTGATCTGTGTTCACCAAAATGTCATCCTTGGCGTCGAGTAGTTTCTTCTTAAATGCGTTTCCGTCCTTCATGACAGTCTGGTTGTACTTCCAGTCTGCAAACTTTGACTTCTGTCCGACCGGCATGATGACCCAGTTCACGCCTACACACACGTCTACGGCTTTCTCAGGACATGCCTTGTAGGCCTTGAACTCGTTGATGTCACCGACCTCTAGATTGTTCGCGGCTTTGTTGGCTGCCTCCAATGCTGGCTCAGCCTCTGCAAATTTAGTTTCGGCCTCTAGTTTGACCGCGTTAGCTTCTGCGAGCACTATACCGGCGCGCTCAGCGGTTTCAGCAGCAGATGCTGCGATGATAGCTGCTTTCTCGGACTCGACCGTCACCTTGTCGAGCAATTTCTGTGTTTCTTGTGCGATTATGTCGGCCTCTTGCTTCCTGACTTTGATTTGTTCATTCAGTGCTTCTACATTTTCTTTGATATTGTCCATTTTTACGTAGCCTTGTGTGTACATGTCCTTGTCGGACTGGAACTTCTCACGCTTTTCGCCGAGGATCTTGAGTTAGAATTCAATCAGCTCGAGGAAACTCTTAGGTGTAGTTTAGCATTGGCGCTTGAACTTTTCTTTCTAGATCAAGTTGTACTTGTCGATCGACAGGTGGATTTCGGACATGAAGTTGCCCACACCGCGGCGGATTTCGTCAGTCTCGAACTCGATCTCTTTCAGGAAATTGTAGGCCACTTTTTCACATGCCTCACGTGGCCAGGCGTGGAAGAAGTCGACTGAGCAGCAATTGACGATTCCAGGGAACTTAGCAGTCCTCTTACGCATCAGGTCACCGATTGGACTCATGCATACGATCATTTTTAAGTTTTTGCGGACTTGCAGAATCAGATACTTGAAGAGCTGGTCATCGGTATCGTTCGGCTGGCCTTCGGACTTCGCTTTGTTTTTGAGCACGCGCGCAAACCCAATGTACTCACTCTCGGGCATCAATTCGGGGATGTAGCCGGAGTTGAGGAAGTCGTTGATGCAGATCAGGAACTGTTCCTTGATGATTTGTCCGTCGGTTATGATGAGTGCCATTGGTTTGGCTGGCTTGACCGCACTTTTTTCGTAGAGATTGCGAATGTCCTCTTTGAAGCTGTTCTAGTTTTAGTTGCCTTTGATAGTGATCTGGAATTAGATTATTTCGTGCAGGAAGACAGACAGTTTCGAGATCGATTGCTTGCCAGAGCCTCCGACTCCGAGAAGCAGCGCGTTGCCGGCCGGCTTCTGGACGATGCGCGAGATGTGGCAGATGTGTTCTACCGCCTGACTGAAGAGTACGAGTGGCATAGCGGGTTACTGGTTGTTGTATTCCTCGAGTTTGTTGGTGAGGACGTTGGTCAGCTGCGCAGGCTGCTCCCAGTTCTGCGGTCTGAATGCGAATTCGCCATTGCCAACGACTTGGTTAACGAAGGAGGTGAAGATATTTTTCGGCATGTCTCCGTTCTCGTCAGCTTTGCCTTAGAGTTTTTCCTTGTCGAACTCTTCGAACTCGGTGACTTTCTTGAGTTTCTCGAAGTAGACCTCGTAGTCCTCTGGGAAGAGACGGTCTTTGAACACGCGCTCGGACTCGTGCAGCCAGCACTTGGCGATATCGGTAGGCTCTCCGCGCTAGAAATCAGGTTTGGTCATAAGCAAGCCCTCGACGACGCGTGACACGTCCCTGAGGTTGAACTTGTAGAAGAACTTCCGGGCGGTCGGACTCAACTTGGCTTCGACCAAGACTGACTGGAAGACGCGGTTGAGTGCGTCGATGCAACCGTCAGCCATAGCCGCGATCTTCTTGTCGAACTTGCGGAAGTGGTCGTTGAGGATGCGCTTGTAGATGCCCAAGACGGTGTCGTTGGGCGGCTTGGAGATGGCGATCGTGGTGAAGAAGCGCTGCATGCGGTTCGAGATCACGCCTGAACCCATCTTAGGGTTGAACGAAGCGCAGATGAGGAAGTCCTTGAGCTCGATGAGCTGCTCGAGGTCTTCGAGGTGGTAAGTGTTCTTGTAGTCTACGATTTGCTTGAGCAGCTCGATGGCGGACTGGGTGCCGTAGTGGTCAGCAAAGGCCATGTTGAGGTCGTCAATGAAGTAAATGATCTTGCCGAACGGGTTCTTAGGCCCGTACTGGATAGAGTGCTTTTTGTCCATCTTGCCCATGATGAAGTTGAAGAGCTGGCCCGAGAGGATGTAGTTGTTGAAGGTGGTTGCGACTGAGCCGATTTTGTCGTCCTTTTCGCGTTTCTTGGAGATCCAGTCGATGAACTAGTTTATGAAGGTGGTTTTGCCGGTTCCGACGCCGCCGACCATGCAGACCGAGCGGTTCGAGAGCTAGTGCAGCTCCATGATGCGGCGCTACTTGTACACGTCCAGGTTGGGCACGGTGATCTGGAAGAACATCTGGCCTCCCACATTTTCCCATGACTGCGGGACGTCCTCTTCCCACTAGACCCAGTCCCAGGTTGATGTGCAGTAGTACTAGTCGAGCAGCAGCTTTTCTTTGGGCATGCACTCGCACTTCTGGCGCATCTGCTGGTCAAAGAACTTGATGTATGCGTCCTCGCTCACGATGCCGCCGAACGCCCATGCTGCTGCTTAGTAGAAGAGCATCGCGATCGAATTCTTGCATTTGTCTTCATCAGCCGCGCGCAACTCGATGAAGCGCTTGCGCTCCTTGTCATCGAAGAATTAAGAGTCGAGTATGGTGGTGATTGTCTGGCAGATGGCCATGCGTCTGATTGGCACTGCGGGTTCGATTTCAGCCAGTTACATATCCATCATGGTTTCTCTGAACCAGCCCGAATCGTAGCACAGCTCGATCTGTGTTTTGATAGCTTGCAGCAACTCGTTTTCAGCTGGGTTTTTGAATTCCTTGAGTTCGCCGTCGAACTTGCTTAGGATGCGGTCCTTCAGCGTGTCTTTCCACTGGTTGAGGAAGGGCAGGTAGCCGATGTCGAACTCGTTGATGCAGAGGCAGCCGCCGCGGGAGGCGGTCGCAGGCGTGGCGTTGCGCATGTCTTCGATTTCGAGCAGCATGCGCATGGAGGAAGTCATCGGGATACGTTCGTTGGAGGCGAGCGTGAGCACTTTGTTGTCGTCCATGACAGTGTTCATGGCTTCGATCCACTCGGGGTCGACGTCGCCGTCCAGGATCATGTACTTGTTGACCACGTCGTCGGTGTAGTCCTTGCCGTTCTTGCTCATGTTGCGCATGATGGTTGAGAGCACGCCGTTTTTCCAGCCCGCTTTAGGGTCGGTGTAACCCTAGAGTTCGTTACGCGTGATGGCCTTGGGGTTGAGCTACTCGATCTTGGTCGGAGAGCCGAGGGCGTTCCAGGTCGCGCCAAGCGTTCTGATCACCGCCGACTTGCCCGAGCCCGCAGGGCCGATAACGAACATACAGTGACGCACTTCGAGGATTTCGGTAACCTGTACGACCAGTTTCACGAAGTCGTTTTCGTCGCGGTAATCGAGCCTGTATTTTTTGATGTGGTATGGGTCCTGGAGGATGAACCGAGTCTTTTCCATGTAGTTTTTGTCTGACTCAGAAGTGATTTGTAGTTTAGGGAACAAATCCTCACACAGCATTTCAAAGATAGGTTTGTCGTTGGTGATAACGCGCGGCAGGTTGAAGTTCTTGAGCGCACTTTTGAGCACGTGGTACTCAGTAGTGCTCGAGGATGCGAGGCGCAGGAGCTTACCGGCCATGCGCAGGAGCGACTTCATTGCACGCAGACGCCAGTCTTAGTGGATCTGGAACGACAGCAACTCTTCGGACAGCATTTAGAGGGTCACGAAGCGCGAACTGAGCACTTTGGCTTCCTTGAAGCCTTCACTCATGAGCATGTTTTCGGCGATCAGCACGAAGTCCGCTTTGATCATGGCGCAAGGTCTGAACTGCACTTTGATCGACTCGGGCAGCTCCGCGCGGCCTTTGTACCCGGGGTTCATGGTGATGAAGAAGCCCATGGTCGGCACCACTTTGATGCGGTCTTCGTCGAAGCTGAACTCGGGGTCGTTGGTGATGAAGAAAGACCTGATGGCGTCGTAGCACATCAGGAACTGCTTGGCCACGATGGACAGCACTTCGATGCGGATCGTGTTGAACTCGTCGAAGCAGCCCCACGCTCCGGCCTGCGCGAGACCCTTGATGAGGTTGCCGATTGAATTTCCGGTCATCTGCTTGCCGCAGTTGAACACGTAGACCGGGATGCCGATGCCTTTGCCCATGTCTTTCGTGGTCTCGGTTTTCCCTGTGCCGGCCGGGCCCTGGGGCGCGCCGCCCATGATGAGCGAAAGCGCCTGTGCGAGGGTAATTTAGCACCTGTCAGTCAGCGGTGTAATGACCAGGCGTTCGCCGTTGCCCAGTTACTCTTAGGAGTACTCTTGCACCCAGTCGGTCACGCGCGCGTTCACAGTGCGGCGGTTGTCGTTTTCTTCTTCCTCTGCCACTTCGAAGCGGAGTTGGCTCTGCCACGCGAAGGAACCGATTTCCTTAATGTTCTTTTTCACGAGATCTTCCAGCACATCGCGTTCGTGCACCTGGATCGTGATGATTGCGATTGTCTTGCACTTGAGTGCCTTCCAATCGTTTTCATTTAGCCCCATTGGTCCGTCAATGACCTTATTGATCATATTTTCGAGTTTCTGTTTGCAGAGGCGCAAGGTGATGCGCATGGCTTCGTCGTTGCCCTCCTCCAGGTCGTCGAACGCTTTTGTGCATTCAGAGGTCCAGTTGACCTGGTCCATGAGCAGCGCCAGCTGCATGACCTTGTCGTCGATCCACTTTTCGATGCGGAAGTCTTGCTCTTTGCCCATGTCGTCGATTTAGGCGTTGATTTCAGCCTTGAGCACTATTTGCATGTGCGCCTCCAACTGGCGCAGCCAGTCTTCGACTTCGCCCACGCACATTTAGTTCTTGACCTTGTCGAATCCGAGTGTTTCGCCGTCATTGGACTGCATCATCTACGACTCCTTGGTCTGGTTGCCCGCGTCGTCTTTTATAAAGAAGATTGTCTTGAGCCCACAGAAGCAATCGACTAGGTTCTTGGCCACTTCACCGGGCTTGGACGAGTTAGATAGAATCGTGAGGAGTGTTTTGTCCGACACGAACTAGAAGCGCGGGAATTTCTTTTTCTTCTGGTCGAGTTAAGCAGTCAGCTCTGTCTCGCACGAGTCGAGGATGGTGAACAGTTCTTTAACGCGTTCCTTACGGCCTTCCACGACGCACGCTTCTTTCACGGTCGGTTGGTCGCGCATTTCATTGATGAGTGCTTTGAAGCCGCCGTTCATGTCATCGAACTTGCGGGAGGTTTCAGCCAAGTTTTGCTTGACGTCGGCCGACTGTGTGAAAATCGGTTCGAGTTTGTTCCAGTTCTTCTGTAGTTTGTCGAATTCGGACACAAGTGTGTTGATGGTCCTGAGGTCCGACGTGAGTGAGTTGGCGAGATCCTCAAAGTATGTGATATACTTCTTCTGGCCCAGCATGTTGAGCAAGTTGCCGAGGTCCTGGTCGACCAAATCGATGATGTCTTCGGTCTTATTCAATGAATAGGTCTCCTTTTCAGGCATGTCCTCCCAGTCGAAGGCTTTTTCGTCCCACTGTTTCTTGATCTTGTCGAGACTCTTTTTGATTTTGGTCTGGTTCTTGGCGATTTCGACGATGTCGGATACTTTTTCGGTGTAGTGGATGAGGTTGAGTTTGAACAGGTCATGAAATTTGAAGTTGGGGTCCTCGGGTTTGATGTCGTGCTTGGTTTCGTTGGACAACTCTTCCCAGTGGCGCTTCTGCATGTCGTCGGACTGCAGCTCGCCCATCAGCTCGAGAGTCTTGCCCATGGACTTGACTTTGGCTTGCGTGTTGGTGAAGACTTTGTACTCCTTCTACTTGAGTTCCTGTTTCTTGAGGTAAGTTTCGATTGTCGAGACCTCGAGAATGAGGTCGTCGAACACGATCTTTTTCCACGGGATTTCATTCCAGTTGTCGAAGAGCAGCTGCACCTAGGACGAGAAGTCCCAAATTTCTTTGAGAGTGAGGAGGCGTTTCTCGCACTGTTCGATTTCGTTGAACATGGTCTTTTGCAGGTTGAACAGTTCTTCGCGGTCGTTGAGTACTTCGCCATTCAAGTTGAAGTCTTTTAGTTTCTGGGCGAGTTCGTCGATCTTGCTCTACGCTCGTGCAATTTCATCGTCGGTGACCTCTTCGTTCCAATTGAATGGAGCTTCGAACTCGTAGCGCTGCTTGAACTCGATGAGCTCCTTCTTGAAGTTGCGCGACTGGTCCATGATAGTGTTGCCCACCGACTTCTTCAGCGAGTTGATGTCGTTTTCGATTTTAACGATCTCCCCGCCCAGGTTGATCCAGCGGAGATATGTGCTCTCGATTTCCTCGAGGTACTTGTCGAGTGTGCTTTCGTCCTTAGTCGGGTCATCACCCTTGCGGAAGTCGAACTTTTTGAGAGTCTGGATCGACTCTTTCGTATGTTTCTTGTAGCAACGCACAATTTTGTCCACGCGCTTGAAGTCACGGATGTAGCGCAAGACCTCCTAGAGCAGGTCGGTCTGACCCATCTCCGGTTTCTTCTTAATGCCCTCGAGTGTGAGGTTCATGAAGTTGTTAATGTTGGTCAGGAGTGTGTCGGTGTTGTTGAACAGGAAGTCTTGCCATTTGTTGAGCTAGTCTTCGATGCTGTCGTCCAGTTTTTCGCGCAGGTCGTTGGTTTCGATCTTCAGGAAGTCGATCTTGTATACTTCCTGGAGTGTGAGCCTCCGCTGTTTCTTGTTTTTTAGCATCTGGAGTTTCTCGTGGAAGGCCCGGACCCTTGGGGTCTTTTCTCTGGAGCGGACGCCTTCGAAGATTTTCTTGACGGACTCGGGTGTTTCCTTGCCGTCTTTGAATTAGTTCTAGATTTTGTCTTGCTCGTTGTCATCCTCGATTTCTTCCTCGGTTTCTTCTGCTTCGTCTTTTTTGAAGATCTCTTCGTCGTCCTTGCGCAACTCGGCTTCGGTTGGGTAGAGTGTATTGTTGGCAAGGAACTCTTCAAATGCGGCTTCAGCAGAAGTAGAGTAAAGCTCAGTGAATTCCTTGAAGCATTCGTTCTTCCAGATATTGACTTCGTTTTCAGTCTTCTTGACACGGCGTTAGATGCGCGCGAGCCATGCACGGATTGCGGTGTTTTCGGTGATTTCCTGGAGGTAGTCGGTGTTCTTGTTCATTACGGTGTCGGCACGGTCCATGAAGGTGGAGATTTGGATGAACTTCTCGATCCACTTGTCGACGAGACCGAAGATCGTGGTGTCGTCGTTCGCGTCTTATGAGCGGAACTCGTTGTTAAAGCATAGCTTAAAGCTCTCGATGCTAATGCTGATGAGCAAGAGAGGCGGCTCCTGGATTTTCTCACGCGTGAACTCGGGGTAGAGCTACTCGTACATGACCTCGAGGTTATGCAGCACGGTGTTGGTGATGCCGTCCGAGATGCGTTCATTTACGAATTAGATGTACTCTTTCCACTCACGAGACTCGCGGTCGGCGCCGACCTTCTTCATGGTGCCGAGGTAGTCGTCGTGGATCTTCTTGAGTTCCTCTTCGATTTCCTTCTTCTTCACGTAGAACTGAGTGTCGATTTGCTGGGTGAGTTCCTCGTAGCGGATGGTCTTGGTCTTGTTACGTTCATAGACGATGACGCGTTTGCTTTTGAGGCGGTCTGTAATGGACTCGAGGTTGGCCTTCATGGTGACCATGGTTTTGTAGACTTTTTCAACCTTGGTGAAGGAACCCTTGAGGAAGGTTTTGATGTCGCTGACCCAGGTGAGGGAGTTCACACCGGGTTCGAGGTCCTGATCCATCTTGATGATTTGCGAGAGGATGAGCGGGCGCTCAACCTTGTGGAGTTCGCGCTGGATGCGGTTGTACATGAACACGATCTCGTCCAGAGTCCAGACGTTTTCGCGGTAGTGGTCGGCCTTGTTCTAGATGTTGAGGGACTCCTCGGGGATCTCTTCGCCGAACTGCTTGAAGTACTTGACCTCCTTGAGCAGGCGCACGAGGTTTGGGTGAAAGTTCACTATTAGCGAGTCGTGGTTTTCATCCTTTTACCTGAGCAATTGTAGTTGTAGTTTGTCGATGCACTCGTCTTTCACGAATGTGTAGAAGTTCTTCTTGGCGTCGAGTTGGTAATCCTCGATCTTCTTCTTGATAGCTGTGAAGAGTTTCTCAACCTCCTGGTACTCCTCGCTTTTGCAGAGGGTGTCTGAAAGTGACTGGTACTGCTTGAATTTGGGCACGAAGCGGTCGAGGATGGACTGTGCCCAGCGGATGGTGCCGGAAGAGACTGCCATGTTGCGCGGGACTGGTTAGGGTTGGAGCGAGGTGCGGTTCTTCGACTCCTCTTTCTCCGGCAAGCGCGCCATGTTGTCGATGTCCGCCTTGCCGCGGATGAAAATTCCATGGCAGGTCTTCAAGTCGCGTTTATAGGCGTCCAGCAACCTGAACTACTTTTGGGTGATTTCTTCGTCGATTTTAGGGCGTTAGATGACCTCGTCGAACATCTCGAAGAGCTTGAAGCGCGCGTAGAATGTGGTGTTGTCCTCAAAACTCTGGGAGATGACCGAGGCGACGCGCTTGTCGATGTGTTTCATCTGGTTCTTGAAGGCGCGGAAGTCTTCACGGAACTGTTCACAAGTGGCTTTGTCGTAGACATCCATGACGTCGTAGTCCTTGCCGTCGAGTTCAGGGCCCTTGCCTTTGAAGGTGTTGTTGGTGAAGGTCTTCAGGGTCTCGTCGAACATGGCATAGATGTTTTTGATGTCTTTGGTGAATTTGTCGCCCTTGGTGCCGCCGATGATCACTTCCTTGAGAACGTTGTAGTTCATTGCGGTTTCGATCACGTGTTCGAGGTCTGCGCAGCGCTCAATGAAGCGGTCGAGTTTCTCGAAGAGCGCCGAGTGCACAATGTTCCAGCGGCCGTTGGAGCGGTCCTTGTAGTCTTTGTAGACGAGTTTGAAGCGGCGGCATGTCTCTCGTATTTCTTCGAGCGAGCGGAGTGGCGTGAGCAGGTCAGCCTCGATAATCTTGGAGATGAGGTCGGGGCCCTGGAGCTACTTGCAGCTCTGCGTGATGATCTCGTTGCAGATCTGGCGGATCAGGATGACAAGATTTGTGTTGGACTTGTAGTAGTTGGAGGAGTTCTGGATCAGCATAATGAGGTGCATGATCGGCACGAAGACCTCTTTGATTTCCGTGATGGAGTGCGTAAAGCTCTGTAGCTTTTCAAACTACTTCTTGAGCGTGGAGAGGAAGCGGTAGTTGTCCTCAGCCTCGTCCTTGGACTGCGAGACCTCTTCTTTGAGTTTGTCGAAGGGTCCGATCTAGTGGGAGGACTGACTGGTGAGGAAGGTCTTGACCTCGACTACTTCCTTCGACACGAGTTGCTCATAGATGTAGTTGAGGTTGTCCTTGCGCTTGTCCCAGAACTTGATCTCTTCGAGCGGCCCTGCCTTCTGGTCGGCGTCGAAGATGCTTTCGGAGTCCTGCTTAAGCACTTTCTTGACTAGCTTTTTCCACTTGGTGATGATCACCTCGTAGATCTGTTTCTTGTCTTTCGGCTGGAGCGAGTCCATGTAAGAGGCGATCGGGAGCGGCAGTTCCGTATTCCCTAGCACCTGGCCTTCGATAGCCTTGGTTTCGACGCTCATTGAAGAGAGCTTGTCGATCATGTCTTCGCGTGACTTCTGGCTCCAGTTCCGCAGGTTGCCCTCGTCGGAGACCCCCGCTTTGAAGGAGAAGGCGGGGATGAAGACTTCCTCGAGGGTGCGGCGCATCTGGTCGAGGTCGGTCTTTTTCATTTCGTTGAACATGAGGGTTTCGTGTTTGTTGTCGCGCGTCACTGGTTCGATGCCCGCCCTGAAGACGGTCAGCACTTTGTCCTGTGCCATCGCTGCTTTCGCAGTGTCCCTGGTCAGCAGGAAGTCCTTGGTGCCAGTTTTCTTAATGAAGAGGAAGGTGTTTAGTTCGTCTTTCATAACATCCTTCGCGAATTCTTTTAGGATCTTCTTGTTTTCAGAATCATCAAAACATTTAATTTCTTCTGGTGTCGCTTCAAAAAGCGCTTTACTTATTCTGTCTCGCAGACAGTACACTATTTCATCTTCT
>Ga0256417_1000038_pt1 | contig 14313 bp, 13 predicted proteins | sample MB_1026DmetaT_FD_190217 | JGI IMG/M metagenome (GOLD analysis project Ga0256417, IMG submission 190217) | Metatranscriptome of seawater microbial communities from Monterey Bay, California, United States - MB_1026D (Metagenome Metatranscriptome) | ecosystem: Environmental > Aquatic > Marine >...
AAACAATTATGAACAAAACTAATGAACAATTAGAAACTGAAGAGTACTTAAAATCTGAAGAACATCTTTTAGTAATTAGAACTTGTGATGCAAACGTGCCAACAGGAAACTTGACACATCTACAAGTTAATTACATGCAAGAAAGAAACAGATCTCCTAGATTCGATGCTGCCGGGAAAGCATGGAAATTTGAAAAGGCCTTGCCAACAGAGACAAAGGTAACACCTTGGCATATTTCAATCAATGGCGAATACTTCGTGGTTCTACAGGTACCGATGGGTTCAAGAACTTCACACAGATGTTTGTTTTTTAACTCTGACAAGAAAGCAAAGTTTAAAAACAGCCCATACTCTGTAGTCAAAGAGATGCCTATGTATGTCGATATGGAAACTGCATGCGATGTCTTTGCAAAGGAATTTTATCAAAACAAAGTTAAAGAAACACAAGAAGAAGAAAACTTTTAAAAACGTAATGTATATAAAATCTAAATCATAAATTAAAAACTAATATGGCACAAGAAACAACTTACCGAGTAGTATCGCCTTCAAAATTTACATCTTTTTTGAAGAAATTTTCATCAATTGATCCAACATTACTTGTTGAAATTGATAATGGCGAAGTAAAAGCAAAAACGCATACATCCGATCGTGCAGTAGTTAAGTACTCCAAAATGGGTCTTAACGAAGCATTTGATTTTGTTGATGGCGTGGACGAATCAATTGTATTTGGTTTATTCAACATTGAGAAATTCTCAAATGCATTTAAGCATTTCGGATCTGACCAATTTGACTTGATCATTACACATGATAAAGCTGATAACAAAAACATTGGCACGGTATTAACACTGAAAAATAGAAAGCTTACAATCAGGTTCGATTGCGCTTCTTATCGTCTATTTACTCACATTACCGATGATCTATTCCTTACTGGAATTGCAGGTGTAAACGGTGATTTACAAACACAATTCAATCTAGACAAAAATACTTTCTCTAGTATTGCATCTATCTGCGGCGTGGACGTGGACTACAAGTTAATCACACTTAAGTCTGAAAACCATGCTATATCAGCAAAAGGTAAAAGCTTTGATATGAACATCCTAGAAGATGAGTCAATCAAAGATTCAGAGATCTCTTTCTACAAATCACACTTTGGATTCGTTGACAAAGAAGATTCAAATGTACAAATTGCTGACGAAAAGGTAGTATTTAGCTCAGGTGAAACTGACACTATCACTGTAATTGGAAAAACTGACGATGAATAAAAACTTATGGAATTAGTACACTCTCAAATTGACCCAGAGAATGCAACTCCACAAGAAATCAAATCAGAAATTGCTAGATTACAACAAATAGCAAACGACAAAGGTAACGAGGAGCAAGGCATCAAAATTTTTATTAACTCTATTTACGGTGCTTGCGCTTCTCCTTACTTTGTTGGATATAATACAAAGATTGCCGAAGCTATTACTTTGCAAGGACAGGATATGATTAAATATGCCACAAACATACTTAATCGCTACTTCATGGATTTTTGGCATAAAGACAAAGATTTACATAAAGAGCTAGGCATCAAAAATCCAGTCAACAAAATAAGTAAAGAAGTTGTAGTATACGGTGATACTGATTCTACTTACATTTCTTTTGAAGATGTTGTTGCATCATGCGGCTGGGATAACACGGATGGTAAAGACTTTATCATTGATATTTACAACAAACGCTTAGAAGGTTACATTAACACATGCTTTAAAAGGTACGGTGATAAGTACAACACAGATAACATCCAAGCTTTAGAACTTGAAAAAATATCTGAGTCATCTATTATTCTTGCCAAAAAGAAATATGTGCTTGATTTAGTTTGGAAGGATCCAGGCGTTTCATATGTTGCACAGTCCAAAATCAATTCAAAGGGCGTTGAGATTGTACAATCTTCGACTCCAGCATTTGCAAGAAAACAGCTTCAGGAACTTCTGAAAACTTTATTCAGAGAAAAGAAAAATCTGAATGTCAAGGATTTTGTAAATCAGCTTAAGAAAACAAAGGACGAATTCAAGCTTTGTGATATCGAAGATCTTTCAAAATCAACCTCCATATCCGATTACCAGAAATACATCACACAAGATCAAGAAGTTCTAAGTATCGGGCCTAAATGTCCAATACATGTTAGAGCTGCTGGCGGATATAACTACCGACTAAACAACTCAAAATGGAAAAGAAAATATCATTTAATCAAAGCAGGTGATAAAGTTAGATGGTACTTTACTAAGGATGACAAAGGCAATAGCGATGTATTTGCATATCAACCTGGTAATTACCCTTACGAATTTGCACCTGTTATCGACTATGATAAACAATTTTCAAAAACTATAATCGAGCCAATCAATAGATTTATGATTGCAATGGGCTTTGGTCCAATACCTTCAAATCTTATTACTAGTGCTCGACTGTTTTAACTAAAATAAACCTAACAAAATGGCTAAACAATTTTCATTCTCAGACCTAGACGAAAAACTGACGAAGATCTCGCCACATGGTTCAATTGTAACTAAAAATGCATTCTCAAAAATTGATGAATGGATCCCTACCGGAAACTACATGCTTAACGCACAAATTTCTGGAAGTATTTTTGGTGGAATACCGAACTGTCGAAGCGTTTGTATCGCAGGTGATTCTGGTACAGGCAAAACGTTCTTAACATTGAACATGTGTAGAGAAGCACAAAATCTAGGATACGATATCATTTACTGTGATTCTGAAGCTGCAGTTGATCAAGATGTATTCGAAAAATTTGGATTAGATCCAGATCGTGTAAGATACCAACCAGTTACTACAATTCAAGAATTTACAATTTTCATTAACAACTTATTGAAAATGCTTGAAACTGCAAAGAAAGAAAAACAAGAAGTACCAAAGCTATTCTTGGTTCTTGATTCTCTTGGAAACTTGGCATCACTTAAAGAAAAAACCGACGCAGTTTCAGGTAACACTGCTCGTGATATGACTAAGCAACAAGTAATCCGTTCTATGTTTAGAACTACAACTGTTGATTTGGCAGCAAACAAAATTCCTTTTGTCATCACAAACCACACTTATCAAGGAATTGGCTTATTTGCAAAGAAAGAAATCTCAGGTGGTGGGGGTGTTGCATTCAACCCTTCTATTACTGTAATGCTTGGAAAGGCACAACTTAAAGAAGGTAATGAGCAAGCTAAAAAGGCGGAAATGAATACTACTGGTATTATTGTTACATCAAGGCCTAGAAAAAATCGTTTTGCTAAACCTATTCCAGTAAGATTCCACATATCATTCTTTAAAGGTATGAACGAATACACTGGTCTAGAAAAATATATCAATTGGGATGCATGCGGTATAGAAAAAGGCGATATCTTTGATGAAAAGGGATATAATAAATGGAAGCAAGCTACCAGAGATGCATACGACATGGATCGTTATTCGTGGATTCAAAAAATTCCAGTGACTACCAAAAACGAAGATGGCGAAGAAGTCGAAACTGGAGAATTCACTGACAAAAGGTGGTATTTCTATCCGAAACCAACTGCAAGATCTGTCGTGGTCAGACACCTTAATAAGAAGGTACCTGCTAAAGAACTATTCACACCTGAAGTAATCACTGACGAGCTTCTTAGAGAGCTTGACGAAAACGCAATTAAGCCGTTATTTATGCTACCAGACATTCATAGCTTAGAAGACTTAGCTGATATTGCTGATGACCTAACAGACGAAGTAGAAATTAACGACGAAATATAGTCCAATGATAAAAGAAATCAATAAAGACAAGTTAAAAACTAAGCATCTTATCAACATAGATACTGAAGCTGAAATTGACAAAGTGGACTTCTTATATCAGTTTTTCCAAGCCTACGAAGAAAAGGATTGGGATATCAACACAAAGGCATCAACACTGGCTCAACTTAAATGGGCCGGTGTTGATAAGCCTATCCACAACAGAACAATAGAAGAATCGATAGATTTAATGATAGAACTTGGGTGGGTTAAACCAGAAACAAAGAATGGCACATTGTACTATGAAGTTGTAAATCATCCGTGGTAAAACTTTTTAACAATTCGGGAATATAAACTTCAAATAAACAATTATGGTATCAGTACATTTAGAAAAGATTTTTTATCAGCAAATACTTCAATCAAAAGATTATATTCATCTGGTAAAAGACAGGTTCTTCGAAACCGAGGTTTTGCGAGATTGCTTTACTCTTTCTTCTGAGTTCTATGATAAATACGGAGATGCTCCTACTAGGAAACAAATCGAAGAATTAGTCAAAATCAAAGGACTAGAAGAAAAGGTTACTGCTGAAAAACTTGATATCATATACGATGTTGATCTTAACACATATGATGGAGATTGGCTAGAAGAAAACATCGAAGCTTGGATCGAATACAAAAACCTTGATGGTTCGGTATTTGATCTTATGAATTATCTTCAAACAACCAATGTCACGCCAGAAAATGTTAAAGACGTTGTAAACAACGCAAAATCAATAATCCTAGAAAGAAACAATCTAGATTTTAAGTTTGATTCTGGATTGGATTTCTTTGATCCTGACTCACATGAACAACCAACAACCGACACATTTACTACCGGTTCACCTTATATTGACCAAGTCACTGGCGGTGGATTTTCTATCAAAACCTTATGGGTTTTCTTAGGGCAAGCAAAGGTAGGTAAATCTATTTGGCTTGCTAACATGGCAGCAAACAGTGTCAGAGAAGGTTACAATAGCGCTTACATTTCGCTCGAGATGAGAGATAGAAAGGTAGTAAAAAGGCTTGGTGCCAATCTACTTGGAATTTCAATGCGTGAATATAATCAAATTGCACATGATAAAGATTTGATCAAGAAGAAAATAGCCAACATTTCATATGAAACTATGAAAGTACCTGGTAAACTTTTTGTCAAAGAGTATCCTACTTCTACTGCTTCGGTACAAGACATTGAAAGATGGCTACTGAAAATGGAAGATTTGCAAGGGTTTAAATTCAAAACTGTTTTTCTTGATTATATCAATATCATGAGAAACTGGAGAAATCCAAACTCTGAAAATACTTACATGAAAATCAAACAACTTGCCGAAGATTTACGGGCTATGGCCATGCGTAACAATTGGGCTGTAGTAACTGCAACACAAGTTAACCGAGCAGGGTTTGATTCTACAGATATTGGAATGAATAATGTTTCAGAATCGGCTGCATTAATACATACTATTGATGCGATGTTCGGTATTATTCAGGATCCAGTGATGCATACAAACTGTGAATACATTCTGAAGCTTCTTGCTAACAGAGATGACGGTCACAAAAATACTAAAAGAAAATTTAACATCAACTATGATTACATGAGAATTACTGAAGATCCTCATAGTGAAATGTGGACTGATGACTAAAACATATTAACATGGCAGAAGAAAAGAAAGAACCCACCAAAAGAAAAACCGATAAGATATTCGGTAATGATTACAACACCGGAAATGTTGAATTTGAATTCTTTGGTACAATAAAAGTAAAGGAAGAGTTTGATACTGGTAGCCCAGAATTTCAAGATAATTCTTTTGCAAGCTGGGAAAAACAACAATTGAGAGAAGAATTATTCGAGATATTTGAAACTTCACATTTTCGCGAAAAGTACTCGAAGATTAAAAAAGTTCCAAAGAACGAGATGGTCAAAATATACTACCACTTTTCTGACAAACTTACACAAGGAAAATATACAACGGTTCAAGTGTTTACTGAGATTGCAGAGTTTATGAAAATGAACTATAAGGACATGTTTCATCAATTGCTTCCAGTTGACAAACAAAATATTGTCCAAGAGCTTCAAGAAGAATTTAACATTCTTAACAAAAGAAAACAAAAAAGATTATTCTAAATGAAAACTAGCACAGAAGATATAGCACCTATACAAAAGTTTCATAAAGTAAAAAGACTTATCAACATTAGCGATACACACTTTGGTGTACGTTCAAACTCTGTTGAATGGATGGATATTCAAAGAAGCTTCTTTACTGAATGGCTTATTCCAATGCTTAAAGAAAATTACCAAGAAGGCGATGCATTGATACATACCGGTGATGTATTTGACTCAAGGCAAAGTCTTAATCTAAAAGTTATGAACATGGGCCTTGAGATATTCAGTGCAATATCAGAAATTATGCCTATCTTTGTGATATGCGGTAATCATGATATTTATCATAAGAAATCTAACGATGTCAATTCACTCAAGCCTTTTACATACATGCATAATGTACATGTTTACGAACAACCAGTAAAGCTTGAATTTAATGGCGGTAAAACAACTGCTCTTCTAATGCCATGGAAGGACACAAAGGAACAAGAGCAAGCTGTAATAGATTCAAACGAGGCTGACTATCTTTTCTGCCACACAGATATGCGTGGTTTGAAATTCAACTCTTTTGTTCAAGTTGATGAAGGAAATCATGTCGAGGCATTCAATAAGTTCAGGGCTGTATATTCTGGGCATATTCATTACGCACAGAAAAATGGCAACGTAAGAATGGTAGGCTGTCCATATCCATTAACAAGAAGCGACATCGGTAATGTCAAACATGTTTGGTACCTTGATATGGTCAAACATACTGAAACTGGTATTGCAAATGATTATTCACCGCAGTTTGTCCGAATGAATTTAGCCAAGATACTAGAAATGAAATATAAAGATGTCAAGGAAATTATCCGAAACAACTTTTGTGATGTATTGGTTCATTCCAGTTGGGCTACTAATTTTCCATTCAATGAATTCTTAGAATTGTTTTCTGAGATTGAATATAGAAAGCTTAATTACATCATTACCACGATGGGTGAAGGCGACGAAATAGATTTAGAAGAAGGAATATACGAGAAAGAAGTAGATTTACCAACTTTGATCGATATGTATATAGATAATTTGTCATACAAAGACAATGTAAAAAACAAACTCAAGGAAGTTTCACGAAAGTTGTATACCAAATCAATAAGAAACGACCAAGAAGAAACAATAGGATAGTATGAATATAAGAAAGGTAGAATGGAGAAATTTTGCATCGTATGGAAACAAAATTCAAACCATTGATTTTGAAAAAGGCACAGGTAATTTTTACTTGGTACTTGGCCAGAATGGTGCAGGTAAAAGTACAATATCTGATGTTATCAAGTTTGCGTTATATGGCAAGCTTCATAACAAAAAACTAAAAGACATACCGAATAGATTCAACAAATCTGCATGGTGCAAGATTATTCTACAGAAGGATGCTACTACTGAGGTAGTTATCGAACGTGGTATTTCACCCGGTATTCTAAAATGCTTTGTCAATGGCCAAGAATACGATCAAGCTGGTAAAAAGAATGTCCAATCATTTATCGAAGAAGAAGTCATAGGCTTGCCCTTTTATGTCTTTAACAACATCATAAGTCTATCCATAAACGACTTCAAATCATTTTTGAGTATGCGATCAGTCGACAAGAGATTGATCATTGATAAAATCTTTAGTCTTGAGATCATTAATCGAATTAGATCATTCATTCGAGAAGAATCAAGAGAAATCAAGAATAGCATTTTAGTTCTTTCCAAAGAAGCTGAAGTCTTAAGTCATACAATCGAAAACTCACAAAACGAACTGAATAAGCTTGAGCTTAAATTAGCAAAGAAAAACAAGTCAAAGATCGAAGAAATATCACAAAAGATCAAAGACTACAATGGCTTTCTTGTTGAAGCAGAAGGAAAGACCGAAGAAGTATCAAGGAAAGAATCTGAGCTAAAGAAACGAATGACCACATTAAATTCATTGATTTCTAACGAACGATTGGTTATATCACAAGTCGAAGAAAAAGAAAGGCTTTATGCAAACGACCAATGCCCAACATGCGGCGGTGATCTAAATACAGACGAACATAAAGAAATTCACAACGAATGGTTATTCAAAAAGACTGAAGCCGAAGAAAAACTTTCGGACCACAACAATACAACTAAAAAGTTTCAATTAACACAAAGAAAAATATCAGAAGCTAAGCTTAATATATCAGGCCAAAGATCAAAGGCTGTTGCTACTATACAACATCTGGAAGTAGAATTGCAATCATTGATTGATGAGCCAAAATCAACACAGACTGATTCGCTTAAGAATATCATAAAGTCATCATCAAACAAAAGAAAAGGCGCAAAGCAATCCAAAACTAAGGCAGAAAACAAAGAAAATTTCTACAAGGTCTTAGAAAACGTTTTTGGTGACAAAGGAGTAAAGCAATTAGCAATCAAAAGAATATTGCCATCTCTAAATGCAGAGATAAATCGTGTTATCAAGGAACTTAACATGGAATACAGAGTTATGTTTAACGAAGAGTTCGATGCAGAGATAAACCACCTAGGACACAGAGTTACAGCTGAAATGCTAAGTACTGGTGAAAGAAAGAAAATTGACTTTGCTGTTTTGGTTTCTTTGATAAGACTGATGAAAATGAAGTTTCAAGGAATGAATCTTATATTCCTAGACGAAATATTCTCTTCTATTGATAGCGATGGTATATACCACATTCTTAAGATTCTGTCAAATACATGCAAAGATCTTAACTTAAATATCTTTGTTATTAACCATAGTTCATTGCCAATTGAAATATTTGATTATCGTCTAGAAATAGCTAAAAATAATGGCTTCTCGACAATCCATATTGAGAAAATTGAATGATATATACTAAAATAACACAAACAAATGGCATTTCAACATAAGCATAATACTGACAACGTTTTTTCTAGAGCAGTCATAGTTGGCCTTGTTAATCTTTTGAATAACAAGATACAATTTGTGAACGTCTTGAGTGACGACGAAGTTGATGTAATCGAAGTACCTTGGTTTTTTAATCAAGCCGGTGATGAAAGATTTATGCAAGATTACTTTACAATGTGGAGTGATTGTGTACATCCAAAATTGGCACCTGGTAATTACGATGTAATTCCTAGAGGTAATGCAACTTTGACTGGTGAGAACATTGATTCTGGAATGCTAACGCATAGATTCATACGAGGTAAAAGAGTAAAAGAAGTAGACGGACAACTACAAACGTTTAATGGCTATCTAAACTCTATTCCAATGAAAATGAGCTTTGACTGTCAGATACTTTGTGACACACATTTAAACGCGCTGAAAATACAGCAAACTATAAGAGAGACTTTCTATAAGACACAGGTTTACAATACATCATATGATGGATTTAGAATACCTTGTCAAGCTGGTTTTCCAGAAGATTACGGGTTAGAAAAAACCTTTGAGTATTCATATGGTGATGAAAATCAAATCACTGTGTCATTTTCATTAGAAATTGAAACATACCAGCCAATCATTGATAAAACAACAGAGCGTCATGATTCAAACCGTATGACCGGTGGATTTGCACCGACAATCAATCCTAACTCATTAAACAATTCTATAGCACAGGAACCAAACAGAAGTATCGAGGTTACAAATCCTGTAGAATCTACGCCACCTGATACATATTATTCAGGAGAGGATATGATGATTAGTTGGGATAGTACAGGCTCAATTTTAAGAACCGATATATACTATACAAAGGATTCAGGTACATCTTGGATTCCAATAAGAAAAGTATTAGTAAACAGTGGAACATTTGCATGGAGAATTCCTGAATTTCAAGAAAAATATCCAGACGCGATTTTCTCACAAGAACCTGCTATGCCTGCACGAGTTAGACCTCTAGTTGATGGCTCAGGTTCTATCACGGATATTCTTTTATTCGAAGGCGGTTTGGGATATGACGGTTTACTAAAAGTAGAAATCGAAGAACCAGGTTTTACTGGTACTTTGGCAGAGGTTATTGCTACTGTAGCAAATGGATCTATAACAGGATTCGAAGTAACAAACGGAGGGTCTGGATATACGCCAACCCAACAAACAACAATAGGAATTAAAGTAGAAGATACGAATAACCAAAACGTGTATTCTATTGTAGAAAATATTTTGATTACATAAAAGATGTTAAAAACTTTATTGGGTCAAAGATATATAATACATAGTTAATTAATAAGCGAAAAATAAAAACTTCCAGTAATGGTGAATCTAAAATCTCGCATTGAGGACCTTAAAAAAGCGACAGGGTCTTTGACAATTAAAGAACTTTGCGAAAAAGCAAACGCAAAGCTTACCGAATTAAATGAAATGAGAATCACTCGTGTAGCACGCGAAGAACTCGAAAATCATTTAATCGAAGAACTAATCAACGATTTCAAAAATGAAAACGACGAAGCATCGAAGAAATTCGTAATTCGTGAAGAAAGATTTTTTGTAATTAGAAACTTAGGAGTAAAGAAAGCAATTTCTGCTATCAAGGAAAGTGACATCAGCTCACATCCAGCATTATCCTATGCCATTGCACAGTTCGAAAAGCTTAGCAATCAACCAGAGTTCTTAATTGCCGAAAACTTCTACGCAAGGCTCAATGCATTCAATTGGCATCCTATAGTAAAGGAATCTTTGGAAACAATCAAAGATAATGCAATCAAGTACAAAGAGGATATTATCATCCAAAAATCAGTTCATGAAATCAAGAATTCACGTTCATCGTATATTCTAACAGGTCTTCGTGAAACTTTAGATGATTACATTCTAAACCGTACAAAATCTGCAAAGGCTAGATTAGTTGAAAAACTAAACAAATTTACCTTTGACCCATTAGTAAGAAATCTTGCTAACGCGGTTAGAGAATCAAACGACAACTCTTTAGACGTTAAAACTTCTAAAGCAGGTACTGAAGTAGAAAGAATATTCTCTCCAGTAATTATCACAGAAAATTCTGAGATATTTGCTATAGGAACTGATATCTACGAGAAAAAAGGTACAGAGCTATCTAAATTAGACGAGGCTACAATCAAACAATTAGATCCTGAGTTTTTAACAATGGTTAACTTTATTGCTAACCAAAGCGTTAAAATTTCTGAAGGAATTGTAACTGTTTACGCTAAAAACAAAAAGGTTGAAATCACTAACGAATCAATCTCGGTAAATGGCAAAGCTGTTACTCGTGAAGACTTCGCGAAAATCTACATGAATGCTGGTGTATTCAATAGATCTGAGCTTGGAACAATGTCAGCAATTGATAAGATAGCTGAAAACTTCAATACAATTGTAGAAATCGACTTTGCAAAAAGATTCCGTACACCTTTAGTAGGTAACAGAAGAATCGACGTTATCAAACTCGAAGAAAACATATTTGTTACTAAAGAAGATCCACAAATGGGTCGATTAGATTTCTTTAAAAATCTTAATGCTACACAAACTAGATCAATAGTTCTTGAATTTATGAACTACGACATCTACGAAGCGTTTGGTACTATGATTGCTGAAGACGAAGCAAAACTTAATGCTATCGAAGAATCTAAGAAAACATACATTAAAACTATTACTCAATTAGAAGAAAAACTTTCTGAGTTAAATACAATCACAGACACATACGTTATTGAATCGAAAGAATTCAAGGCAATTGTTAAATCATTAGAAGATGAGATTGCTGGATTAAAAGAAGAATACTCTGAATTCGTGGCGCAGGCACATACTATTAAAAATGTACCTGAAGTAAACGAAGAATCTGTAGAATCTGAAGTTAAACCAACTATCGAATTTAAGGCTGACATGCGAGTTCATTGCAAAAAGCTTAAATGCGACGGAACTGTAACTGCCGTAAACGACGTAACAGGGATGGTATCTATCTTATGTGACGATGGTAAAACATGTGATTGTGAACCAGAAAATCTTGAGATCTTACCTGCCGAAGTAACAGGCGTTAAAGAAGGTGAGATTGAAATCAAAGTTGATGGAAAAAAGGTAGAAATATCTACTGGTGACGATGACGAATCTGACGAAGAATCTGAAGAGAAAGAAGCTAAATCAAACGATGACGAAGAATCTGACGATAAAGCTGACATAACTGAAGAATCTGTAAAGGCAGAGGAAACTGAAGAAACTGAAACTGAAGAAGAAGAATCTGACGAAGTAAACGAAGGCGTTTCTTCTGAAGTAAAGGATATGATGAAAGCACTTAAAGACGGTAAAACTGTCTATGGCGAAAACATTAGATTCCCTGGAAGATTCAAAGTAACTGGATTCAACAATAGCGGTTCAATGGCTACTGTAGATTACGAAGATGGTACTAAACCATTTGAAATGGCTGCAATGAACATTGCAATCGATAAAATCCAAATTCTTGAATCTGAAACTGAAACTGTTGAAGAATCTGAAACTGACGAAGTATCTGCTGTGGCTGAAAAGCTAGCTAAAATGAACAAAGCTAACGAGGACCACGCGAAATCAGAAGAACCTGCTGAATCTACTGCTGAATTTAAAGCAAATGATAGAGTCGAAGACAAATCTGAAAGATACGGAACTGTTCAAGGCGTTAGTGATACAACAGGAAAGGTAACTGTAGTATTCGATGACGGTGAAACATGTGAATGTGAACCATCTGAATTGGTAATTGTCGAAGAAACTGGCGTTGACGAAAGTGCTGGTGCTGGCGACGAAATTGAACTTGAAGACGGTAAACGTGGAATGGTTCAAGGCCAAGACGATAACACAGGACAACTTACTGTATTAACCGATGACGGCGAAACACTAACTGTCGATGCAAAAAAGGTAAAAGTTATTTCTGACAAATCTGCACAAGAAGATATCGAAGAAGGCGTTGAAGGACAACAAACTGACGGAGATTCTGTAGACATCAAGGAATAATCTATGACTGATTTTATTTCATATAAACAATACTTAGCAGAGGGCGAGGTCGATATGGCCAAGCCCCTTGCTGCTAAGGAAGAGAAACCAGAAATTTCTAGCGACGAAACAACACAATTGCTTTCAGACATTGAAGAAAGTCTTGAAAGTTGCATAATCGCGTTAGAAACTCTACACAAAAAGCTGGAAGGGACTAATATATCACAAGAAAAAATCGATAACATCTTAGCAGATTTGAATGGCTATTTAAAAAATGTACAAGATGAATCAGACATATCAAACAATTCAAACCAAACTAAAAACTAAAGCTTATGCCCGTTTATTGCCCACCAAAAGAATTCAAGGCGGCAATTCTTGAATCAAAAGAAAAAGATGAATTAACTCCAGATGCTGTTAAGTACTTAATGGCTATTGCAGAGAACGCATCAAAGAAACTTAAATACAAAGATCCACAAGATCGTGAAGATTGCATTATGTTTGCAATGGAAGACGTGGTCAAATATTGGAGAGGATTTGATTTTGAAAAATCCAACTACCCTTTTGCATACTACACGCAAATGATCAAAAACGGCTTTGCTAAAGGTTGGAATAAATTACATCCAATCAAATCAACAAGAAAGGTGTCAATCTCCCACGAAGGCGTGCATAACGTTGGGTAATGAACAGCAATTACAAGAATTCTAATAAACCTTCTAAGAGGTCAAAGTATAAACAGGGTTACTATAGACTAGAGAACCCTGATAAATACACTGGTGACCCAACCAAAATTATCTACCGATCTTCGTGGGAATACAAGTTTTGTAGATATTGCGATCACACTAACGAAGTTGTAAGCTGGGCATCCGAGCCATTCTCTATAAAGTATTTTGATCCTATTCGCAAAAAGCAACGTGAGTATCACATAGACTTTTTCATTCGAGTAGCAAAAGGCGGTACGATGAGTAATTACTTGGTAGAAGTAAAACCAAAGAAAAAGCTAGTTATGCCGGTATTAGAAGCAAGGCAAACTTTAAAAAGACTTAAAGAATACAACCAAGCAATGGAAGAATTTATAGTCAACAAGTCTAAAAAGGAAGCTGCTGAAGATTATGCGCAGGCTATGGGGTATAAATTCATTATTGTGACAGAAGATTTCTTATTTGAAAATGGAAAGTCCTAAATCATCATATAGCAAGAATTTAAGAAATGCAGCGACGCTTCGTAAGCAATTCACCACAGACTTTACTGACATTTATGTTACAGGTACTAGAGAGAAAGGCGGCTTAGGCGAAACAAACGAAGAAGAAATAGTCAAATCATTAGGTAAATTTATTCCAGGGAAGATTTATACCTTTATGTATGATCCTCTTTACAAGAATGCATTAGATTGGTATGATACTAGACCAGTGATTCTAGTAAACGATACATTCAAGGCAAAGACAGGAAACTTTATTGTGACAGGTATTAATCTTAACTTTTTACCTGAAAAGGTCAAAGTTGCTACTCTTCAGCAATTCTATGAGTTGTTCGAAAGTGACATTAATAAGAGTGAAGATCAGGCATGGAATGGCAAAATT
>Ga0256417_1000039_pt1 | contig 14176 bp, 1 predicted proteins | sample MB_1026DmetaT_FD_190217 | JGI IMG/M metagenome (GOLD analysis project Ga0256417, IMG submission 190217) | Metatranscriptome of seawater microbial communities from Monterey Bay, California, United States - MB_1026D (Metagenome Metatranscriptome) | ecosystem: Environmental > Aquatic > Marine >...
CAAATATATATTAAAATTTATTTTTATTTTTAAACACAATTCTGATAGTATTGTAATTTTAATTGCTTACTATGGCACGTGTATGCAGTGACAACTTCCGCGCATGTACTACAATATGTATTTTGGTCGAATATATTCGAAATATCACACGAAATACATTGACCTGTACGCACATCACAGAAGTTACCCGGTTGACACAGGTTTAATCCGCATGTACAAACATTTTCAACCAACTCTTTGTTTTGACATAATGCGGGTGCCATACAATTCGTATCGCCATCATTTATGTTATCTCCGGCTTCTCTTACCAAATCTCCCGTACATGCTGTGCATGTGCCGTTTTCAACGTGGTAATTTTCAATGCACAGGTTACATTCAGATGATTGTCCACTACCGTCAGACAAATGTCCGGAAGGACAATCTGTACACAAATCAGCGGACTCGCTTGAATATGTATAACTCTGATTAACCAAACATTCTGTCACTTGATGGTCATTACATGATGAATTACCGACTGAATCACTATATTGACCCGTCAGTACACAACTTTCACACTCTCTAATTTCTTTATTATAACCAAATCCAACTGCACAATCTGCGGGCTTGCAGCACGTGTCCGTGTCTATGTCGGCATCGCATACGATACCTGCACAGTCTGTTGTTGCATTATTTGTTATGTAGCCTTCTGGACATCTCAATGACCCACATTTGGCTGGACAGGCTTCCAAATTACATTCTTGAGTTTCTTGTGTATTTTCGTCTGTATCACATGTAAAACCGCTTCCCAACACAGACAGTGTTACAACAAATGTCCTATTTTGAATTCCCGGGCCACAAGTTGTAGAACAGGTTGACCATTCCGTCCAATCGCCTTCACAGTCGCGATTACAAGTAGTATCCCCGTCGAAAGGATTACTAATTTCGAAACGAGACGAATTCACAGGACAATCTACGCATTCACCGTTCAAAACGTATTGATTTTGAATACACAGCGACTTACATGTTGTATTTCCACCATATATGTCGTCACCGGCTGGTCTTATTTTGTCTTGTTCGCATTGGACACATTCTTGGTTGGAGACGTAGAAATTTTCTTCACACGTATCAACACAATCACCGTTGGCACTAAATATATAGTCGCCCGCGAGTTTCGTCTTTCCCGATTCACATGCTTTACATTCGCCGTTGTCGCCGTAATAATTAGAATCGCATGTATCGCAAGTAGTATTTATTCCGAAAACGTCATCACCCGCAGCACCCAAAGTCCCAGCGGGACACGCTACACATTGATTATTCGAAAAGTATTCGTTGGCGGCGCAATTTGCAACACATGATGTGTCCCCTCCAAAAACGTCGTCGCCCGCTAGACGAGTTGTATTTTCAGGACAGGCGATACACTGGCCGTTCGCAACGTGTTTGTTTTTGCCACATTTAGAAATACATATTGTATTATTACCAAACATATTATCGCCGGCACGGTTGGTTTTCCCCTCAGGACAAGCGGTACACTGTTCATTCACAACGTGTTTATTTATACCGCATCCAGACACGCAATTCGTGTCCCCAGTAAATACATCGTCGCCCGCGGTACGATATAATCCTTGTGCACAATCAATACAAACTTCGTTCGCAACGTGTTTGTTTTGACCACATTTATCAGTACATGATGTGTTTCCAGCAAATACATTATCGCCGGCACGGTTGGTTTTTCCCTCAGGACAAGCGGTACACTGTTCATTCACAACGTGTTCATTTTTACCGCATTTGGGGGTACAAACTGTATTCCCAGCAAATACATCATCGCCGGCTTTATTTGTGGTATTCGAAGGGCATGTACTACAATTTTTACCATCTACGTATTCATTGATAGCACACAAGTCAACCACACACTGTGAATCGGAACTTGTTGCCAAATCGCCGGCGGCACGCGTTTTACCTGTCGGACAGGAGACACACGTATAGTTTTCAACTCGTTGGCCAACGCCACATTTTATAACGGCGCATGTCGTATCGGGCCCGTCGGACTGATATTGTTTGCCGTCGGTGGTCTTTCCGGGCGCGCATGTTTGGCATTGTTGATTGGAAACATATTCGTCAACAGCACATGGGGTTCCACATACGGTATTTCCACCGGAAACATCATCACCGGACGCCTTTACTTTGCCGGTCGGGCAATTCACACATTCGCCATTCGAGACGTGTTGATTTTTTCCGCAGCGTGGAGTACAACGACATCTCTTTCGACCGGCTAGTGTTGCCATATTGCGCAATAGTAATTTTTTGGAAGCTGCGCGACTGTTCAGACGCCGCCGCCCGCCGCCCATCATCTGCTGATACATTTGGAATTGTTGGTACATTTGCGAACAGCATTGTTGATTCGCGGTTGTCGAGAAAAAATTTTCAACCGCCGTCTGCGACCATGACTCGTCAGGACAAGTAATGTCGGCACAAGGGGTTGGCGATGGCCCCGGTGATGACTCCTCCTCGTTTTCCGATGGCGACGGCGCCGACGGCGACGGCGATGGCGCCGATGTGGAACACGTATCGACATTACAATACATGCCCGTGCCTGCATCTTCTTTTGTCACTGAGAGAATATCCGCGACAGCGATGGTATACGTTGCGGCCCCTGTAAACAGGCCGTCTGGTGCGCCAATTTCGATGTCTTGCGTGGCATCAAAATCATCGGGCGTGTTTTTGGAACCGTAGGCGGTCGTTCGTACATCAATGTAGTCCGTTGTGCCCGTGAGTTCGTGCACCAGTATACCCAGCGAATTGCCTTGTTTAACATGCACAGCTGCATTAGAAATTATATTCGCGGGTTGTTTGAGGCGAATACGCCACGTTGGGTTGGTGCATTTTTGGCCCGTCGCGGATGTATCTACGTCTTCATAAGGAGTAAATGATTGGACATACGTCTTACCGCCAATATCAATATCATTATCATCAAATGTCGGCCAATCCACCATTGTCACTGTTGACGTAGCTGTAATGTAATTGGAATGTACTTCGTCGACTTTTCCAGTCAACGAGCCCTGAGTAATGGTCTGACCGGCTTCTATTCCAGTGACGTCGTTCAAGTAGAAGTTCCATTTTCTATCAGGGCCGCACCAGCAACTTGTGGCCAAATTCAATTTGTTGGTCGATAAAGATTGTTTTCTGTTTACAGCACTCCCGTCCATATACAAGCATTGGCGTAAAAATTCAGGATGTTCGTAATAGTCCGTGTTCGAGTTTCCTGTCAATGTATACGAATAGAATGAATTTCCTCCGTCATTACCACAGTGTGGTGTTGATGATAAACACGAACCACCGGCAGCGCCACCATCGTCGGTCGTGGGTGTTGATCCATATGATAAATCAAACGCGTTTTTTATTTCGAAATTCTGTTGACAGGTATCACAATCTTCTACTTTTGAAGTGGCCGAAAAACAAAAGTCGCCTTTTAACGTGGTCTGTTCGCAGTATGATTTTCCGGAAATGCCGTCGCCACCAATACAAGAGCATTGTTTTGCAACACATTGATTATCTTCGGCAGTGCCGGTCTTTTCTATGAATTCTAACGTATCCGACCCACACGTTGTTGTTTTACTATAACACTGTGATATATCTACTAACCCGGTTTGATCAGACCATTTTCCACTAGGACAATCAGAGCAGCCGTTAGCAATACCGTATTTACCAGCTTCGCATTTAATGCAATTGTTTCTGTTTCTCGTGTGTTCAGAACCTTTGTATCCCAACGGACATGCTTTACATGGCATTGGAACCACTTTAACGCCGGTGGCAGAAGAAACTTCGCAATAACGGTCGTACGTAGAAGAACATGACGACCCCACATCATTTATACTCTCGAACGGCCATATTAATCCTTCTTCGTCGCTGTATCGGCCGGTGGGACACGTGCGGCACGCTGCTGCGCCCGAGCCTTGTCCAGAACCATATCCAAGTTCTAGGTTGGAATAGTATCCCGCAGGACATGTGTCACAATCAAATTTGCCAAACGTTTTGGTTAAAAAACTCTGATACACCACACCGTCGGATGTCCATTGTGTGTTCGTATTTGTTTTTTCCCAAGCAGCCCATCCTTTGCCTAAGGGGCATGAACGACAAAACGTAGTGCTTGAATCGATTGGGTTATACGTTCCCGGAAAACATTCTTCGCATTCTCCGTCAACGTAAATACGTTCTACGTGTGTGAATGTATTCGCATTAAATTCCGTATTCCCAAAAAAGACTGAAGAATAACTATCGAAAGAATAGATTTGGTTTTGGTTGGAGCGGCCTCGAGAACCCACACTCCATTCTTCAAACCACCCTTGTCTCGATTCAACGGTAAACGACGATACGTTTGTTCCATTTGTTGAAAAATCATTTTTTAACGTAAAATAACCATCGTTTTGAACAGCACCAACGGCATCTTTATTGAACGATAATCCTTGAAGTGCTGGATAATTTGTAACGTCAATTGTGATTGTCCATCTCAATTTCTGGTTAGCACCTTTGCCTGTTGGACAGCCCACGCATTGATGTTGTAGTTCGGGCTTGGCACATTCGACGCCATTTATAATATTCGCGTTTATACATTTAGGCTCTATAAATGTTGTGTGCACACACCCAAAACTAGGATTTGACGAAGTCCATACAGTCGGTGCTTTATAAGCGTCGTCGCCATCGTGGTATGTCAGGAAATCATCGTCTGTAGAAGTAACGCCGCCATTTGAACAGCTTTCTGACCATTTACCATCTGGACACAACCCTTTTTTGTAATACGTAATGCCATTATGAGTGATTGTGTGCCCCGCCTGCAGGCATTTTCCAGAATATACAGGCACTTTGCATGTTGTTGTGTCTACATCAGCATTTTCACACGTCGCTGGTGTGAATACTGCAGGAAGACACCCTGTCCCCGCGTCGTTTACAACGCCGCCGTTCGTACATATTGTATCGCCATTAGAATTATATTTACCCATGGGACAATCTTCACATATGCCGAACGACGATGTTTGACCGTCGGGGCAATCTGTACACGAGGTTGGCCCTGATGGATTTTTTCCCGGTGGGCATACTTTACATGAAGATGCCCCCTTGGTGTCGGCGTATCTACCGGCAGGACAATCTTCACAACTTTCTCCCGGATTACTAAACTTACCCGTTGGGCATTCTGTAGGACAAAGCGGTAGAATTAAACCGTCAACATTAGTATAACCCATATTTGCATCGACATATCCTGCATAACCAGTAGTTCTACCGGCCTGACACATAGTACACGTATAAAGCGGGGAATGAGTGCTGGTTCGGTCGTCCACTCGTCCAACTGGGCAACTGTCACACAACCCGAATTTGTGTTTTGTGATGTTAGGATTTTGTTGATTGTATGCTCTTAATGTTGCTATTTGTGTGGGCGTGTATGCCATGTTGAAATCCCACCAAACGCCAGAGATGGTCGCTCCTCTTCTTGCCATTGTCATTGCGCCATCTGGACACTGTGTACACTCATAAGGGCCCAAATCACCATTACTCGTGCTAGTATAACCGGCTGGACATAACCAACATCTAGTTTCACCTGTATTATGTTGAAAAAAGCCCGGGGGACAATCTTTACACGCGGCTGTCATGGTGGTTGCGTTTGTAGAATCACCATATTTTCCTGCTGGACATCGGTCAGAACAAAAGCCCGCTACAGAGATATGTTCCCCCTGTGCTTTCGAAAGTAGTGTAGGAGTGTAGTAAAGACCCTGATTAGATGCTAAATCTGGGTCTTGCTCACCACGAAAACCCCCGTATTTACCCCAACCACATGCTTTACATTCGCAAGTCCTGTAGTCTGTATACCGGTACGTACCATTACCACAATCTTTCCAACAAATATTGCACGTAGTTTTGCCTATTTGGCTTTGATACTTGTGTTGTGGACATATACTACACCTCGATTGGCCGGTTAACGCGGTAACATAGCCTCTAGGACACTCGTTACATTCCGTGCCTCCGTTTGCATACAAAAATTTGCCCTTGTCGCAATCTGTACATGGCTGTGTGGAACCGGTTTGATTACTAAATTTACCCATTTCACAATATCGACAAAAGCGTTGTCCGATTTGTTGGCTGTACGAACCGGGTACACAATCCACGCATGCGTCTGGTGAGTTTGACCCGACTTTATCATTATTTTTGCCTGCCGCACACTTTTTACATGTTGTTGTGCCAATGTCGTTTTGATACTGACCATAAGAACACTCCTTACAATTAACTTGTGCGGCTTGTGCTTGATATTGACCTGCTTCACAATCCTTACAGTGCCCGCTGGACGTAGCTCCTACCGAGGCTGAATACTTACCCGAGGCGCAATTTGTGCACGAACCTTGGCCTTGTTGGCCTTGGTACTTGCCCGCGGAACATTCTTCACATTCGAGTCGCTCATCTGTAGAATGATATCCTCGCGGACATTGTAGACAATCAATGTTCGGGTCATCACGCGCGCTGGACAGTCCCGACGCATCGACGTAAAATGGGTTGCCCGTGCAGCCACTGGCAAACCAGGCGTCTAGAGTTGTTTTTGTATCCCATGCGCACGAAGTTGTGTCACAATTTTGAGGACATGGAGAATCCCAGTTACAATTTTCAATACACGACGGCAACTCTTCGCCCGTGTACCACTCAAATTTGTCCGGAAAGTCGTCCATTGAGTATCGTCCCACCGGACAATATGCGCATTGGCCGTCGTTATTATCGTTGTATTTACCGGGCGCGCATGTTTGGCATGCAGTCTTTCCCACCTCTGCAGTTTCCCATCCATTTGGACAAGTAACGCACGATGTTTGGCCGGAGTCGTCTTGATATTGACCCACTGGACAATCTGTACATACAGAAGATATTTTGTTAGCCATAAATTCAACATATGGGACGGTTCGATGGTGTTTTCCGGCGGGGCATTGTTTACAATCTGCCGAGCTGACGGCGCCTGTCTTGAAAGTCGTCTTTCCCGAATCACATGCTTTACATGTTCCTTCTTGCGTGTGTGAGATAACGAATTCATTGTCTTGATATTGACCCACGGGACATTCGTGACATAATCTGTTGTCCACGGCTGCTTTAAATTGTGTAGGTAAACATCCGGTTTTGTCCGCGGTTAGTTCTCCATTTGTACAGCTGGCAGGTGTAAAAGTTAGTGCCGGTATATATTCTGGCTCAAGACATTCCTGGGCGTTGTCGGGGTTATGGTCGGCCTGGCGTAAAGTGTCTTTGTAACCGTTTCGACACTTTAGCACCCCGGTATAACTGTCGTAAAATTGATCTACAGCAAGACAATACCCAGGAGTACCAGCGGAAACTGCAGCGCCAGTATTTTTATAGTACCATATTTCACCAGCCCAATTCCCTACATACATATCTAAATTTTGATCATTGGTAGTATCCACGAAAAAAGGTTCGGCAAAACCGCCCACATCCACGCCATTGAATAGGTTGTTAGTACCTGTTTGGCGCGTAAAAACGGGGTTGGTTTTGGAGCCGGTATTTTTAAAGTACCATATTTCGCCATCTTCATTCCCTACATACATATCGAAATCGCCGTCCCCGTCACCGTCCACAAAGGATGGTTTTGCATAATAACCCACGTCCACATCATCTAGTGGATTGGCAGCACCTGTTTGACGCGTAAAGACGGGGTTGGTTTTGGAGCCGGTATTTTTGTAGTACCATATTTCGCCATCACCATTCCCTACATACATATCGAAATCCCCATCATTATCGTCGTCCGCAAAAGTGGGGCCGGCCGCAAAACCCACATCCACGCCATCAAATGGGTTGTTAGTACCTGTTTGGCGCGTAAAGACAGGATTGGTTTTGGAGCCGGTATTTTTGTAGTACCATATTTCACCATCCCCATTCCCTACATACATATCGAAATCATCGTCATTATCGTCGTCCACAAAAGTGGGGGCGGCTTGACCTCCCACATTCACGCCATCGAATGGGTTGTTAGTACCTGTTTGACGCGTAAAGGCGGGGTTTGTTGCGTGTTGATTTTTATAGTACCATATTTCACCTGCGTTATTCCCCACAAACATGTCATTACCCAAATTATTGTCGATGTTTACAAAAGAGGGAGATGCCAAATTGCCCACAAATACGCCGTTGAACGGATTATCGGCATTTATTCGACGTGTAAAGGACTCAATCCAACCTTTACAATGTCCATTGTTGGGCTCATCTGAACATAAGATGCCGCCGTTTGAACATTCGGCCGGCGCAGAAGTCTGCGGTGTGTCCGCGGCGTCGAGCACACACCCTGACTTGTCAGCAGAGACAATCCAGGGGTCATGGCAGGTGACGCCGTCGCAGTTGCACGTGGCCGGAACATGCGTCGGCACGACGCATCCATTTTTTCCCGCGTTTAGGACGCCGTTTTCGCAGTGCGTGTCGATAAAATCTGATGAAGTCAATACCGTAGGGGCTCCTGTCTCACATTTAGGTCGTCCACTGCCGTCGTCAACGGTATTTGCATAAGCACATTCCCAAAAGTCATCCATGTGCTGCTGCCCCCACTTGTATGTACCATCGTTATTCACCGCCACGTCGCTGTAATAATAACCCGCTGTTGTATCGGCACACGCAGTTTTATCGTCATTCAGCGGTCTTTTGTAGCGCAGTCCGGTAGGAGATGTTTGTCCGTCTTCATAGCACCTGACCAGTAGGGGCGTCTTACATGTGTTGGTCGTATGGTCTATAACGCCTCCATGTGAACACGTCAAAGATAAAGAACAATAATGGCCTTCTGCGGATTTATCACAGTCGTATTTATCGGTCTTGCCAGTACCTGAAGTAGTGCGTCCTTTAGGGCATTTGGCACATTTTTCGTCGGTTGCTCTTCTTATCCACATCACTTTTTCATCGCCAAAACTGCCATCACTCCACGAATAAGTTCCTTTAGGACATTCTGTGCATAATCCAGTATTTGTATTTTTGATACCTTTGCCTAAACAGAACGCTGGCGTTCCATCTAAAAGCTCGCACTCGAAGTCCAATTCGACGTCTTTACACTTCGACCCGTCTGAGTGTAATTCACCATTCAAACATTCTTTTGCGTAAAATGTAGGTGGAATACAATCGGTTTTATCCGCATTTAGGACGCCACCGTTTGTACAGCTGGCGGGTGTAAATGTTATTTGTGGTACAAAGTAGACATTTTCACATCCATCGCCGGCGGGGTTGAGTTCGGCGAATAGACATTTCGGCTCGTCCAATGGACAAACACATGTCCATGGCCCATTGTCGTAACAATATTTTCTGACTGATTCATCGGATGAATCTTCTGGTATGATATACCCATTATAAACTATGTCATATTTTTCGACGCTCGGCCGCGCCGAACCAAAACCAGCCCATGTAACACCCGACATAAAACAACCGTGCGGCGCGTATCTGTAGTTTATAGACTCGAAATTATTAATATGAGACATACGTTCTTTAAGGTCGTAATACGCCTTCCGACACGCGCTCTCAGTATTAAGGTTAGTCTTGCATCCGCCATTGTCTGAATGCATCGTGTGACCCGTAAATATAGGGGTTCTACAGTCACTGCCCTCGACAACGCCGCCATTTGTACAATAAGCATCTCTTTCTGAACGGACATGTGTTAAATCGAGGCCGTAGCGCCGATATTCGCATCCATCGTCGTTAGAATTTAGATACCACCCGGTCGCATTGTATTCCGCGTCGAGATCGTTCGCAGGGGTGCATTTAGGCTGTATAAATGTTGACGTATTACAGCCATTTTTGTTATTATTTAGGACGCCTTTTGCACCTGTATGAGCAACAATACATCTGTTGTCTAAAAATATGGGTGTTTTACATCCAGAGCGGTCTTCCGTTGAAAGTACGCCCCCATTTGAACAACTCGCCTTAATAAGACCGATATTCACCTTATTATTTTTTACTACACAAACAACGTCATCCGGGACATCTACTTGTTGACCTAATAAATGCCAAAGAGTCTGTTGGTCTGGTATCACATATTCCATATCAAGTGCCGCCGCAGCGGTTTTGCAATTTGATGCCCATGTTTGTTTACCTTGTGCGTTATTTATACTTATACTGAGGTATAATAAGGCGCTCTCCGTCGATATGTAATTGTCTTCTGGATAATATTGGTCGCCGAACCCAGTCCATACTGTGTTCATATTAATATCAAAATAAATCTTCTCCTTGTATCGAAAATTTAAATCGCCCCCATAACAGTCTATGAAACACTGTAATGATTCAATTTGAGATTTTTCTGTCGTCCCGGCGCCGAAAAAATCTTTGCAGTCTGTTGCTTGTGTTTCTGAATATGTTATGTTAAAACAAGGGGGGAACTTCTTTAAACTGTCGATATCCATGTCGCATTGCTCGATGCAGTTTTTTGAGCTATCGGAAGGGGATGTATACCGCTGAATGCATATTTTATTATATCCCGCTCTGTACATTTCTTGTGATGTATTAAAAACGGGCGCCGTTTGCCCAGGGGAATAGTACGGATTTCGACTGTGCCATGTGTCACCTACAAGATGATAGCGCATTTTCTTAAGTTTTCGATTGAATATGAGTCTATTGTTATGCAACCATACACCATCGGGTTGGAATTTACATGTTGTTTCCTCTATCTTCCGATACGTTCCAATGGTGTTATCCGCAGTACCGTCATTGTGGTCGACTACAGTCCCTGGGCCACACTCAGGTCTGTTAAATGTTGGCGACAAGCATCCGCCAGAGCCGTCCGCAGTACCGCCGTTCGTACAAAGCGTGGCTTTAAATTCGGGTTCTTTACATGCCGATTTGTCACGTGTAAGTTCGGCGTTTATACATGCGGCGTCCCGCCACACGGGTTCTTTGCATTCGTATCGAAATGTCCATACGTCCCTTGAAAAATCGTAATACTGTATGGTCTCGTCTGATACTTGTCCTCCATGTGAACATGTTTGGGTCACTGTGTCATAAATGGGCCAATTAAAATCCCTACAACTGTATTTTGATGTAATGTCGGGGGCATTTTCGCAATATGCCGCGATATACTCCGTTTGTAAACAGCCGGTGTTATCATTATTTAGGACGCCCCCGTTTGTGCACCCGGGACCGCCGGTGTTTGTTGGTGTCATGCAATTTGTGAAGTCATCATTCAAGTTTGCGTTGTCACACGATGCTGGAGTCCAATCTCCATCCCAATCTGAACCATTTCTATAATATTTTTCGGTTTGACTTAACTGTATCATTAAATCTTCGTAGCATTCTTCATCGTTACATAATTCGTAACCCACGGAGCAGGTGTCGGAGTATGTTGTAAGCTCTTCGTAACCGCGTGGTTTTCTACCTGCAAAATTATATTTCCGTGGTATTTTTTTGTCCGGACGAATATATGTCTTCCAAGTAAGGTCAGAAAAATCACTCGAAGGTACCGAAGTTAAAGAATAGGTCTGCGGCCAGTCGTTGAATTTGTAAATCTCTCCGTTACTTTTACGCATAAATATTTTGTCGTTTTCGTCAATAGCTATTTCTGAAACGTCCAACGTGGCCTCTCCTGTTTCCATATTTCTGGAGTCCAGCCATCCAAGTGAAAAATACCCACTGGGAGGGGTCAGTGTATCAACGACCGTAATATTGGATATCACAAGTTTTCCTGTCTCACACTCAGTATTATCTTCTTTTACGACGCCGCCGTTTGTACAGGTAAATATGGATGGGTATACACTGGCCCATTTTGTAAATTCGCCCACTATAACTTGGTACATTTCGCCTTCAACCGCGTTTCGTCCTCTGTTCCAGGAAGGATTATATTCGTTGGAGTAATTGATTAATGTACCTCCCCTTTTTGTTGCTAGATAATTGGCATATACTGTCTCAGTCTTGTGTTCAGTAGGTTCCAAGAATAATTTATCACCTAATAAATAGCGGTCTGGTTTAACTGTGTCGCGTAAAAAATAAAAGAGTTGGGGAGTTTGTGAAGCAGGTGTGTCTTTTTCAAACACAAAATACTCTGAAGATGTCGAATATTTTCCTACTGGACATGTTTTACATTCGGTTTGCCCAAGCTCGTCTTGATATAATCCTCTCCCTGCGTATATGTCATCGCTGGATAGCATTAATAGATTTTTATTTATTAAAGAGTGGGGTGCATCACATGCAATACACCCTTGTTCCATTAAATTGGTTTCAGTCTGTATTTTGTGCCCGAAAAACCCTATGGGACAGTCTTTACAAACTGTTTGGCCTGCTTCGTCCTGGTATTTCCCGGGTGGACAATTGATACATAAACTATAGTCAAACCCACCGGTAAATGTTATATCATCGCAATATGATGTAATATATGCCGCGTTTCCTACCCTAAGGATATCATTATCTTTACACGCGACCCCATTGGTGACGGTGATTTCAATCCTTTTATTGTCAAACTCGTCGCGTTTGAGATTTCTGTGTACAGTTCCGACACATTCTGTGCCTATTACGGGTGCCCCTGGGTTGATGTCCGTATCGAATACATATGGGTTTGTTTCAACTGTGCAATTTTGTTTTTGGGGGTCGCGATATTGCGGGAAACGAAAATCCGTGCCGTATATGTTAGTTTCGGCTGACGATAGGCCAAAATATGTATTAGCACAATCATTGCAATCTGTCAAAGCGATATTGTTTTTAGATTCAGAGCTGGTTTTACCATCGGGACATTTTTTACATATTTCTTTCCCCGGTTCATTTTGATATGAACCGGGGGGGCATCTCTGACAACCATCGGCACCCTCAACGGTGTTAAAGTATCCCTCGGGACAATTAACACATCTAGACTTATCCTGTGCATTTTCAAATTGATCAGTATTTGTAATGACAAACCTAGCGAGAAACTTGCCTTCTGGGTCTGGTTCTCCATATTTGCCTTTGGGGCATTTATTTGTACACAATTTTGTCAAGACCATTGCGTTGTCTTGGTAATCATCCTCGTATTGTGCTTTGTTTTCTTTGCCTTGTAGTGTATTTGTTGCATCAAAATCTATGAATGGGTCTCCTGCGTAAGTTGCTTTCATATAGAAACCTGGTGCACAACTTACACATTTTTCGGCTTGGGAATCCATATTTATCTTCCCGAGGGGGCAAAAATCGCAGCGTACATAGTCCACATTACTATTACCCGCGGTACCGGTCGCTTCTACTAACCCTATCGACTCCGCAAATTCTGCTACACCCTCGTTCCAATTCTCCCGGTATCCAGCATATTTACCCCTAGGACAGTCTCCATTTGCTATTGACGCAATTGCGTTATATGCTTGGAACGCCCATTTTATAATGTTGGCCGCTCTAAGACCAGCATTAGGCATATCTGCCTTATACTTCTTGCCCTTGTCATCAAATTTTATCATCCTGGCCTTATTATCCCTTTTTGCGAAACGTCTTGCCAGACTCGATTCTTGCGAGCTTATGGTACTTTGGGCTATTTTACTGGCGTCAAACCTTACTCCACCGCCGCCGCCTATTTCTGTGGAATCTTGTTCCACAATATTATTAAATGTCCTTTTTGATGTTTCAAAAGCATAATAATTAATTTTATGAACTACTTGCATCGCTGTCTCTTCGCCGGCTTCATTATAGGTTCTTGTAAATTTAGATGGATCATACGTATAGCCTCCTTGGTATTCCACAGTTGGCATTGTATAATTATTGTATATATATTCGAAGTTGTCCATCTGAAGAGCGAATGGAATATCCGACATTATTTTTTTAAAGGCGATATCCATAATGCTTTGGTGGGGTTGGGTATCCTGAAATCTACTGTTGAAAGCATGACAATTTTGAATCATCATCAAAATAAAAATGAAATATTTCAACATTGTATATTACATAAAGTGAAAGCATTTATAGTGCGATATTGTTTTTTAATTGAATTCATATTGACGATTATAAGCAGCCTTTGGGGTGTACAGATGTCCAAAGTCGGACACCAACGAATCCCAAACTGACTTACGCCTCATAAAAATACAGAACAGAGTGTGATACGTCACACCGCCGAAGAGTCCACAATAGACAGAGTGGGCGGCTATTTAAGTGGCCCGACAACGAAAAATGTCTTTGAGAACGTACACCCTCGAGGAGCTCAAAAAGAGCGAAACCAAGATGCACGCGCGTGACATCGTTCGCAGAGAACAAGAACAAATTG
>Ga0256417_1000042_pt1 | contig 14089 bp, 1 predicted proteins | sample MB_1026DmetaT_FD_190217 | JGI IMG/M metagenome (GOLD analysis project Ga0256417, IMG submission 190217) | Metatranscriptome of seawater microbial communities from Monterey Bay, California, United States - MB_1026D (Metagenome Metatranscriptome) | ecosystem: Environmental > Aquatic > Marine >...
CCTGTCTTGTCAAAGACGAAATCGATATCGTTGTTCCGAAAATGAATTCAGTCGGTCTCAACAGTATTTTAAATGTCTCATTCATCCAAATTGTGTCTCGGCTATGTCAAAAATCATCCTAATTTCTGAATCGATGAAGACTTCGATCTCGAAATTTGTTCTGAATAGTGATTGACATATACCCATCTTTCATCCATTCCAGTCGTTGAAATAAAATCTCAAAACTTACGGAAGAATTCTCGAGATAAAAACGAATTATACATAATCAACATAATACATTACAACGTGTTATCATAAACGCAAGGTGGTTTACATAAACGAAAACACACAAAACGAACGGAGGAGGTGTGACAGATTTTGTGATTTCAAAGCGAAGCGCTATAACGTACTACTGTAAGTAAGCGAAACTCTAACAGATGCAAGTAAGCGAAAAACTCTAACATAGTGTCAGACTAATCTGTACCAATTATACATAGAGAAACGTGACGTGTGACATCTAAGTAACAACTGTTTTTACATCGATCTACGAGTGGGATTAGCAGAGTCCATTGAAATTTACTTAGTGGGTTTAACCGAATCACAAGATGGTTGTCTTAAGATCTGCCCTTGCTTTAGGGCTGGCCGTGTTCAGTGGCTTCCAAGTTACTGAGGTCGAAGCACTGGATGTGGCCCTCTTCGATCCGAGCGACCTTAGTTGGAAGACGGTTGCTCAAGCTCATGCGAGTGAGTTCCCCCTCTTCGATCCAGAGTCCGTCTCTGCTGAGGCTGGTGGTATGATTCTGGACTCGGCCTACTCTTTCCAGACTGCGCCAGCGGGTGCCAATTTTCCGATCATGCTCAAGCGTGAAAAAATCTCTGCCAACGAGTTCAAGCATCGTGCCAAGCTCACGAATGACTTCTACGCGAGACGCAGACAACTCGCACAGGAGCAGATTGAATCTGCGATTGCAGAAACGCAAACTGTGGAGGACCATAATAAAGTTCGGCAATTGCAGGCCACTGGGGAACCGAGTGTCTACGACATGTCTACGGAAAGAGCTGTCGTTAGATTGATGACCGATCTGAACCGTGTCGCACAAATGCCTACCAATTATACGGAGCAATATAGCGATTTAAGAGAAATCTTTGATAACGCTTTGAATGAGCATGGAGGCAGTGTGATGACGGCAATTACTGGGTTTCAGAGAGCTATTTCTGAAACCCAGGCGCAAATGTTCGATGCCTATTCTCAATTTGCAAACCAACAGGGGACGCAAGGTAGCGGGGATCCTACACAGGATGGGTCTGCTTCGGATTGGCAGGGTGCGGCGAAGCGATTTAAGGATAAGCCCTTCACCGTGACTCAGGAACTCGCCGAATTAGAGGCTGATCAAACGATTGATGTGAAGTTTAAAATCAAACCAATCGATAAAGCTCGTATGCTCCAGTATGAATATTACTCCACTTGCGAATTTATCCACGCATGGGGCAGGGAAGCTATGATTCAGGAAGTATTGTCCGGTTTGGGGGGTCAATATAATTTTTGTGGTGGTGGTACGAACTCTCTGCGTTGGAGAGACGGGCAAGGCCGTGGAGGTTCTGCCGACTATGTAGCGAAGCTTACTGAGTGTGGAGTAGCTGATTGGATTATTGGCACTGAACCATACGATACACCAATCAACGAGTTAGATCGTTGTTGTCAAATCCACGACGAAGATTATGCGAAGTTTGATCCTGCTGAGTTTCCAAGTGCTGGGGCCTACCACAGGGTCGTCCGTGAAGCAGATCTCGCCGTCGTCCAGTGCTTGGAAAAAGCGCTCCCTATTGTCTTCGACAACGAAGCTCCCCTCGAGTTTATCCGCGCCTCTATCGTTGTATCTGGTGCATTCTATGGCAAAATGCTAGGTGAAGATCTCGTTCTTAAGGGCAAACTCGCGGCGGCAAAACTGAAAAACGAAATCAATAACGCGGCTCTACTTGTTTATCGTTCAGCCGACCCCACCAACGACAAGAAAGTGATCGTTTTCAAAAACGCCGGCTCTATGACAGGCGGTGTCCAAAACGAATTGGATGTTTCCATTGCGGAACAGGAAAACATCGAGGAACTGGAGGCGCAGGTGGCTCATGCGAGACGTATTCAGGCCTTAACGAATAAGGCGCATGTAAAGAACTTCAAGATCACTGGAAAGCTTATCGCCGACGAAGTCTCCGATCAAGTTGGTATCGCAAAGAACAAACTTGCTCTTGGTATGAGTAGAAAGGCTAATGCTTTCCATCACATGATATCTGAGTTACCGCAAAAGGCAATGTATCCGATGATGGCCTTAGACGCGGATACTCTTACGCAGAACGCTGGGTGGTTTTCCCATAAATTGAAGCATTCCGTTTACCAAAAATGGAGCACGCTAATGGGTGCGGGAGGATTGACCACTCTCAATACGGTGCGCTATGCTTATGAAGAGATCTCTTCTCAAGCGGAGTTGTTATCTTATGCTCATCAACAAATTGAAAAAGCTGGACGGGCTAAAGTGAATTCGTTGAAGAATGTTGCTCTACAAAAAACGATGGGTTTTGTTCAGAAATGGCAAGCAATTAAGTACATGATCGATGATATTATGTCCGTCTCGGGGGCTGGTGCTAACCTTGGTGCTCGTGATGTCGCCAATATGTATCTTACAGGCCACGGTTCTGCTGCACAACTCGCTACCATGGCCTCGATGTACCTCAAGAAGACCTCCGCCTTAGCAATGCAAACCTTCACTTTTGGTGGGACCGGTTCTCAGTGTGCACTAAGGAAAGAGGCTGCTACTTCAGCAAATTTACAGGCCGATCTTGACCTGAATACCGTCGATAGTCACGATCAAGTGAAGAACTACGTGAACGCGCTCGACGTGATGGCCAATGTCGATTACCACGTAGGTAAGACCTGTGTGTTCGGAACCAGCAAGGTCGATAGTAACGCTGTTGGGGTTACTGCGGCCAAGAAGTTCTGTGGGCGTCTAGTCGGTTTCTCCGGTGCCGATATGTTTCTACCTACTGGGAAAGCCCACTCGGCATTGAAGTCCTGTATGTACTTCACGCACATGCTCGGTTCAGTCAGGAAATCTTTGCAGGACACCACTATCTTGCAGGACGATGGTACCACCGATGGGGGATGTACCAGTGCTGTTGATAAGGCCACCGAGATCGCTACCGCGACGGATGTGACCAACAAATGTGCTCCATGTTTCCAGGGATATGGAAGTTCATATTCCGATGATCCTGCTAATGGGTGTCCCGCTAAGGTACCTAAATTGCCGTTGTTATGGGACTCCTTCAAACAGGCAGTCACCTCAGCAGGGCAATTTCACCCCTGTGCTACAGATGTGATCTCTACTATTCCCAAAACTCTCACCTCGCAACAGCTCTCCAGCACTCAACAGGCTTCCGATTTGATTCAAGGTTTGTTTCAATCGTGTATCTATCTCGGAGGGCCAAATGATTATCTTCTCGTCGGTTCCAACGATGGATCGAGTCTGCCGCCTGGAGCAGCAAACAAATACTCTGCTATTCTGCCCCAGTTCAATGTCGCCTTCCAATACGTTTTGATGGGAAACAAGCTCCGGTTTCAGACTACGCTCTACTTACAACAGCTCGTTGGAGATGGTGCCGTTGGAAATGTTGCTGCTGGACAGTTCTATTATCGAGTTTACGGGCTCTTCTCTCTTGCTGAGATGGCGAAGGAACTCACTCTCCGTACTGCTCAGGATTTCAAGGGAGAGGAGACTCGTTTGTTGGCCAAATTTAAACGGAAATTGGCGCATGCCAAACATGCCGCGAGCATGATGGCTATGCAAGCCCTGAATGGTGTTATTCAGAGAGCTTCGCAGGTTTTGCCGCTGTTCGATATGGCATTGGTTCCTGGGTCGAAAGCATGTGAGTCCGTAATGCAATTCGAGCTCTGTCTCGCCGTCGCGGGTGCTGCCAACGACCTCGTCTTTTCCGCGGGGTTCGTCCAGAACACTCTCTCTGCCGCTATGCCAATGGGTGCCCAGACTCTCTCGTGGAAAGTCGGTGCGGTGTCTACTGCGGGTATTGCATTCCTCCAAAACACGAAACCCATGCTCATCGCGAAAGCAGCCCAGCTCGGTCAAGACTTGTCCGCCCTCGTGAACAATGCTCTTTTCTTCGCCAAGGCCACTATGGGTGTTACAAAGACTGCGTTTCAGGTGTCCAACAATCATCGGTGCATTGGAACTTCGGGGATTGCCGCTATGGCTGCTCGTTTGGCAAAAAATCAGTTATTTGATGTCCACTCCATTTCCGGAGCTGCTGATGCGGCGGATTTCTGTATGATTCTCTCCGAGGACGTCTCCATGCGTTTCATCAAACAGGCCCAACGTATCACTGATAAGAACGCTGCTATGGTTAGTGCCGCTGCTAATGCAGGTAACGTTGCCGTATCCAATGCCAATGTGAACCAAAACATCGTCTTACTCGATTCCGCTGTCCTCTCCTTGAATGAACTTCTGACACCTGGTGACCCTTCTTCGGATGCTGTTCAAGCCGAATACCACGTTGATTTGACCAACAAAGCCGAAGGAAATATGGAGCTATTGTTCACTGAGAAACTGAAGACCGGTGTGACAATGGGCGTTCCGAATACATTTGCAGTTCTTCTGTCTGAGGAGGCCCCGGATGATGAGGAGTTTGAAACGCCTTGCCACGTGATTGGTACTGGCATCGAGCTCTGCGTGACATGGACTGATATTTCCGCACTCTCTGTTGCAGATAGGGCGTCTACCAACGTTGAAGTGAAGGTTTATCTCCAGGGTGAAACATTCCAAGACTTTGTCTCCGACCAGCGTACGATCTTCAGCTATCCAGCGAGCTCTCATCCATGTTTGACCGGGAATTTCGGCTCCGATCCATTGAACACAAACGCGAACTATTTGAAGGTTACGCAAACTGCATCGACGGAAACGGATCCTGTCGACACTTCTAGGGATAGGATCAAATTTCTACAATCGTGTTCTGCGCTTTCCGGCAGATCCTACTTGAATGTGAAGTCCGAATGTGGTGAAAACGCCGCTGCCGTTGCAACCGAGGAAAACCACTGTAAGGTTGACATTGAAGTCGAACTTGATGGTGCGGAGTTGTTGAATAATCAAAGGATGCGTATGCTTTCTTCGCATGAATCAACGATGAAGTACGATGAGAAAACGCACAAGTACGTGAAAGACGACCTGCTACCCGAAGACGAAATCGACTTCGACTCATTCGACGAAAACGAAGCCACCACCTCTTCTTCCCGTGCTCTCCAAGCAGTGAGTGGATCTCTCCTCCAGGGTTATCTTGAAAAGTTTGTAATCCGCACCCAGCAACATCGTGTTGGCCAAGCGAACGTGATCAGAGTTGTTTTGATGAGATTTGGCACCGTCTATTTCGATATCGACCTGATGAAAGACCAGCGCAAATGTATGGGAGTTCCTGCTGTGTACGAACTCTGTCTCGAACGTTCCAACGAAGGTTCCTTCGATATCAACACCGGTGCATTCGTTGCTGGCGCCCATACTGATGGAACCGCTAGAAGGAAACTTCAGGCTGCCGCAGGTACTCTCGCTGGTACCGTTGCTGATCCAATGTCCTTCCTCGCATTGACGGTTTCCAATGTTGGTTTCTCCAAGGCGATCCTCCCTCTCGCCACCTTCCAAAAAACCCGTGGTCTTCAGATTCTGGCTCGTAACGCCTGGCTCACTGCCACCACCAATTCCAATGTTGTGCTCGCTCCGGTCCAAACAGGTTCCACAGTTACCAACGCCGATGACCATGATGAATGCCGTGAAGTTACCTGCGCCGCCACCGAAGAATGTTTTAATGGAGCAGAAGGTCAAAACTTTTGTTTTCCGAATCTCTTCGCCTCCGTCGTGCCAGTTGCTGCTGAGAGTACTGCTGCCAACGGGATTACATCGTTGAAGACTCAATCTGATTCTCAGACTTGGATCCAGCAGATCATGAAGATTCAAACTGCGGGTACGATCTCGACCAACACCGCTGCCGGGGCCCAACTTACCACATTCGCTACTCCAAAGACCATCGCTTCTGGTGAGGTCTATGATACTACTGGGCTACCGGCTAATTGGGCGATAAAGGACTACTGGTGTCTCTCTCAGACCAACGAGGGAAAACCTAAAGACGACGAATCCACATCGAACAGAGAGGATCAAGGAAACTGCGTCGGTATCTACACCTACTCTACTGTGACCGATGTTATTGCTAGTCCGAAAGTTTGTCTGATTGACTTCCAGTCCTCTGAGCAAGCCGAAGAGCAGCAAGAGAAAGACGCAAAATCGCTCCAGCAGGGTGTCGAAATTGTCGGGGGATATCATGTCTACTCTAAGCATGCACGCTTGTTCGAACGGTTCCGAGATCACCCTAAATACGCCTCACTCTTGTTGTCTACCAGTCGTAGCCAAGAGTGTTCTCAGACTTACGTGGTTGGTCATCATTTAGGTGGTGTTGTCGCGACTCTTCATAGGTTGACTACCGGATTTGGTCGTCTCGTGACCTTCTCCACGCCCGGAATTTTCCCTCAGTACTCGTTTCCAAAGACATGTTCTTTTGGCGCGAGTTTTCACTTTCAGGATGATGCCACCAGATTCTTCCCGACGGGTTTCCGTTCCGGTGGAAGCAAGCTTTATTCTCTCTGTACACGTGATGGGGATCCAGTATCCGTGCAGGAGTTCGTCTGCGGGACCTCCGATGCCGAAAAGGATCAGACCGTGGGTCTAAACACCTGTAACGTGAACCAGTTGGAGCGTTATTCCGGATTTGTTGCTGCCAATTTGGGAGGTCTCAAAGACACTAATGCTGCTCCAGCCGACATCGCTTTAGATACCAACAAGATCACATTCGGGTCGTGTCAGGTCCTCTCCGAGTACGATCTGATCTCTACATGCGTGAACCGTCTCTGTGCTGCCGACAATACCCTTGCCAACAACGCCCTGGCCTTAAAGGGGGCTTCCGCAATGTCAGAATCTTCCAAGGAGGACTTAGAAAAATGCGCTCTCGGTCCGGAAGCTCTTTCTGTGCAGTTGGCGCTCGAGAGTCAGAAAGTCGGTCTCACATCTCTGGTTACTTCGTTACCTCGCATTTATTCCACGGCAAGTCCGATCTTCGATTATCTCGGCGACCGTCTTAAGGAATCTGTTACTACGAATACGTTCCAAATGTCAATTCCAGGTGCGGGGGACAACTCCAGGGTCGGATTTCAAGTGATCCCTGGATTGGATTCGAACGTCGCAAACTTCGTAATCACGATGGAATTCCCTGAGATTTCAGCCACTCCTTTCGTCCTCGAGATGAAAGTTTCTGTCCTTCCTGATCCTCATGTAAATACTCTTCATGTTTCTATCAGCAGTCCGCAGATTAGCTCGCAGATTCCCGGTCTCACTTCGTTTGATTACAAGCTGAAGTTGGGAGCGTTTTTCTGTCGTAGGATGTTGGGTTCCGCGGTGAATGTATGTATAGTGTTTTCGGGAACTTCTCTGGAATTTCGTGTCTACTTCTCTCAGATGGCAGATTTAGCCTACAGAAAATTGCTGGCAAATGTCAACCTCAATACCAGAAGTTTCGAACTGCTTCCTACTCTAAGTGCTCAGACTAATTCAGAAGGAGAATTGATGAGACAGGTTGGAAGGCATGGTTCGATTTCCTATGGTGGTCCGAATCTGATGGTAAAGCGTGAAGGCCTAACCGAATTGTTTGCAGAGCAATCTGAAACCCATACTTATTGTGCAAAGCAGGATCCAGATCCGACTCATTTCTGTGTCTCAGACCCAGATTGTAACTTGAAGATTCCTGGAAGTATTTGTAAGCTAAACACCGGTATGCAAGCCCGTGACTCTGCTATGTCGAATACCTGCTCCTGTCCCGAGAACATGTGCTTGACCTTGGACAACAGTGAATGCCTACCAGACACCACCCCGGGTATTTTGAGAGAGATAGAGCTCGGTCATCCATGTCTCGGTCTCGATGCTGTAGAGGTATTATTTACTCCTCTGCCGGATAAAAGTCGAGGAGGCCCTTATGAACGATGTATTTTGTTTTCCTCCAAGTCCTATGTTCGGTTCAACTATTCGCCTATTACTAACGCTGGGGCGTTGTTGGGAGGTAGAAGAAGGTTGGAGAATCAAAAGGGCTCAAGAAAACTGCAAACCGTTCAACTCGACCTCTCTGCCATGGTCACCTCCTGGATCCATTTGGGATTTCAAAGTTTTGATTCATTTGCGCTCGACCGCCTCTTCACCGCCAAGGCTCAAATCGTCGAAGCTGCTCCTGGTATTCCGGGTATTAGGGCGTCCTTGATCGACGACTCGATTGCTCTAACTGATGAGACTGCTACTCCCGGGCAAGGTGACACTCTACTTTCCTACGCCGTCCCAGTCACCGGTCCTGACCGTGCCTGTCTGACTGTGTCCGCCGCCGTAGTAGATGGCAGAGGAGCTCCCGTTGCAGATATTTGCATGGTAAGCAATCCAACGGCACAGTCTGAACCGTTTGATGATAACGGTATACGGGTTGTGACTACCGATATCATGCTAGGTTTAAGTTTGAACGTCCCAGTTTTTATGTCAGAGCCAAAACTGATGGACTTCATGAAGATCACCAAGAAAACACCGGTCGCTACTGCTAGTAGACAGCTTTCCTTTGAGGAAGAAGAAACCGAAGGAGAACATCGTCGTCAACTCCAGGATACCATCCCAACGACAATCGATGACGGATCTACGTACAGTATTGAAACTCTTCCTATTGCTCGAGTTGCTGAAGATACAGGTGCTATAGAGAGAGACTATCTAAGCCTGTTCTCCACAGAAATGATTGTTTTCCTTTGCTTCATTGTCACAATCTTCTTATCCATTCCTATGGCTATCGTTATTACATGGACTAAGGAGAAATTGGAAGAAAGAAATATTACGATTCCTGCTCCGGCATGGATGAAACGTACCTCGCCATGGCGCGACTCGGTTCGATTCGACTCACTCACCGAAGAAAAACAAGCAAGGGAGCAAGTGCGGTCTTCCACTTACTATGGTACTGGAGAAATGAATTCTGGGGTTAGATATGCCCGTCAAGATGCAAATTTCGATTTCCACGCACGTGATCACGAAGGAAAAATATCATGGGCTGCTGAGTGCATGCAAGCGCCTTTTTGGTTGAGGTGTTTGGCTTGTCACCATGTGCCCCTCCATATTGCAAGAACTATGGCTCCCATGATTTTAGTCGGCCTGTTTCATACGAGACTCCAAGCTCTTCCTTTGTTTCCTGAGGAGGTTCGTCATTTCGAGAATTCCGAAATTCGTGCTAAACAGCAGGGGAAGCAGGTGAGGATTATCTCGCCAGTGTTGAAAAAGTTTCTTGTATGGAGGCGTTCTGCTTTGTATATGATCTGCGCCATTGCTACACTGAATATGTTAGTGATAGGTTCAACTGAATTTCCTATCATGATGAAAAATTTGTTTGAACTTGGAGATTCTGAACGTACTCATAAGGCTGTTGTTGAATCGATCGGTATGTTAGAAGGACTCGACGTTAGTGCACAGGGTGAGGCACAACCGAATAAGAAATTTGATAGTGGTTCCAAATCTGGCTTTAGAAAATTGTTCAGTTCGGCTGCAGATTCCGCACTTGGAAGAAAGCTAATGGATATCTTTGGGGATGCAGAATCGAACGAGAGGCTCGTTCAATTCGAGGAGAACATTGAGAGGATGAAAGATGAGGCGGCTGCCGAAATCATGAAAGATCCTCGCTACCGTCATCTCTCCGAAACCGACAAGAGTCGTGCTCTTCAGGAGTTTATCGTTGCCCAAGAAGTTAGAGAACATGGGTACTATGTTTCTCCGAATGCTAACACCGAGGGTGTCCATTCCGCTGCTGCTTATCATGGACAGCACGTAAATTCTGAAGGAAACGGTGGTGGTCTCCTTTTGAAACTGAATAGGAAACTTTCCGCATTCTTCACAAATTATTCCACCAAAGAAAGCCAGCACTCAGAAGATATGCGTCGTATTCATAAATTGATGAAATTTGCTGAGGTTGGAAGGAAACACATTGCCCAACAAAATAGTGTTCATTCCCAGGGATACGCTGTTTCTCCTGCGATGGCTTCAGTCTATATGAAACAACAGGCTAAAAGAGGAGGCCTCTCAATAATCGGCAACAACAGTGCTACGCACAGTGCTACACAAATGAAAACGGATCGTTCTTTGCAAGCTACCGCCGGACAAGCTACCGCCGGACAAGCTGAAGTTGCTCAGATCAAGAACTTAGACCATGCAAAAAATAAAATTCGTCAACTCGGTGATATTCTGATCATCTACGACAGAGTGAAACAATTCGGCTCGATTATGGCACTAAGGAACTTTCTTATAGCTTTCACCGCCTTTGGCTTTTCAGCATGGGCCCTAAAATGCTGGCATACCTACCACGAGTCTTCCCGATTGATTCAATTTGGTTTCGTGATTCGTATCGCCATTGTCGCAGGTTCTACGTATATACCTTGGTGGGTAGTAATGTTTCCTGATTCTGACAGTATCTGTACACCGAATGCTGATGGAAGTGAAAATACTGTCTGTACAAGTGGGTTGGTTGCTGCAAGGCTAAACATGGATTTCATTTTAAACGCTCCAGTATTGACTTTAGCGTTTATGTTAGTCCCGGGTATTATTATTGGTTCCACTACAGTGACTGAGATCCTTCCATTCTCAATCGTTCCATATTTTACTATTTTCATTGTTCCATTGTTAATCAACGTTATAGCCCTTTGGCCTATGCTATCATTAATCTCCCACGGAATCGGGGGAGGTAACAATCGTATGGGAACTCTCGGGGATGCCGCTTCGGAAGCTGCTTCTGGACAGGATGCTACTACTCAATGCACGGCCGACGGGTTTGAGTGTTGGGACACTGGGGACAGTAGTTGGAAACTGCTTGCTGGCTCGTTTTTTTACGTCTTGTTTGGTATCATGTCATCCTACGCAGCCGCAAAATGTCTTACTTCATGGTCCAGCTTTAAATCGCTCGGTTACCACGCCGAACAACAAAGAAAAACGACATCCGCTTCTTCTCATCGCGCTCACACCAACGATGGTGGGGATACCTCCGATCAATTGGCGAAGGATTCTCGCGACTCTTCCGATCTCGAAGACGATTGTGATCTACACTATGATGAACCGCTTACCGACGATTGTGATCTACATATGGAAAATGATGAAAACGACAATGCTCAGGAGCCAAGCTATACGTCTGACAACCGCAGTACTAAGGAACTATTGAATATGGAAGGGGGGCATAACATGGACGATACCGCGTGGAATTACGGTTCCTGGAATGGTTGGGATTCCAATGATTGGAGTGCCGAGGAATGGCAAAAGTGGAACGAAGGTAACTGGAATAATCAAGAGTGGAGCAATCAATCTCAACAACAGGCCGCTCCTTCTACTTCTCAACCTGCTGCTACTTCTCAGCCTGCTGCTACTTCTCAGCCTGCTGCTACTTCTCAGCCTGCTGCTACTTCTCAGCCTACTGCTGAAACCACAAGCTATGATTACAGCTATAGTAGTCCAGCAAATTATGATTATAGCACCTACGACTATAATGCGGCCACTACTGAGTCGACAAGTTACGAGTATAACACGAACGCTACTGCTACGGGCTACAACTCTGCAGCGTACTCGTTCGCCACTAATTCTGGGTATGGGACTACCTTCGAGGAACCAGCTCCGATTGCTGCGCCAGATGCACTTCAGCTTGTGCTTGAGGATAAGACTTTGCTTACGGTAGAGGATAGTGGCAAAGGTAAGTCTGGTGAGGGGAAAAGCAAGGGTCCAGCTGTAACTATCAATGCCAATCAGGAAGGCGATCAAAGCCAAGGACAACCAGGGAAGATTAACAGGAAACCGACTGCTTACCAAAGAGAAAATACCGACGGAGACGACATGGCGGCAGCTTTTGCTACCGTCAAAAACGAGGACTCAAGCACCATATCCAGTGAGAATAAGATTCAGAACAAGAACACCAATAATGGTGCCAATGGTGCTGCAGTTGCTGCCGTTGCTACTGGAATCATTGCCTCCGACAACATCGACAACAAAGATGTTGTCGCTACCGAAAACAAGGATGCGGATGCGAACAAACTCTCTCATGAGACTACTGAAATCGTCCCCCGTGCTTCTCCTAAGGAAGATAAGGGTATTTTAACGTCTGAATTTTTAAGTAGAGATAACGACAAAATTTACCAGATGGTGCAGGCTACGTTGATTCAACATCTCGCCAAAGGTATGCGAGGTCCTCTCAGCTGGTGGCTAGAAACCGCGAAACTAATCCAGTATCTGGCGTATATATTCATTTTTTGGGCCTTGATTGAGGTCACTGCTGATTTTGTTACGTTGAATATCACACCGAATACGTTTGGTGGTTGTTTGGTAATGGGTGTAGAAGCTTTTATGAACAAAATCCTGATGCAATTGATTTGCATTGATTTCACCTTTTCTGCCCTCGTGAAACTCCGTCTCTTCAATGGGTACATGAACGACGATCCAGATTTGACGAATCTTTCTGCCTTGTTCCAATTCTCTACAAAAGTGAATCTCTATTTTCGTAGGGGTGTACGTGCTGCTCAGGTGGCTGAATTGAATAGATTGAACGAAGAGAGAAGGGATAGGCAAGCGAGAGGAGGAATTGCTGCTACTACTGGAGGCAAAGCTGCGGCAGCAGTTCCTAGGATCAAACCGATGCGTCAAGTCTTTGTCGAAATGCAGAAAACTGTAGCGCAGACTCCGGCTGGTAAGCAACAAAGTACTAAAGGGAAAGTTGAAGTGTAATGTATCTCCTTATCCAGGGATATCACACTCAAGTTTAATATCCTTACACTACTTTACAGTGAGAATGAGAGAAGCACTCAAGTAGATGGAAAATGAGGAGGTAGAAATACATAGAAATACATAGTGGTTATTGAAATATCAGTGACATTATTAATATTATGCATTGTACAAATTTTGTAACAAAAAGTTGATTGCGGAGTGATTTTTATATTTAGAATTGGTCATAAAGAAAACGTTCGTAAAGTTTACGTTCGTAAAGACAACGTATTGTGGAAGTTCGAATCAGGTGAGTGATTCAGTTGGTGAGTGGTTCGTTTCCGATGTTACCTTGAAATTCCTAGCAGTAATGCATTGTTGCAGGCATTGCAGTTAATGCAATCCTAGTACAACAGCATGTAGTCCAGGCATTATGGTTATTGAATTTCGATTCAAAAACGACTCTCATCCATTGGAACGAGGCGTCCACAATAGGACAAAGATTCTCAATATGGCCTTGTCGTTACTGAGTATGCGTTGATATTTAGAGATATTTAAAGTTATGATTTGAAGAGAAGTTTTGCGAAAACATATTCATTGTATCAAAAATGTTCTAAAATTACACATAAGAATCTTAAGATTATCTTAAAATTATATTAGGGTTGTATAGGGAATATAAAGTTGTTATATAGAGTTGTTGGTATCTGGAAAATTTTGCACGGTGGAGCATGGTGGATTATGATGCCAATATTGATGGGGCATGACGGTGTAGTGTGTTAAACACAGTGTTTAGTCACGGTACTATTCACCTTTGGTACTGTGTTAATAGGTCACTATGTACTAACTACTACTATATACTACTACCAGTATGGTCCTTTGATTTGCATCCTTTTTCCATGATTTCAACAGTAGTTATAATTTATAGTATGAAAGTAAAGTGGTTTTTGATTCGACGTACAGGAGATTACGTACGTAAGTTAGTAGTATTATACTAATAGTATTCTACTTGAATTTCTAGACTACTAGTGCATTTGATACTATCAATGATAGTACTTCTAGGCCAGCTAGGCCAGTACCATTATCTCTCATAAGACACCTGCAGTAGGAATTCCTCTTCCTGAGAGAAGGTACACGCCGATTTCACAATTTGAAAAGTAAAATCAGGTACATTGAGATCGAAATGATGCAATTGAGACTCGAAAAGTATATATATATATAATATACGATAGAAACCCAAAACTCTGTCTACGTTTCATTGCATATCAATAAAAAAC
>Ga0256417_1000044_pt1 | contig 13989 bp, 16 predicted proteins | sample MB_1026DmetaT_FD_190217 | JGI IMG/M metagenome (GOLD analysis project Ga0256417, IMG submission 190217) | Metatranscriptome of seawater microbial communities from Monterey Bay, California, United States - MB_1026D (Metagenome Metatranscriptome) | ecosystem: Environmental > Aquatic > Marine >...
CCCACACAAGGGGCCCAAAAGGCCGTAGCTTTTTAGACGAAGGCGCACCACCCGAGCTGGGGTTAATTTTCCTTTTACGGCTTGTGACCTACTAACGGACCAACCGCAGACGAGGTTAAACTGGTTTTTATGCTTTAAGAGAGAGTACTGCTTAACTAAGCTCATCAGACCTACCTGTCTACTTCTCCGAACACTATGTCTTGGGTCCCTATTATAGTAACTACGTCCGCAAGCATGTGACCCCTGGACATATACTCAAGCCCCGCAAGGTGGGCAAAGCCGGGCGCCCGAACCTTGCACCGGTACGGCCTACCAGTCCCGTCAGACACGAGGTACACCCCAAACTCCCCTTTTGGCGCCTCAACCCCAACGTAAGTCTCCCCGGCCGGAACGCAAAAACCTTCGGTCGAGAGCTTAAAATGGTGTATCAACGACTCCATCCGAGTTTTCATATGAGAGCGGGACGGCTTAACAATTTTGTAGTCATCAACCCTAACTGGGCCAGACGGTAGCCTCTCCAAGCACTGCTCTACGATTCGAAGGCTCTGCCGCATCTCTTCTACCCTAACCACATAACGATCGTAGCAGTCCCCGCGAAGGCCGGTAGGTACTGAGAAATTAAGCTGCGAGTACACCTCGTAAGGCTGGCTTTTTCTCAAGTCTCACTTGACCCCAGAACCTCGGAGCAACACACCACTAAAACCCAAGCGTAACGCCTCGGACTTTGTGACGCAACCGATGCCTATCAGCCGTTGACGTCAGATTCGGTTTGGGGTAAGAAGCTCCTCGATCTCGTCTATACGCGAACTAAACCCGGCAACAAACTGGTGTATATCTCCCAAAAGGCCTAAAGGCACGTCAGAAGAAACCCCCCCTGGACGGATGTACGCGGCGTGCATGCGCGCGCCAGACACGCGCTCGTAAAATTCCATGAGCTTCTCGCGCTCTTCAAACGCCCAAAGAAAGGGAGTTAAAGCCCCCACGTCCAACGCGTGGGTAGTGAGCGATAAAAGGTGGTTCAACAAACGGGTTAGTTCACAGAATACAACCCTAATGTACTGAGCCCGCAAAGGTACCTCTCGGCGCACAAGACGCTCCACCCCTAAGGAGTAGCCGTGTTCTTGGGCCATCATAGAAACGTAGTCTAACCTATCAAAGTAAGGAAGGGCCTGGAGGTAGGATTTGTGCTCTATAAGCTTCTCGGTACCGCGGTGCAATAGGCCGATGTGGGGATCAGCTTTGACAACTCGCTCGCCATCAAGCTCTAGAACTAAGCGCAGCACCCCATGAGCAGACGGGTGCTGAGGGCCGAAGTTAAGGTTTAGGTTTTTAACTTTTTTCAGACGCAAACCAGGTCGCATCATACAGGCTTAGCCCTCGACTCCTTGGGGCTCGTTTAAGAAGTAGGTCCCCAAAAGAACTATCATGCCGGTCCGAGAGAGCTCCGAGATCTTAAAACCGTTTAAACGAAGACTCTCCTCTACAAACGCCCAGTAACGATCTTTTGGCGAGCCTGCCCGCTTTTTAGCCTTTATTCAGCCCACAAAGCCTACGACTTGGTCTAAGCTTGCGCTGTCTAAGAAACCCTTTATACCAGCAAATATAGTAATGATCTGCTTAGCAATATCTAGGGGCTCAAGCTGGCTTTGGCGGAGTATCTCCACAAGACGGACCCCCCGAGAGAGTTTAAACTGGGTGACTTGGTCCAAGTCGGACCCAAACTTCTCAAAAGACTGGGCCTCACGGTACTGCGCCAGCTCTAGCTTTAAAGAACCAGCCACCTCTTTCATACCCTTAGTTTGGGCCGACGACCCAACCCGACTCACAGAAATACCGACGTCAACCGCCGGCCTAATCCCTATTTTGAAAAGCTCTTGGTCTAGAAAGATCTGGCCGTCTGTGATGGAGATCACGTTGGTAGGGACGAAAGCAGACACGTCGCCGGCCTGCGTCTCTATCACCGGCAGAGCCGTTAACGAGCCCGAGTAGTTAGCGGGGTTGAGCTTTGCTGCCCTTTCAAGCAGGCGCGAGTGAAGGTAGAATACGTCACCCGGGAACGCATCCCTAGCAGGAGGCCGGCGTAACAATAAAGACATCTGGCGGTAAGCAACAGCCTGCTTGCTTAGGTCGTCGTATACGGCAACCGCGTGCATACCGTTATCCCTAAAAAACTCACCAACGGTGCAGCCAGTATAGGGCGCTAAGTACTGCATTGCAGAAGAGTCCGACGAAGTCGCGGACACAAGGTTAGCGTAGTCTGAGGCCAGGCTACCCTCTGCGCCAGCGTTACGTAAGGATTTCGAGATCCTAGTCAACGAAGATTTTTTCTGGCCAACAGCCACGTATACACTGTACATGCAGTCAGAACCCCCAAGGGTGTTGGTACTTTGGGCCTGGTTAACCATTGTGTCGACTGCAACGCAGGTCTTACCGGTCTGACGGTCCCCAATTATAAGCTCGCGCTGGCCACGGCCTATGGGGATCATACTGTCGATCGCCTTTAACCCTGTGTGTAACGGCTCAAAAACGGACTGACGGACGATGATACCAGGGGCCTTCACGTCAACCCGCTGCTTGCTTGCATCCATAGGAGAATAAGGGGGCTTAGGCCCCTCAAGCGAGTTACCAATACTGTCAATCGTGCACCCGAGCAGGTAGGACCCAGTCACAACGCTAACGATGCTTTTCGTTCGAAAAATAAAGTCATTTTGCATGACCTCACGCTCGGAACCAAAGAGAACTACCTTAACTACTGATTTTTCAAGGTTAAGGACCATCCCCTTACCCCCGTTTGCAAAGAGAACCATCTCTCCCGATAGGGCGCGATCCAACCCAGAAGCCACGACTACCCCGTCGCCCACTGACAAAACTCTTCCCACATGTAGGGGACGAAGGCCGGTACCCTTTTTTTTGCTGTAACCTGCGTCTGAGAGTCACTTACGCGAGTTGTACGCCATCTAGGTGTCTTGTGGTAAAACGACTTACCCCATAGAGTCCACACGCTGCTGAACTACCTTTAGGTGCTGAAATGTGCTTAGTGCTACAGACTGCCCCCTGTAAGGCACGCCAGCCTGGCCACCCCGAGCGGCCAAGCCTACGTAGTACTTAGGGGCGAACCCGCGTAGACAGCCCTCCTTAAGCCGGGGCGCAAGGGCGCTTAACGCCGCTAACGCGTGGCCCCCAAGCTTAGGAGGGCGAGACGCGTACACCCGGCCTAGAGCCCAAAACGGGCGGCATACGGGCGAGTGAGAGTGCAGGGACCCGGAAAGCGTGAGGCCCGCCAAAGCCTTACACAGCACCCAACCACACCCTAACCGCCGCCGGGCTCGGGGGCTACCCAACCCACCGTCTAAGCCCCCCCAAAGCTGGAGTGAGGGATAGAACATCCGGAAGTCGTATAAGGCCCACCGAGAGGGGCGCCTAACAGAGCGGCGGAGTAACCCACCAGCACGGCGAGGCCTGAAGGCGGGGACAGCAGCACACGGCGGCGGAAGATGCCGGGAGAGAAGGCCGAAGCCCCCGTCCCACCGAGGCAGGGCGGACGCTGGCCACAGCTGACCCCACCGCAAACGCGTGAGGTACGGGCTAAATAAGGGAATGACAGGCGACCTAACCCCCGCTAAGGCAAGAGCCACCCCAGGCAGATGACAGCCCAGCCAGCGCACTCCTGGGAGCGTGCCCAGGCTAGCCCCTGCCGAAAGCACTAACCAACACCGGCCTACGCGTAAAGGTGCAACAACGGGGCGGCGGCAGACCACAGACAGTGGGGAGCAAAGGACCAGCACCCTAACGCCTACGTCTCTTTTTCTTTCGACAACCATTGAAAGGCGGGTTTTTAACCTCTCGTACTCAATGGAACCGCAACCCCCCGTCTACCATACCGAGCAGAGCTCGTCTCCGGAAACCCCGAACCCTTAGGCCTAACCGAGTGTTTTTTAATTTTAGTTTTTTCCTTATGTGACGGCCAAACCCCCGAGCCATCTTATAAATAGCCATTTCCTCCCGTTTTTTATACCCCGAGTACGCTTTAGACCGGCCCACAGACACGGCGGAGGCGCAGTGCCCTTGCTTTGACACTACTAGCTTAGTGTTTGTCCTGGAGGAAGTCAGCGTTATAATTCAAGACTGGTTTGATGGTTTTGTACCTGAGAAGAATCGAGACGCCCGACAGGTCCGTTTCATACGCTTGCTAAACAAATCGAGAAATCTTTGGGGCTAGGTCTTCTAATGAGCCCCGAGCAAGCTCTCTAACGGCCACCCCCCGTACCCGGGTCCCAATGATACGGGATTTTTTGTCATCCACAAGGATAACCTTTGGGCACCTAAACCGAACACCCTCACCCCCACGGCGGACGAGCTTTCGTTTTGTGCTTAAGACAAAGCACCAATTAACCTTTTTTTTAAGGTCGTTTCTTCGATGCCGCCTTAAACGGACAGACCCCTTTACAAAGGAGCCCAGGCTTGTTTTTTTAAAGATGCGGCCTTTTTGGTTTGGATTTATACAGAGCATAATCCTTGCGTCACTGTTGTCGTAAAATCAAAGCTTAGACTCCTTGCGCAACACCCCTTCCCACGAGAATCGAACTCGTGCCTGCCCCGTGAAAAGGGGCGGTCCTACCACTAGACTAGGGAAGGTAGCAACCTGATGGGTAGGGTTTTATCCCGCCCGCCCCGAAAGTCGATTGCCTAGAAAAAGGGCTGAGACGCAAAGCATGACCAAGCCCATAAGCAGGCCAAGGCCCAGCAAAATAGGGTAAGAATGCAGGTACAGAAAAAACCCAATCCCGCTTAGCTCGCCTATGCCAAAGGCCTGGTACACGAGAAGCTGAGACCCCCACCCAAAAGACAGGCCGGGGGCTGACCCCCATCCTAGGGTTAGCCCCCAAAACACAACACCTAACACCTCAGCCCCGAAGAGGGCGCACACCGAAAGAGCTCCCACCCGCGTGTAGGCTCTATGCGCTGGCGGTACACCCTGCTCCACTGACAAGTTTACTGTGAAAATGACAAACATAAACAGCACAGCAACCGCCCCCGCGTAAATCACTATAAGCGAGAGGCCAACAAACTCGTTTCCTAACGCGATCAAATAAACACCTCCACCAACAAAAAGTACTAGTAAAGCAATCACACAGTGAGTCACGTCCCTTGATTGGATCGCATAAACAGCAACTAATACGCCTGCGAGGTAAAGGAGCGCTGTCAGCATATAACGTAGGCACAGTATTACGCCACCCAAGGGCTTATAAACTTAAAAGCCCTGTACTCTTGAGCAAGCCCTACTTTTTCGTAAAGTACCCGCCGCTTTCCGACGTCGTAACGAACCTCAACATACCCTGACAGGGGAAAGTCTTTTCTAAGAGGATGGCCCTCAAAGCCGTAGTCCGTGAGCAGGCGCCGCAAGTCGGCGTGCCCGCTAAAGAAAAGGCCAAAAAGGTCCCAAACCTCCCGCTCTAACCAGGCCGCACCTGGGTGGATCCTAGACACCGAAGGTACGCTATCAAAGTCCCGCACCCTGAGGACGATCGAGAGCCTAGTCCCGTATTTTACACTTAAAACGTTGTACACAAGAACAAACCTGTGCAGCTGGCTTGGACGGTCGTAAACGGCCAAGTCTTGGAGGAGCTTAAACTGGGAGATGGTGCTGTACCCCAAAAAAGCGAGCACACCAAGAAGGCTGCCGCAGGTTACCTCAACCCTAAGGTCGTAATTTTTAACCCCCAGCAAGCGGGAGCTTTCGTGGAGAAAGGATTTTAGCTGAGTGCCGTAAAGCGTAAGGAGGAGCAAGTACTACGCGTTTAAATCAGGAGCAAGCTTGCTAGAGCCTGTGACTAGAACAACGCCTACCCGAAGCTTGGAACGAGCTACGGCACACAAGGACTGGGCCTCCACTCGATTCTCTGCTATAAACCGAAAGAGGGGTCACCCCGGCTTGACACGATAAAACGGGCCAACCGCAGCCCCTTTTCCTTTACCCATACGAGCGCCTTTTGGTTTTTGGGACGCAAACACCGGTATTCGTGAACCCTTTCGGTATATACCGCAGCTTTGGCGAGTGAATCGGCCCAAGAGCTTGCGGACGGCCTCAAGCTCCCGAGGTCGCAGGAGGCCGTCTTCTTCTGATAAAACGTGGTACCAGCCATATTCAGAGCCACCAGACCCTGCTAGGTGCTCCGCAAAAAACGACCCCCCCCCTCATCGAAGGTACGACAATCTGTTAGTTTTTTTTACCGATCTCATTGCTAGCCAGCCTAACTGGGGACCAAAACTCTTTACCCGCGCTCTTGGTCTTCAAAGAATAAGTCGTCTCAGAGGCCATCTCAGCCCGAGTCAGGCACGTACATAGCGTCTAGCAGTTCGTCAAGGAGGCGAAAACGTACGTAGTCACTTTGTCGGATGTTAGACGATATGGCTGTGTACAAGGCCTGCGCTCAATTGCGGTTACTAGTGTAAAAGACTAAAACCGCTTGCCCGGGGCTGATTTTTCAGTGCCCGCTGTTCGGTTTGAGGGACGCACCGGTCGGATTAGACTCCCGCGCCTTTTGATCCACAAAGAAAGGCGAGTTAGGCAGATACCAGTATGTTGTGTGATGCTGTGAACCAAAGTAAGCCAACACCTTTAAAACCCTTCGACGGTCGCGAAAGTGTAGGTGCCCGCAAGTGGTGGACTGGATTGCATAGCGCGAAACCTGAGGACGGTATCATGCGTAGTCTCAGTTTGCGTCCGGAGTGTAAAACGTGCTATACAGCTCGTCGACAAAGCGTAGGGGGGTGCTTAATTTAGTCTGGATTAGTGTGAAGAGGAGCTCGGCCCAGTAGCGACTGTCGGTGACCAGGGTAAGCAGCACCTGACCTTCCTGGACTTTAAAGCTGATAGGGCCAGCACCCTGTTTTCACCGCTGACGCGGGCTAAGGGCAGAGAGGTTAGAACACCTAGCAAGGGGGGAGGCCTTAAGCAGCATGTACCCGGTGTTGTGGTCGCACGCGAAGCGGGCAAGCAACTTTTGCACCTCTCAGGCTTGCAACCAACCAACCCTCCCACCTGCCTGTGCCTGAATGATGTAACGGTAGCCCTGCAGGGGACGTTTGCGCCTAACTAGGGGGCTGCTAAACGGACGACAACCCCAGCTTAGGCTCCTTAACCCCCCCACTCTTTTGGAAATCCTTTTCATAGCGCAGATAAGGATAAGTTCGGCAGGGGCGCACGCGGACCCCTGCTCGGCAGGTCAGCCGTAATAGTCCCACCCCGCTCAACTCAATACGACAGGTTGAGGAAAAGCCCAAAGTATAGAAAGTAGTATACGGAGCCTATCTGACTAATTGTAATGTAAGGCTCTTCAGCCACCTGGCCCCCAAGGTAGCCAAGCAAAACCACGTCCATGACAAAAACCCAGTAAAAGACCCTAGAAAGGTACCTGAACTTTAAACTCCGCAGCTCTGCTCGCGAAAGAAAGGGGACCGCGAAAAGGATGAGAATGGCCAGACCCATAGCAACAACACCGAACAACTTGTCAGGTACAGCCCGCAGAATTGCGTAAAATGGCAAAAAGTACCACTCTGGCACTATGTGCGCGGGCGTGACCATTGCGTTAGCTTCGATGTAGTTATCGGGGTGGCCAAGATAGTTGGGGGCAAAGTACACAAACGCCGAAAAACCTAGCATGAAAATACAAAGACTTAAGAGGTCTTTAACGATGAAGAAGGGATACATCGGAATTTTGTCAACTACGGACGAGCAGCCCAGGGGGTTGTTTGACGAGCTGTAGTGCAGTAGGCTCAAATGCGCTACTGAGACCCCGACTATGAGAAAGGGTAGCAGGTAATGAAGGCTGAAAAACCTGTTTAGGGTTGCGTTGTTTACAGAATAGCCCCCTCACAACCACTGAGCAAGGGCTTCCCCAGCATAGGGTATGGCTGAAAAGAGGTTTGTTATTACGGTCGCACCCCAAAAACTCATCTGACCCCAAGGCAAGACGTACCCCATAAAAGCGGTCGCCATAGTTAGCAAAAAAATAACAACCCCAGTGTATCACAGGAGAAGGCGGGGCTTGTAAAACGAACCGTAATATAAATTTCGGGCGATGTGAGCGTACAGCGCAATAAAGAAGAATGAGGCCCCGTTTGCGTGGGCGTAACGGATCAGCCAACCACCGTTAACGTCCCGCATGATGTGCTCTACGCTAAAAAAAGCCAGGTCTACGTTAGGGGTGTAGTGCATGGCCAGCAGGATGCCCGTTAAAATCTGAGTCGTTAAGCACATGCCAGACAAGAACCCAAAGCTCCAAAAGTAACTGATTGTGGTAGGGGTTGGGTAGTCAATTAAGTGTTCGTTTATGACGTTTAGTAAGGGTTTTTTAACAGGCCGCACTCAAAGCTAAGTAAGAACAAAAAAGACAAAAGCTCACGATTAAACACTCGCAGACCCCCTTGAGCACACACAGGCTGGGGCCAGAGTCAGGCGCGTCTTAGTTCAAAAGTCGCGGCACAGGTGGACAGGACGGAAAAGCCCCCCCCCAACAAGGTCGATCACTATGTAAAAGAAAAAACACGCTGACAAGAAGGACACAAAAGAACCCACAGACGCGACGTGGTTCCAACCGCTAAACGCGTCCGGGTAATCTGGGATACGCCGGGGCATACCCGCCAAACCCAAGAAATGCATGGGAAAGAAGGTGAGGTTGACCCCTATAAAGAAGGTCCAAAAGTGAATGGTACCTAAAAATTCGTTGTACTGTAGCCCCAGCACCTTTCCTACTCAGTAGTAAAAGCCGGAAAACACGGCGAATACAGCCCCCATCGATAGGACGTAGTGAAAGTGAGCTACAACGTAGTAGGTGTCGTGAAACGCGATATCTAAGCCCGCGTTGGCTAGAACTAAGCCGGTTACACCGCCTACAGTAAACAAGAAAACAAAGCCAAGCGCAAATAAAAGGGGCACACGCACTAGGAGAAGGCCCCCTCACAGGGTAGCCAGCCAGCTAAAAACTTTAATTCCTGTAGGCACCGCGATGATCATAGTTGCGGCGGTAAAGTACGCTCTGACGTCTACGTCCATTCCCACCGTGTACATGTGGTGCGCCCAGACTATAAAGCCTAGAAAGCCTATAGACAACATCGCGTACACCATGCCAAGGTAGCCGAATATAGGGCGCAAGGATAACGAGGAAACCACGTGGCTAATAATACCAAAACCCGGCAGTATCAGTATGTAAACCTCGGGGTGACCGAAGAACCAAAAAAGGTGTTGATACAACACCGGATCACCCCCACCAGCGGGGTCAAAGAAGGAAGTGTTGAAGTTGCGGTCCGTCAGTAACATGGTAATAGCCCCAGCAAGCACAGGAAGGGATAAAAGTAGTAGTACAGCTGTGATAAGAACCGCCCACACAAAAAGAGGGGTCCGGTGCATGTACATTCCGGTAGCCCGCATGTTATAGATAGTGGTGATAAAGTTAATCGCCCCCGCAATCGAGGAGGCTCCAGCCACGTGTAAACTAAATATAGCAAGGTCAACGCTTGCACCAGGGTGGTAAGCCACGCTAGCCAATGGGGGATAAACCGTCCATCCGGTCCCAACTCCGGATTCGCACAAAGCCGATAGCAGCAAAAAAAGCAGAGAAGGGAAGAGCAACCACAGGCTTAAGTTGTTAAGCCGGGGAAATGCCATGTCTGGTGCCCCTATTAGCAAGGGGACGAACCAATTCCCAAACCCCCCTATCAGGATAGGCATGACCATAAAAAAAATCATGAGAAAGGCGTGGGCCGTAATAAGGACGTTGTACAACTGGTGGTTACCCGCAAGAACCTGAACACTCGGGTACGACAGTTCTAAGCGTATGTAGACTGACATAACGGTGCCAAGCATCCCAGCAAACGCCCCCATGATAAAGTAAAGAGTGCCGATATCTTTGTGGTCGGTAGAAAAAACCCACCTACGGGTTGCGGGCGACTCCCAAAAACGAACCGCCTCACTGACAGAATCTCGGAGAGTGCTTTCCACAGATTTACGCAACGCCAGGCTTGCATTACCTGACGTAAGTTCTTTTTGAAGGTCCTTCACACGACCCCGAACAAAGTCTTGGTAAGAATTAGAGAAAGATTTACGTGCTAGACAAGCGGGTTTTAGGGAGCCTTGAGAAAACTGAGGCAAGCGGTTTGAAACAAAATCCCCTCATCAAGAAAGCAACCACGCACCTAACGTATGGGCGCAGGCAGCCAGTAAGGATAAGAAAGGCTAACCTTAGTTGGCAGGCTGGCCTAAAAAACCTAGAGAACGGCGCAGGCTTTACGCCCAAAGCTTTGCCGTTAGGACCGTTAGGTGCTTAGGACCGTTAGGTGCTATTGAGTGCTAGGCGCTACCTACCGCCCCCCCTCATCAGTAGATAGAGATAAACAAAAAGATCCAAACCACGTCGACGAAATGCCAATACCAGCTAGCTAGCTCAAAGCCTACGTGCTGCGTGTTTCAAAAATGATTCAGGCGGTAGCGGAAAAAACAGACAAGTATAAAGACTAGGCCCATGGTAACATGAAACCCGTGAAACCCCGTAGCCAGAAAGAAAATAGAGCCGTAAACGCTAGAAGAGATTGAAAACGGTGCCTCAAGATACTCAAATAGCTGGAAACCTAAAAAAGTAGCCCCCATCTTAATGGTTAGCAAAAACCCATTTAAGGTAGAAAAACGAGAGTTACAGAGTATGCCAAAGTGCGCCCACGTAAGACATATCCCCGAGTGTATCAGAAGGGCGGTATTAAAGAAGGGCACCCCCCAAGGAGAGGGAGCCTCAATCCCTAAAGGGGGCCACACACAGCCTACCCAGATAGTCGGAGACACGCTGTAGTAGAAAAAGGACCAAAAAAACGAGAAGAAAAACATAACCTCAGAGACTATGAAAAGTGCCATCCCAATTTTGATACCCCGTTGAACCCTCCTTGTGTGGTGGCCCTCAAAGGTACTCTCAGTAACAACGTCTTCTCACCAGCTCGCTAAGGACAGGCCAAGGGTGCCAAAACCTAAGATCGACAGCCACCCGCCAAGTACCCAACTGTGTAGGTACATGGTTACGCTCAGCAAAAAACAAAGTACACAAAGAGAAGTAACGAACGGCCATGGGCTGGGATTTACAAGGTGGAAAGGGTGGCGTACAGGATAAAAACCACTGTGCATATTTCGGACAAACGGTGAGTTAGACCAGCTTAAACTGATAATACGCATCTTGGCAATAAAGAGGTGCTTTTACGAGTACAAGTTAAACCAAAGGCTTATCCTGCAGAAGGCTTGAGGTGGGGCGGTCCGCCAGCCACCATCAGGGGTAGTCGGGCCTTTTTTTGTGCCCGTAACCCAATAAGACGGCGTCAAGCAGGCCTGTCTTTTAGAAGGAATTGGTGCTTATAAACTGGAGTAAGAAAGGGGGCCACGAGCCTAATTTTTGAGCCAGTAACCTCAACCACTTGCAAACAGCGTACACGGGGCCTTACCATACGTAACCTAGGGCTAACTTAGTTTTAACACAAACGTAGGCTTAAAAAATAAGTGAAGGCACGTACCCTAGAGAACTGTACGTTAGAGGCTCGTAGGCTAGGGAGTCGTGCATAAGCAGTAGAGACTCTGAGGTGTCAAATACCGCGCTCGATGGGGATACCACGAAGCTAGACAACCCAGTGTACCCGTAAAGGTGAAAGTCCGGATCACAGAAACACCATAAGCCTAGTTCGTAGTAAGGGGTGTTAAACAGCCAGCACCAGAGGGTGCTATCTCAGGGGACGTCTTCGGAACTAGCCTCCCAATCCCCCTGCACTAAAGTAGCCAAGTCCAAGAGCGAACCCAATCACGATCGCTCGTCTTTAAGCAAACGAAAAAGATGGTTTCCTGGGTAGTAGGCTGAGTAGTCTAGCCGCCACCCTTTTCGGGCAGCTAGACGACGGTAGACCGCGTGAGACCGCACCACTTGCAAAAGGGAGGGTCCGGTGCCTACCTCATCAATACCGTACATGTAACCGGCGGTCGGCCAAACCCTGGAGGGGCTTAATTCAAGAAAGAGTGCCCGCAACCAGCCAGCTCGCTGGCTTATTTCAGGACCCATTGCCTGGTGGTGCCAGCCCTTATAGCCCGGAAAGGCCTTACCCGCCGTATTTTCTGGGCGGCCTAAGGGCTGCTCCCACGACCGAGCAGCCCTTAAAATGTCCAACCACCCCAAAGCCCCACTTTCTTTGGCGAGTTGCGTGGGTTGAGCAGACTTGGCACCGTTGTAGCTGGTGGTGCGAAGAGGATCCCCTGCCAAGCCCGGGCCTACCCCCCCCGTGTCTTGGGCCAAAGGCTCACTGGAACGGCAGCCTTGGTACACCGACGATATGGGGAGGGCCGTGTAGTCCTCGCGGCTTACCCAGTCAAATTCTAAAAACGTGTGCGCCCACGAATAAGGCACGATCTCTGACTCCGCGTAGCTAGGCGGGGTGCGGGGTATACGCTGCCAACGCAAGAGTGCGGGCCCGGTGTCTGCCTCGACTGAGGGCCAAAGCAGATCGTAACTTGCTCACCAGGGCTGGTTTCGTCTATAAACCGTGTGTTCTGGCAGGCTACACGTTAAAACGTAGAGGGCCGACAAACCCAAGACACAAGTGTCATGCGCGATAGTCAACCAATCAAGCCAACCCCACTCTTCAGGAGCACCCCCACTCTCCCTGATAGCGCGGAGAGATCTGTAGGGTCAACGACGATTTCATGCCTGTTGCGGTCCATAGTAGGAATAGTAGGAATCGTGGGGGTCGATTGGGTGCGCCCAAGACACCGCCACGCTAGCGACAAGAGTGGAGACGGGGGGAATTTTATACCCCCTGTACTGCTCGGCCTCTCAGAACTGCGCGGTTTTAAACGCTTCCCGAGCTTTTTGGGTGTAAAATCACCTGCCATAACGGCCAAGCCAGGTTTGGTAAAACGATGGGCGAGGGTCATCAGTAAACTCCCACGCCGACAGAGTGCGGGGATAAGGCTCAATCCCTCCAAACGACCTAACTCCCCGCTCGGCGCCCTGACCCTGCGCGGGCACAGGGCCACGTTTGTGCTGCTCCGTGAGCGTGTGTCAAGCGTACTTAACCGCGGGAGTAGCCCTCCAACGAGCTACCTGTGGTAAAGGCGGGTAATCGCGTATAAGACCCTCACGGGTGCGCAACCAACGACCAAGGTCGGCCTGCTCAGCGGCCGATGTGGTCTGAGGCCTTGGAAACGCCTGAAGGTCCTGGCCAAACCAGCCAGGCACAGCTGCCGAACTGTCCAACGCAACACGCTCCTTAACACTACCCAAGCTACCGCCCCCGATCAGCCAACCCTCCTGGTAGCCGGCAAGGTCGTAGTCAGGATCGGAGTAAAATGACTGCCGCCAGCTTGGCCCCCGCTTGCGCAGCTGGGGTAGGCACGAGGCCGGCTTAAATTCCCCACTAACGCTAAGCGGAAGCCAGCCAAGGGGGGATGACTTATGGGTGCCACCCGGTGGGCCCTGACCAAACCGGCCAGCCTGGCCGTAGGACTCAGGCCGATCCCCGAGTAAGTCTAGGGGACCTTCGTGAGTGTGATACGGAAGAACGCCCGTAGTTCGGTATAAATGGGAACTAAAATCAGGCCCCTGTGAAGCGTTTGCGTACAAGAAGTCAGCGGCCTCGTAGTCGACCCAGCTCGTGCGCGTTTCACCCCTGAAGTACTCCACTTTTTCATCTCTGGCTCGGTTGGGATACCACTTAAAGACCGGACGCTGACGCCTTATGCTTCTCTTCCAGTCGAACACTGGGGGGACGTCACGATATCCCCTTAATAAACCCCCGAGCCTTGATTCTTCAAATCTGCGGCCGTGCTTGTTACGGCGGTACCGGCGGGGCTGAAAACTTGAAAACGCCTGGCGCAACCCCCTAGCTTCGTTATAGTTAAGTACGTAGTGGCTAGGCTCGTTATCTTCTACTACGTACGGGTACATCTCCGAGTAAAACCACGGGTATGAA
>Ga0256417_1000049_pt1 | contig 13574 bp, 11 predicted proteins | sample MB_1026DmetaT_FD_190217 | JGI IMG/M metagenome (GOLD analysis project Ga0256417, IMG submission 190217) | Metatranscriptome of seawater microbial communities from Monterey Bay, California, United States - MB_1026D (Metagenome Metatranscriptome) | ecosystem: Environmental > Aquatic > Marine >...
CAGCTTTGCGGTTCGGATATGCGAAAAATGAATTAAGCGTAGTAAGCGAATGCTTTGTTAGCTTCAGCCATTTTGTGGGTGTTTTCACGAGTTGTCATAGCCGTGCCAACTTTGTTGTAACCATCGATGATCTCGTTGGCCAACTTTTCTGCACTGCCACGGCCTTTCTTTTTGCGAAAAGCTTCTTTCAACCAGCGATAAGCGAGAACATTTTGACGACGAGGTCGTACTTCCATGGGGATTTGATAGGTCGCACCGCCTACCCTTTTGGAGCGAACTTCAACCAATGGCTTGATGTTTTCTAGAGCTGTTTCCAAGACTTCCAAAGGAGTTTTGTCTGTGATTTTGTCAGCGATGATGTCCAAAGCGCGGTACATAACTTTGCTAGCTGCGTACTTGCGACCATCCAACATGATGATGTTGATCAATTTAGCGACAACTTCACTTTTGTATTTCGGATCAGGATGAATTCCCAAACCGACAAAAGTAGGCTTGTGCTCAACGACAACTTCCGCTGCGTCCTGATTTTCTTGTGTTTCTTCGTTTCTCATTATTTAGGTCTCTTAGCTCCGTACTTGGATCGTCCTTGCTTGCGATTCGCTACGCCTGATGAGTCAAGGGTACCGCGAACCAAGTGATATTTAACACCAGGTAAATCTTTCACACGACCACCGCGAACAAGCACGATGGAGTGTTCCTGAAGGTTGTGGCCTTCGCCGCCGATGTAAGCCGTCAATTCGTGGCCATTGGAAAGGCGAACACGGGCAATCTTACGCAAAGCCGAGTTAGGCTTCTTAGGAGTGGTCGTCTTGACTTGAAGACAAACACCACGCCTTTGTGGGCAAGATTGCAACAAAGGTGACTTACTCTTTTTAACTTGAGACTTACGTCCCTTTCTAACAAGTTGGTTAATGGTAGGCATTCTATTTCCTTTACATCAGGGCAAAAAAGGATTCAGCTTCTTGGTCAATTTTCTTCTCGCCCTCTATAAAACCAGTACCAGCTGGAATCTTATGACCGAGAATGACATTTTCTTTAAGTCCCAAGAGATTGTCGGTTTTACCGGCAATGGCGGCTTCCGTCAATACTTTGGTGGTTTCCTGAAAGCTCGAAGCTGCAACAAAACTATCGGCCATCAAACCAGCTTTTGTGATCCCCATCAAAATTTGGGTACACGTGGCTGGTCGCTTAGCGGCTTCCAGAAGTTCTTTGTTCTTTTCTTCAAATTTTGAACGATCGACGATATCCGTGAGGAAATCGGCGTCGCCAAAACTATCGATCTGAACTTTCTTAAACATGCGCGAGATAATTATCTCGAAGTGCTTGTCGTCAATGGACACGTCTTGATAGCGATACACATTTTGGATTTCCAGAAGGATGTAATTTTGAACGTGCTCGATACCACGGATGTTTAGAAGCTCCTGAAGGTTCACAGAACCTTCGACAAGCGGTTCGCCTGCGCGAATTTCGTCGCCACTTTGAACGCGCAAGTGCTTTCCAAGGGGCACCAAGTAGTCGATTTGCTCACCACTTGGAGTGGTCACGGTGACCACGCGCTTACCGCGTTTCTTGCCTCCAATCTCGACGGATCCACCGACTTCAGACATGATGGCAGGCTCTTTGGGCTTACGCACTTCGAGAAGTTCCGTGATCCTTGGGATACCACCGGTGATGTCCATGGTCTTTTGGGCAGCTCGAGGCGTCTTTGCAATGAGCATACCGGGCTTGAGTTCCGTTCCATCGTCCACTTCCAAGATGGCTTTTTCGGGGATCGGATAGATGCCCAAATTGTTGCCATCCTTGTCTTGGATGATGATTTGAGGGTGTAAGTTTCCTTTGTGCTCGGTGATGACCTTGTGGCGCAGACCCGTTTGAGAGTCGATCTCTTGTTTGTAAGTGACGTCTTCTTCCAAGCCTTCGAAAACAACCTTTCCTTCCACTTCAGAAATGATAGAAGAGAAGTAAAGCTCCCATTTCATGATGGTTTCGTTGGCCTTAACGGTATCACCTTCTTTGAAGAAGATTTGAGCACCAGAAGTCGCTGGGTGAGCTTCCAATTCGCGACCTTTGGAGTCGACGATCAAAACTTCACCGTTACGGTTGAGCACCAAAATTTCACCATCTTCGTTGGTGACGTGTTTCACGCTGCGGTACTTGACCGTACCTGCGTTCTTACAGCGGACACTAGAAGCCTGAACCGAACGGCTCGCCGTACCCCCCAAGTGGAAAGTACGCATGGTGAGCTGGGTTCCAGGTTCACCGATGGACTGAGCGGCGATGATACCAGCCGCCGTACCCATCTTGATCTGTTGTCCGGTACTACGATCCATGCCGTAACACTTTTGACAAATGCCAAATTTAGACTGACAAGTCAAAGGCGAGCGGACGCGGATCTTTTCGTGGATTTGTTCGATCTTTTTAGCCGCTTCGGAAGTGATGATTTCGTTTTCGCGAACGATGACCTCAGACGTGATCAAGTCGACGATGTTATCGCGAGCTACGCGACCTGAGATCAATTCAGACAATGGAATTTCAACTTTGTCACCTTTGTAGATGGTCTCTTTCGTAGAACCTTTAATGGTTCCACAATCTTCTTCGAAGACAATCACATCTTGAGCAACTTCGACCAATTTACGGGTGAGGTATCCAGATTCAGCAGTTTTCAAAGCCGTATCCGCCAAACCTTTACGGGCACCATGGGTAGATGAAAAGTATTCACGAGTGGTCAAACCCTCGCGGAAAGAAGCCTTGATGGGGGCTTCAATCACCGCACCATTGGGCTTGGACATCAAACCACGCATCCCCGCCAATTGACGGATCTGAGCGGGGCTACCACGGGCACCGGAGTGAGCCATGACGTAAACAGGGTTGAGATAACGCTTGCCATCGCGGTGGTCTTCTTTCAAGGCGTCCATCAAGCTATCGGAGATATCTTGGTTGGCCTTGGTCCAGATGTCGATAACGGCGTTGTAGCGCTCACCATTGGTGATCACACCTTTGTTATACTTTTTGGTGATAGCCATCACTTCTTTATCGCCAGCGGCCAAAACGTCCGACTTGTTGGTTTCGACAACAAGGTCGATATAACCAAAAGACAGACCACTTTGTGTGGCGTAAATGAACCCAACTTCCTTGAGTCGATCCAAAACGTCGACCGTGGCATTGATACCACAGACATCGTAGGAGTCCGAGATCAACATGTTTAGAGCCTTCTTGCCCATCACCATGTTGTAGAAACTCATTTCTGGGTCCAAAATCTCACTGAAGATGATACGACCTGGAGTTGTGATGATATAACGACCAGCTGGACCTTCATCGTCACCTTTCACGGGGCGGTTCATGGGAACGCGGATGAGTGTGTGCAAGTGAAGCTTGCCCTCACCCAAAGCCAAATGAACGGTTTCCAAATCTGGGAAGCGAACGATGTCTTCATCGGCCACCTTGTCCGTAGGCTCGCGATACGTTAGGTAATAGGTACCCAAAACGATATCTTGAGTCGGCGTGATGATGGGGTTACCGTTGGCAGGGGAAAAGACGTTGTTGGTGGACAACATCAAATCCGTCGCCTCGCGGACAGCTTCACGGGAAAGGGGAAGGTGAACGGACATGGTGTCACCATCGAAGTCAGCGTTGAAGCCAGAACACACCAAGGGGTGCAATTGGATGGCGTCACCTTCCACCAACACGGGCATGAAAGCTTGGAAGCCCAAACGGTGCAAGGTCGGTGCTCTATTCAACATAACCGGATGGTTTTGAGTCACCTCTTCTACGATGTCCCAAAGATCCGTATTTTCGTAACGGTCACTGCGCTCGATGATTTTCTTGGCACTTTTAACCGTGTCGGCCAAACCTTTTTCGCGCAAACGACGAATGATGAAAGGTTGGAACAATTCCAAAGCAATCTTTTTGGGAAGACCACATTGGTGCAATTTCATTTTTGGACCAACGACGATGACCGAACGTGCAGAGTAATCCACACGTTTACCCAAAAGGTTTTCACGGAAACGTCCAGACTTACCTTTGATCATATCCGTCAAAGACTTGAGGGGACGAGCAGATGTTCCAACGACGGGACGCTTACTACGGGAGTTGTCGAACAAAGAGTCAACGGCTTGTTGAAGCATGCGTTTTTCGTTGCGAATGATCACTTCAGGAGCATTCAAATCGATCAACTTTTTAAGACGGTTGTTACGACTGATCACACGACGATAAAGGTCGTTCAAGTCAGAGGTTGCAAAGTTACCACTCTCCAAGGGAACCAAAGGTCGAAGTTCAGCCGGAATGACGGGAACCACGTCCAAAATCATGGAGCAAGGGTCTTGCTTGCTTTCATAGAAAGCCTTAACAACGCGCTTACGCTTGATCAAGTATTCGCGCATTTGAGCGGAAGATGTGGTGGCCAAGCCCTCTTCGATTTGCTCCATCAAAGCTTGCATGTTCACCTGGCCAAGAAGATTACGGATAGCATCCGCACCCATCATAGCTTTAAAAGCAGATGGATCTTGGCGTCTCCACTCGCGGAATTTTTCTTCCGTGAGGACTTCGCCAATTTGCAATTCCGGCTCTTTAGAGCTAGATTCAACGACGACGTATTTTTGAAAATAGATGATTTGCTGAAGATCAGATGCCTTCAAGTCCAAAACCATACCGATGCGGCTAGGATTGACCTTGTAGAACCAAATGTGAACGACGGGAGCAGCGAGATTGATGTGACCCATGCGCTCGCGACGGACCTTAGAAGTCGTAACTTTTACACCACAACGATCACAAACGATGTTGCGATACTTGATGCCTTTGTACTTACCACAGAAACACTCCCAGTCCTTCTCAGGGCCAAAGATCTTTTCACAGAACAAGCCATCTTTTTCACAGCGATAAGTTCTATAGTTGATGGTTTCTGGTTTGCGAACTTCGCCGTGTGACCAAGCCCTTATCTCATTTGCAGAAACAAGCCCTATGGATACGGAATCGTAGTCCGTGATGGACTTTTCTTCTTCGTCGAAAAATCTCACAGCTGTGCCTCCAAAGAAGTTTCAGGAACGAGATCCGCTTTATTCAAACGGATATCCAAACATAGACCTTTGATCTCATTGATCAAAACGCTGAGAGACTGCGGCGTGCCAGGTTCTAGGACACACTCACCGTTGACCATGGAGTCGTAAATTTTAGTACGACCAATGATGTCATCGGATTTCACCGTTAGGAACTCTTGAAGTACGGTAGCAGCACCGTGTGCCTCAAGGGCCCAGACTTCCATCTCACCGAGACGTTGTCCACCCATACGGGCCTTACCACCAAGGGGTTGCTGAGTGATCAGGCTATACGGACCAGTAGCACGGGCGTGAAGCTTGTCTCGAACCAAGTGGTGCAGTTTCAACATGTAAATTTGACCGACGGTGACCTGTTGATCAAAATATTCACCGGACATGCCGTCGCGAAGCTTGATTTTTCCAGTTTTTGGTAGACCAGCTTTTTCCAAAGCATCGATGATGTCCTCTTCAGCAAGGGAGTCGAAAACCGGCATACGAGCAACGGTTCCCGTCTTTTTCATGGCCCAACCCAAGTGAGTTTCCAAGATCTGACCAAAGTTCATACGAGACGGTACACCCAATGGATTCAACATGATTTGGATCGGAGTTCCATCGTCCATGTAAGGCATATCTTCGATGGGGAGAATACGGCTGATCACCCCTTTGTTACCGTGGCGTCCGGCCATTTTATCGCCCACCTCGATGGTGTATTTTTGCGCGATATATACAGAGATTTTCTCCAAAACACCGTGTGGCAAGAAATCTCCGCGTTTAATCGTTTCCTCTTCGATGTTCAATTTGTTATTGTAAATCGCAATTTGACGATCGTGGGCAAACATGCGGTCTTCAGCTTCGCGACGCTTGCTTTCTTCAACTTTAAACTGCGAGAGATCAAATGACTCGTGGAAACTGACCAAAACAGCTCCATCGAGATCGGGATTCAACATAAAGGGATAACCCGTTTGACGGTTTTCCAATTGGTTGCCAAACAACTCGACCAAAATGTTGATCTTAGAACGAATCTCATCACAGATCTTGGCCATGTAGTATTCTTTGATCTTCTTGATGCGAGAGCGGTTAGAAGTCTTGTCCTCATCCGTTAGAAGGGTCTTACGGCTGAAACGCTTAACACCCACCACGTAGCCTTCAATGCCAGGCTTAACGGTCAAAGAGTCGTTTTTGACATCCTCACCAGCTCGACCAAAAATAGCATGGAGCAATCTTTCTTCAGAAGACAGCTCTGTCTTGCTCTTTGGAGAAATTTTACCAACGAGGATGTCGCCAGATTTAACATAGGTTCCCACGTTCACCAAACCTTCTTCATCGAGATCAGCCAGAGCTGCTTCGCTGAGGTTGGGGATATCTCGGGTGACTTCTTCCATGCCCAATTTGGTTTCGCGAACGGTGATGGTTTGCTCGACGATGTGCACAGAAGTAAAGGTATCCTTTCGCTTGAGCTCTTCACTGACGATGATCGCATCCTCAAAGTTGTGACCTTTCCAGCTCACAAAGCCCACCAAAACGTTTTTACCCAAAGCCAATTCACCGTCATCCGTACTAGGACCATCGGCAATCACTTGGCCTGCTACGACTTTTTCTCCAGCTTTCACAACAGGCTTGTGATTTAATGCTGATTTATCGTTCAGGGGAACCAATTTGGAAAGAGAATATTCCGTGTCATTGACGACAATCTTCTTGCTGTCCGAGTAAGTGACGACACCATCAACGGTGGAACGTACACACATGGAGCTATTAGAAGCAACTTGCCTCTCCATGCCCGTTCCGACAACGGGGACCTCTGCTTTCAAGAGAGGAACAGCTTGGCGCTGCATGTTGGATCCCATCAAAGCGCGGTTGGCGTCGTCATGCTCCAAGAAAGGAATCAGCGATGCTGCCAAGCCAACGGTTTGCTGTGATGAAATATCGATGTAATCGATTTTTGAAACGTCCACCATGGAGTAATCACCCTCCACACGAGCAAGGACCATCTTGCCTTCGATTTTTCCATCTTTGTCAACCGCCGCATCGCCGGGAACGATGTAAGATGCACCTTCCTCATCGGCCATGAGCTCAACCACCTCATCGGTGACCTTTCCATTGACAACTTTTCGGTATGGAGTCACGAGGAAGCCATACTTATTGATTTTTGAGTAGAGAGACAACTGCATGATGAGACCGATATTAGCCCCTTCAGGAGTTTCAATGGCGCAGATACGGCCATAGTGAGAGGTGTGGACGTCACGAACTTCAAATCCCGCACGCTTACGATTCAAACCTCCAGGGCCCAAAGCAGAGACGCGTCTCTCGTGAGCTAGCTGAGAAAGAGGGTTGGTCTGATCCACCACCTGAGAAAGCTCACCACGAGCAAAGAAATAGTCCAAAGAGGACATCAAAGGTTGAGTGTTGACCAAGGTTCTCGGCGTGATCAAATCGTCTGCACCATTGGAATCGGCACGCAATTGTTTGAGGTTCATGCGCTCTTGAATACTGCGCTTCATCTTCCAGAGACCGCTTCTAAACTCCGTTGCAACGAGGTCAGCAATGGTACGGATGCGGCGGTTGCCCAAGTGGTCAATGTCGTCGACTTCGGCTTCGCCGGTTCTCAATTTAACGATGTGGCCGTAAACATGGATCAAGTCCTGAGGACGAAGCTGTACGACGTCTTCTGAAATGTCTTCGTTAAATTTGCGATTGAGACGGAAACGTCCAACGGCACCAAAATTGTAATAAACGCCATTGAGGAATCTCTCGGCCATCAATTCGCGAGCGCGATCGAGATTGCTTGGCGTGCTTGGACGCAAGCGAGAGTACAAGTAAAGAGCCGCATCGTCCGAGCTATTGGCATCGTATTCTTTCAATTCTTGGCGAACGGTTTCCAAAATCAAAGGATCTTTGATTTTGGGAATCAAAGTCACTTTTCCGATACCACTGGCTTTCAAGCTTTTAATGGTGGTATCTTTGAGCTCAGATAGCTGAGCATAAAGGATGTCATCGCTGTCGGCGTCACGGATCTCGTCTAGAAGAACGGCACCCGTGTACTGCTTCACAGCGTCAATTTCTGCGATGGCGGTAAAATCCACCTCTTCCATCTCGTAAAATTTAGACAGCAAACTTTTCGTGTCGCCGTTATCACCGGAAAGAGCACGCAAAAGAGCTGTGGCTGGGATTTTTCCAGATTTGTCGATACGCATCTGGAGCACTTCTTTAGAGCTCACTTCGAGTTCTAGCCAAGAACCGCGCTCGGGGATGATTCGAGCGGTGTGAACTTTTTTGCCCGTCGTGCTCAGCTCATGACTGAAATCAGCTCCGGGACTTCTTTGGATTTGAATAACGACGGTACGTTCAACGCCATTGACAATGAACTCACCTCCGCCAATCATCTCTGGGATTTCACCGACGAAGATCTCTTCTTCGATGGAATCCTTTTCTTCAACTTGTGCCCTGACCTTAATGCGGAAGGGGCAACCATAGGTCAGACCCAGATCGCGACAATTTTGCATGTCGCGAACGGGAGGATCTATCCGATAGCTCACATAATCTAACGAGATTTTCCCGTCATGGGACTGTATCGGGAAGGTTTCCCGAAAAATCTGTTCTAAACCAACACAGGACCGAGATCCTGGGGCGACGTCCGCTTGAAGAAACTCGCGATAAGCCTGATCCTGAAGGGAGTTGAGCTTTGGAATTTCATAGACACCTTGTGTCCGATCGAAAACAGAATGACCCATAAGGGAAAATCCTTAGAGAATGTGACTGGAGAAAATGATAACTTTATACTAAGCTACTGCGCGCAATGCGCAATTACTTGAGCTCAACGGTGGCGCCAGCGCCAGCCAAAGTTTCTTTGATTTTCTCAGCTTCGTCTTTGGCAACCCCTTCTTTAACAGCTTTAGGAGCACCGTCAACGAGAGCTTTGGCTTCTTTCAAGCCCAAGCCAGTGATTTCGCGGATAGCTTTGATCACGGGGATTTTAGATGAGCCAGCGTTGGCAAGGATCACGTCAAAAGAAGATTTCTCTTCTTCAGCAGCAGCGTCGCCACCGGCAGCAGGAGCAGCAGCTACAGCCATGGGGGCAGCAGCAGATACGCCGAATTCTTCTTCAAGAGCTTTGACAAGCTCAGACAATTGTAGAACGCTAAGGTTCTTTACTTCTTCAATGATGTTAGTCAACTTTTCGTCCATTGGAGTTCTCCTAGTTGAGGGGTAAGAGGGTTGGAAATAAAATAATTAAGCAGCTTCTTGTTCTTTCTTTTCTTTGACGGCGTTGAGCGCGAGAGCCAACCCGCGAATGTTGCCGTTGAGCACAGTGACCAATCCACGGAGAGGAGCAGCCACAACGTTGACGAACATACCAACGAGCGCGTCTTTGGAAGGCAATTTCGAAAGGGCTTTGACTTCGTCAGCGGAAACGACAGCTCCGTCAACAACGCCACCCAAGATTTCACCTTTCTTGAATTTTTTGCTGAAATCAGCAGCAACTTTACTCGCGGCAACGGGATCGTTACCTAGAACAGCTAATGCAGGACCCTTGAGCAAAGCATCGGCACCTTCCACGCCGAGGTCTTTCAAAGCAATCGCTGATACGGCATTCTTGATAACGCGAGCCGTCGCATCAGATTGCTTCGCCAATTCACGGATGGCGACAGAGTCTTCTTGCGTGAATGTGTTGTAGTTTACGAAGACCACCGCAGAGTTGTCTTCAAAAGACTTGCGAGTTTCTTTGTAGATGAGTTGATTGAGTAAACTTGGCATGATGAATCTCCTGTGAATTAGACTTCGACTTTCACGCCAGGTCCCATCGTTGATGCAATGCTGACACCTTCGATGTACTGGCCACCCTTGACGCCAGATGGCTTCACGGATTGAATGTGGCGGCAAAAAGCAGATAGGTTTTCAGCCAACTTTGCTTCGTCGAAAGACGCTTTGCCAATGATAACATGAAGGTTACCGGCAGCATCGTTCTTGTACTCTTGCTTACCAGAAGCAAATTCAGCAATGGCTTTGATGGGGTCGGGAACAACGGTTCCTGCCTTGGGAGAAGGCATCAAACCCTTAGGGCCCAAAACTCGTCCCAATTGGCCAACAACGCGCATCATCTTTGGCTCAGCGATGGCAACATCAAAATCGAACCATTGTTCTTTTTTGATTTTGTCAGCTAAACTTTGACCACCGGCTTCAGTTGCACCAGCTTCCTTTGCCTTTTCTACATTGGCGTCGTCGACAAATGCAACAACTCGAACAGCTTTTCCGATGCCGTTCGGCATGGAAAATGCACCGCGAACGGCTTGGTCAGCCTGCTTGGCGTCGATGCTCAATTTAACGGCAAGCTCGATGCTCTCGTCAAATTTTGCCGTTGCCGTTTCCTTAACCAGCTTCACGCCTTCTTCAAGGGAATAAACCTTTTGAAGATCGACTTTGGACTGTGCTTCTACAAATCTTTTACTTACTTTCACGATAATTCTCCTTAACCTTCGATGGTGACGCCCATGCTTCGAGCGGTACCAGCGATAACCAACTTAGCAGCTTCAACATCAGTGGTGTTGAGGTCAGGCATTTTTGCCTTGGCGATTTCCGTGAGTTGCTCATCCGTCAATTTGGCCACTTTTGTGGTCAAAGGATTAGAAGAGCCCTTTTGAAGTTTAGCCGCTTCTTTAATCAAAGAAGATGCAGGGGGCTGCTTGACGACAAAGTCAAACGAACGATCGGCGTACACCGTGATTTCGACGGGCAAAGTTTTACCCACCTTGTCCGATGTCGCATCGTTAAAACGCTTAACAAACTCTCCGATGTTAACACCGTGCTGACCCAAAGCTGGACCAACGGGCGGCGCGGGAGTACATTTGCCCCCGATAACCTGGAGCTTGATAAGTCCTGTGATTTCCTTAGCCATTTTATAGTTTCTCTACTTGGTAGTATTCCAATTCCACTGGGGTTTGGCGACCAAAAATCAAGACCATGATACGCATGGTGCCGCGGATCGGGTCGATCTGCTCCACGACGCCTTCGAAATTTTCGAAAGGACCTTCCTTGACTTTTACAGTCTCCCCCACGCTGAAGATGACTTTTGGCTTGGGGCGATCTTGTTGCTCCTCAAGCTCAGCCATGATGCGATCGACCTCGTGGTCCTCCATGGGAATGGGCGTCCGAGAATCGGTGCCCACAAACCCACTGATACCTTGAGTTTCCAAGACCAGCAAGCGCGTTTGATCGTCGATTTCCATCTCGATAAAGATGTATCCCGCATAAATCTTACGCGTTTGTACTATTTTTTTCCCTTGTCGAATCTCAGCCACCTGTTCCGTAGGAATCAAGATGCGGCCAATCTTATGCTCTAACTCAGCCTTCTTAACAGCTTCGTAGAGCAGCGCCTTGACCTTGGCTTCCGCCTCGATCTGAGTTTTAATGGCGTACCATTCCATGCTTACATCACTCCCTGACGGATGTAACCCAAGCCTATATCGACCAGGAAAATAAATAACAATAGAAAGAGCATCAAAACCGTCACCTGTCCCGTAGAACGGCGAACGACCAGCCATTCAGGCCAAGTCACCTTCCGACACTCGATCTCAACCTCAACCACAAAATCCGAAGATTTGGGTTGGATAAACAAAAAGTAAAATCCGCCTATGGCAAATGAAGCTAGAACAGCTAAGCTAGCATAGGCGGCTGGTGAGGTAATACCCCTTCCGTCAGCATAATTCTGATACAAGGCATAAGCCAAGTAGGCTCCGACGCCCGTCACAAGTGACAAGCCGAGTCCTCGACCTAGTCGAGCTTCTGATGGACGATGTAGCACGGATATTCCTCAAGAGAACAGGCCAGGAGGGACTCGAACCCCCAACATTCGGATTTGGAATCCGACGCTCTACCAATTGGAGCTACTAGCCTTTTGCCTTAATTACTTCTTTTTCTTCTCGTTATGTATGGCGTGTTCGTGACACCACTTGCAATACTTCTTGATGTGAAGCTTGCCCTCTTTTTTGAGGTCACGACTCGTCATATAATTTCGACGTCCACACTTGTCACAGACAAGTGCAACGTCATCTCTCATTTTAGCCACGAGATTCTCCGGTCAGCAGATCAGTCGATGATCTTAGTTACGACGCCAGAACCAACGGTACGACCACCTTCGCGGATAGCGAAGCGCAAGCCTTCTTCCATGGCAATTGGCACCAACAACTCTACTGACAACTCAACGTTATCACCAGGCATAACCATTTCGCGGCCACCCATAAGGTCAGCAGCACCAGTTACGTCGGTGGTACGGAAGTAAAACTGAGGACGATATCCAGCGAAAAAAGGCTTGTGACGGCCACCTTCTTCTTTCGTCAAGCAGTATACAGAAGCTTCAAACTTAGTGTGAGGGTTGATGGAGCCAGGCTTACAAAGAACTTGACCACGCTTGAGGTCTTTCTTGTCTACACCACGAACCAACAAACCAACGTTATCACCAGCGCTACCAGTATCGAGTTCTTTGTTGAACATTTCTACGCCAGTACAAGTTGTCTTGGCGATTTCTTCTTGCATACCTACGATGTCCATGTCTTCGCCAACTTTGACGACTCCACGCTCGATACGACCAGTACCAACAGTACCACGACCTTTGATGGAGAACACGTCCTCAACAGGCATCAAGAATGGATTATCAACGTCACGAGCAGGCTCTTCGATGTAAGAGTCAACAGTGTCCATCAATTCGAAGATAGGAGCTGCTTTAGCATCGTCACGAGTACCACCGGATTGCATAGCTTCTAGAGCTGAACCGCGAATGATTGGAGTGTCGTCACCTGGGAAGTCGTATTGGCTCAACAAGTCACGCAATTCCATTTCGACAAGCTCGAGCATTTCTTCACGCTCTTCGGGGTCGAGTTGGTCAACCTTGTTCAAGAAAACAACGATGGCAGGAACACCAACCTGACGAGCAAGAAGGATGTGCTCGCGAGTTTGAGGCATAGGTCCGTCAGTCGCAGAAACAACCAAGATAGCGCCGTCCATTTGAGCAGCACCAGTGATCATGTTTTTAACGTAGTCAGCGTGACCTGGGCAGTCAACGTGAGCGTAGTGACGCTTTTCTGTTTCGTATTCAATGTGAGCAGTGTTGATGGTGATACCACGCTCACGCTCTTCAGGAGCGTTGTCGATATCTTCGTAACTTTTGTTACCGTTGCTCAAACACGTAGAGATAGCAGCCGTCAATGTCGTCTTACCGTGGTCAACGTGACCAATGGTGCCGATATTCACGTGCGGCTTTGTACGCTCGAATTTTTCCTTAGCCATGATGACTCCTTAATTTGGATCCCTTGATTATTTAAAAAGAGAGGTGGACACGGAGAGCTGCTGATGGGATTTGAACCCATGACCTCATCCTTACCAAGGATGTACTCTACCCCTGAGCTACAGCAGCAAAAGAGCGGGTGATGGGAATCGAACCCACGTAGTCAGCTTGGAAGGCTGAAGTTCTACCATTGAACTACACCCGCATTGGGAGTGGGGAGAACAGGATTCGAACCTGTGAAGGATAGACCAGCAGATTTACAGTCTGCC
>Ga0256417_1000052_pt1 | contig 13394 bp, 20 predicted proteins | sample MB_1026DmetaT_FD_190217 | JGI IMG/M metagenome (GOLD analysis project Ga0256417, IMG submission 190217) | Metatranscriptome of seawater microbial communities from Monterey Bay, California, United States - MB_1026D (Metagenome Metatranscriptome) | ecosystem: Environmental > Aquatic > Marine >...
CATCTCAGATGGCATGGGTTGTAAACGCACTTATCAAAGACAAAGATAGCCGTCAAGCTATTGCGTACATCGGAGGCAAAGATTTTCAATACGAAGGTAACAAAGATTTTGTATGTACACAATATCTACTTTTCTTCATAAGAAATAATCAACTGCATATGAAAGTTCAAATGAGATCAAACGATATCTTTTATGGCTTAACATACGATGCACCTTGGTTTTCAACTGTTCATCAAAATGTCTACCAAGAATTATTGGAAACATATCCGGATCTTAAGATTGGCCAATATTTCCACTTTTCTGACAATACGCATTTCTACGAAAGGCACTTTGAATTAGCAGAAAAGATCATCACAGAAGAAACAACATCACCGGGACCTAAACTAACTTTACGTGAACCACTTTGGTATTCATATAAAGATGGCCGAACTGATCTATCAGCAACAGCCAAAGAGTATTTGTTATGGTTCGACACTCGTCTTGAGAACATAGACAAATTAACAAAAGAAGATTACATTAACGCATTATCAACAATTTTTCACATAAACTAAAAACATGAAAACATTAACAACATTAAGTGATTACACACACAAGGAAAAAGAAATCAAAGACATAAGATTAAAAAGAGGCAAGAGCAGGTCTGGCGGCAAAGACGATTTCTTTGCATTGCAAGTAGAAGACGTAGAAGGAACTATCTTTGTCAACTACAATATATTCAACGATAGAATAAAATCATTCTTCCTAGGTAAGAATGTCGAAGATCTTTCAAGAAATGAGATTCTTGATCTTAAATGGAATTTTGTTATTACAAAGGGATCTTATATGAAGATCATATCAAAAGATCATTTTGAGCAAGTAGAAGGCACACCAGAAAAGTGGTATATTTCAATACTTGAAGTTGCAACACCAATTGGTCAATTTGCAAACAACTTTGCAGCCAACGTAGAAATAACACAAGCATACAGAACTTACACACAACTTGCAAACAATGAATAAGTTTATTGTTTATGGCATACTAGCATTGTTCTTTGGCCAAGCAGCTATTTGGTTCCAGACTAACGGCCAGTTCTTATGGCCTACTTGGAAGAAATATCCAATGTTAGTAGCTATGATGGGTTGGCCGATTTCATACGTTTTGATATATGGAACAAGATGGTTTTATGAAGGACTTGGCGGTGTTATATGGCCCGGAAGATTAATCGGGTTTTCTTGTGGAATGTTAGTATTTGCAATTCTAACTTACTACTTAATGAATGAACCAATAACAATCAAGACAGGAATATCAATTGGCTTAGCGCTGATGATTGTAATCATCCAAATATTTATGAAATGAAAAGAACTATATACGAAGAAGCACTAGACGTATGGGGCGAAGATTCTCAGATCGAGCAATTAATCGAAGAATGCAGCGAACTTATTTTGGCTTTACAAAAGCTTAAAAGACATAGAAGATTCAACCAAGGAAAAAGAGAAGACAGGATTAACGATGTCTTGGAAGAAATTGCAGATGTCAAAATCATGATAAGACAAATAGAACTTATCTTTCCAAACGAAGAAGTTAAGAAATATGAAGATTTAAAGCTTGCAAGATTACGCAAAAGATTAAATGCTTATGCGTTTCGAGATACCGAAAAAAGTTAACAATTTGATAACATTGAAAGTTTTGAGATGTCGTTTATTTTGATTATATTTATACTATAATTAATTAACTAATACATAAAAACAAAAACATCATGGACAACATTCAAATCATCAAAGAAGGCGACAAAGTAAGAAGTTTCGATTTTGATAGCAGAGACATCAAAGGTAACGATGCATGTTACGTTGAAGGCGTAGCAGAAAGCATTGAAGGCCACCCAATGGGAGGCGGTGGAAAATACGTCAAATTCAAAATCACAAGAAAGGTATTTAGCGGAGAAGAGAGATCTGGATCGCTTGGAGAATATAACTGGGCTCCACAAAACGGTCAAGAAGATTGGACTGGAAAACTAACAAACCAACTAGCAAAAATAGGATAACATACAATTAACATTGCTTTAGGCATATGTCTAAAACTTTTTACCAAGAAATGTATATAACAACTGTAAAAACAACCAAATAATTTTAACATGGAGAACAAAGACACAATTATCAAAATCAACGAGGCGGCTGAAAATATTCTTACTAAAATCGAGAACGATTCATTCAAAGAAGAATTCTCAATCAAAGACTTAAAATTCACTGGTGATAGCATGTCACTTAATGGCACTGATCTATCAGGCCATGCAGCAAAGAAAGTATGCAATTTACTAAAGATCAAATCTGACTTTGGTAAGTATTCCAAATCAATGACCGAAACGGAGTGGAACCAAATAGCTAGCAAGCTTAAAGAACTTCAAGGCGACAAAACTATCATTGCTCAATTCAAAAACGAAGGTAAGCATGTAATTAGCAACATCTTTACAAAGAACCCAAAGAAAAAACATGACGATGGTCATGGGCTAAGATCATACTTTGATATGATCACAGGAAGCTTGGGTGACTCATCTATTGCATATGACTTTAATGGCTTAGATTTTAGTGAGAAAACACAAACATTTGATTTGTCACTTTTAGACAGAAACGTCAAAATCGACACATTAAACAATGGTCAAGACATCTGGAACGGAGGAACTTCTTTTACCTTTAACCCAGTTGCATTCAAATCATCACCTTTCTTTGAAAGGTTAATTTGCACAAACGGAATGAGATCCACTAAACACGGTTTCGGTGCAAACATCCAACAAAGCAAATACAACATTAACAAGATTGCAAGCACTATCGGCGATGCAATCAAAAACGGGACAGCTAATCTAAACGAAATGATCTCAGCAAGTGCACAACACTTATTGACTAACAACATTTCATTAAGAGAATTCTATCAATTTAGAAACATCTTCTTAGCTAACGAAGATAACCCAAGCTACCTTAAATTAGCTACTAAATTTTTCGATGATTCTCCGATCTACAAAGCATACGGAATGAATCTAGCTGAAAAATCTAACAAATGGAAATCTACTGCGAACACAGGAATAAACGCATATGATTTCTTTAACCTGATTACTTGGATCGCGAGCCATCAAAAACAAACCGGTATTACTGACGAAGAATCAAGATCTTTACAAATCAAAGCCTCTGAATTGTTCTTCAAAGACAATCTTGATTTAGAAGACATAGCAACACCGGTTACCATTGACTATCCTAGAATACATGAGATGGCCTAACAACCGTTTTAATCGTAACATCCAACAAAGAGAGCTTCGGCTCTCTTTTCTTTTTGTAGATAGATATATACTTTAGATAAAATATACTTTAGTCATGAATCAACTCAACGAAGGTAAGACATATGATGTCCCTGAATTCGGCCACTTTTCTGTAAAAGGAAAAAAGCTCAAATTAGAATTCTATAACCTAGAAGATTGGGACTCTTCTTTATACTATGGACCGAATGCAAAAGGTCATAAACAAGCCATGAAAGACATTAAACTATGTACTACAGGCAATAACGATCCTCTATTAGACGATATTGAAATGCATTTAAGTAACAGCGGACTAGGTGAAATTAACTGGGACAAACCGATGAAATTAACAGATGGCGGAAGTTCAATAGAATTTATGCTAGAATCTCTTTCGGTAAACGAAGCAGCAGTGCCGCATATAAAAGAATTCGGTGATCTTGTTGCATTACTAGGAGATTCTGATCAAGTGGATTACATACATAACAACATGCTTACGTTGGATCCCAAACAAGCAAGAACATTAGAAAAGAAAATCTCAGCTGTTTACAAAGCGCTGTTTAAATTAGCATAGAACTATGAAATACGTAAGACTTTTTGAAGAATACCAGGCTAATACCAAGGCCGACATAAATGAAGCCATGGGCGCAAAATCTACTGTATTTACTAAACCTGGAAAGGACGGTGATATTTACTTTTCAAAACGCGAAGGTAACGCGGTTGCTGTTAGACAAGGAGACATACTTCAATCCATATACGTTTATGATAGTGAAGTAAAAATCGGTAAAATTCAAAAGACCGATAAACGTTGGGAAAATATGGGCGAGCCTTCTGAAAAACTTCTTGTTGATCTAAAGCTTAAAAATGTTGGTGGTCTTGCTACAAAAGAAACTCAAACGGAAGCTGGTAAATTAATCTATGCGTTCTTATCAGAATCCGAAACTTTCTCTACTTTTGCAATGAAGCTTAACAACGAATTAGGTGATATTGATGGAACCTTTGCAGAAGACCATATAGATGACGAAGACGCAGAATTCTACGATGTTAAGCCTGGCAAATATATGAAGTTCTACGTAGAAGATATGAGTAACAGCTCTATACTAAAGGTCAAAAGAATTGCAAAAGCAAACGGATTAAAGTTTAGAAAGGATTTAGACGACATGCTTTTGTTTAACGAATCCGAAGAATTGGATGAGGCTGTAATATCTCTTCCAGGATTTGTACTACTTGCGATTGGAATGGGTTTGGCTACTAGAATTGGGTTCATGTCAGATGAAAAATTACAAAGAGGAATTGATGTGACTAAGGCAACGGCAAAAGCAATTATCAGAGAATTGCCTATTATCGGTGACAAGATTAAAAAGAAGGAATTCAAAGACTATCAATCAGCTGAAATTCAAAAATATCTAAAGGATGAGCTTTCAGATCAAGACATTGTTGATATTTTTGCAGAGAACCCAGCCCTTAAAACTGCACTAGAAAATATAGTTTCAGGATACGGTACATATCGAAACTATTATTCGATCATAAAGGATTTAGGCGGAGCTGGAGAATATGGAAGAGCTCACAAAAAATTCTTAGCACTTAGAAAGAAAATTGCTAATGGCGAAATCAAAATTGATGAATCGGTCAATGAAGCTCTTAATGAAGCTGAAAAATACGATTTGAATTTTAAGATAGGCGATACAGTAGACCTACTTAATGATACGTGGGAAATCATAGGTGATATGAAACCTAATAAGAAATTCAAGCTTCCTTTTACATTCCAAGGAGAAGACATGACACAAGTACCGGTATATCCTCCATCAACCAATAAATACGCTGAAGGATATAAAGTTAGAACAGTTGAACCTAAAGGGTACACTCCACAATATGGTTTCTTTTACCAATATACTTCCGGCGGAAAACTTTACACGAAATTGGCTATCTCAGGCGTTCCACAAAACGAATCAGTCAATGAAGCTAAGTCATTTAAATTTCCTGAATCATTTGAAATCAAAAAGACGATTGATTACAATGCACCAGGCGTTCCAATGAAAAAATTGTTCAAAGGAAAATATGAACAAGTAAAAGACGGAACCTATCTTAATAAAGCAATGAAATCCGAAGTTACACTAGACCAAGATGACTTTACTAACTTTGATAGAATGGGCGACCAGGATGGCTTTGGATCAAGTTCATACGGAATAAAGGTTAATGAAAAGACTGCCGTTAAAACTGGCGACTATGTTTTATACAAAGGAAATGGTACCAAGTGGGTAAAATCAAAAATCATGCAGATCATTCCATCTGCAAGAAAACTGCATATAGATTGGAACGACGAATACATCGAAGTTGATGTGAAAGATGTTAAACCAGTTAAGGAATCAAAAATCGATGAAAGCAGTAAATCAAAGGCACTAAGCTATTTAAAGTTCAAAGAAAAACAAAAGGCACAAAAGGACGCAAGAAAATACGATAAGAAAAAGCGTGAAGATGAAGAATCTCCAGAAGATTTAGAGTTGAGAGCTGCTGGGAAAATGCAGAAAGAATCAGTTAATGAAGGTATGAGTAAAGCGGCAGCCAAGAAACAAATTAAGATTATTGATAAAATGATCGATGACGAAACTGGCGGTGACGGAGAACCATTAACAGATGAAACATTACAAGATCTTGAAAGAGAAAGAGAAAGGTTAGTGAAATTAAGCGAATCTGTGAATGAAGCACAATTCAAAAACATTAACAAGAAAGAACATAAAATCAAGCTTGCTATCAAAGATGTCGAAAAGAAAGCAAGATTAAAGGCAAACAGGAACAAACCATTAGAGTACGAACAACTGGCATTAAATAAGATAATGCTATCTAAAGTTCTTGGACGAGAAGAATTAGGTCAAGAGCATCAAGATGCTTGGGAAAAATTGAAAAAGGAATATAGCTTAGAAGAATCGATAATCAATGAATCTATAATGAAAGATCTTAAGAATATCGGCGCAGAAATTCATTATCTATCAGATGCTGATGACGACACAATAAAGAAATGGCACAAAGAAGGTATAGATACAACTGATCCTAGCATGGTAATTCTTTATTCATACACCAATTCTTGGCCAGAAACCAAAAAAGTATTGAATAAAAACAAAATAGATTTTAAAGAATTAGAAGATCCTAATTCTGACGGTGAATCATACATAGTATTTAGCGAAAACAGCTAAATGCATTTGTCAAAACTAAAATAAAAACATAACATGAAAAAAGTAAAAACAATCGTGAACTCTTGGTGGTTCAAATCTGCATTATACGGTGCATTAGCAACAGCGCTTTTTATTAAAGGCGAAGTATTTTATGCTGGTATTGCAATCGGTGCAGGACTTAGAGAATTATTCTTAGCATTTAAACAAGATCCTTGTGAGGATTGTCATTGTAAAGATGGCGGAGAGAAAATGTTGAAATCATAATATATACCTAAAATAAACTAATCAAAATGAGTACAGTAAAATCATTTGAAGACTGGTCAGCAAACAAGTCAGAAGAACTAGTTCATGGAACGCCAGGCGAAGATACATCAAAAAACAAAGGTGATGAATCCGCAAAAGGTTGCTTAGAAATTAACGAAGATTCATGTTGTTCTACAGATTGTCAAAACATGATAAACGAAATGTATGAAACAATGTGTGACGAAATGAAAAAATGTCATGGCAATGAATCAAAAATGTCAGCTGGTGATTATCACAAAGAATGCGAATCAATGATTGCAGAAATGTGTTCTTCTCTTAAAGAGCAGTGTGATAAATACATGAACAAAAAGTAATATGAAAAACCTGAAAACATTTGATCAATTCATAAACGAATCAGATAGGATCAATGAATCATTGATTCAGGAATTGTATGACATGGTTGAAAAATCAGGTAATACATTTATAGATTCATATATGGACTACCAAAACTTTGACCAAGAAGTATTTTTTGAGTTCAAAGCTAATGGTATAAACTATAGAATTCATCAAGCAAGCAAAGAAGAAGGTGTGACGCTAACCGATATGGATTCTAGCGAATCTTTTAGAATAGAGTCAAAAGAAGAATTAACAACATACATAAACTAATTACATGAAACTAATTACTGTCATTGTAAAAATTTCCTTTGAAGACGATAAGGGAAGAATGAAAAGCAGAAGAGAAACTTATTTAGTAAACGCTAAAGATTTTGGTGAAGCAATGGAAATTGTCAAAGACGAATTCAAAGGCATGTCAGAGAATTGGGAAATAGTACGTATTTCTCCATCAAAGGTAGTATCAGTCTTGAACTACGATGGAGGCCGTTTTATTACCAATCGAAGTGTTGAGAATAAGGTTCAAGAAGTTAGATTAACATAAAGTTAACTTAGATTAACTATGTTTTTACCATAAGGTAATATATCATAGAATATATGCAAGTTAACTAGACACAAACTATATAACTTCTAAATAAAAAGAGATACTTAATGAAAACTTTTAAACAATCAATAACCGAAAATGCTTCGGGAGACGAGCTGATAGATTTAAAGCTACAGATGATTGAATGGTGGAAAAAACATTCAAAGCAACCTAATTTAGCACCCAAAAAGAAAGAATTAGACAAAAAGTTTAACCGTATTTTCAACGATATCGAAGACGTTATTGAACTGATATATGATTCTGAACCAGAAGACTAAAAAAAGCTAGATAAAACATGAGTTTACCAAATTATTCAGAATGGCACAAATTGTGGGAATCCTACCAGATTTCTGAAGGTGCACAAGATTTGCCCAAGACTACAGGCGGGAGTATGAATAAAAAGGATATGTTAGCGTTCTGTGATAAATTTCCATACGACCACATAGGCACAAAGGATCCTAGCGGTCATTTTCATAACTCAAATGGTAGATCTACAACAGAGATCATAAATGACCTGTCTGATTTTTATGAAACGGAGATAACGGATTTTGTAGAAATTTCACCAAGCTCAAGCAGCGTAAATATAAAACCCGGTTTTTATCTCAGTTCTAAGCATATGGCTATCGAATTTAATGCCGATGATGAATGGCAATTTATTATTCCAAGAAATCTTACACCAGGATCTAAACAAACATCAACACATTTCAAAGAAATTTTAGCTTGCTATTTTGTCAAAACTAAAAATCGTGATATAGTCACTAAAGAAAACTGGTCAGAGCGTGTAAATTTTATCATTAACGAATTAAAAGGTAACATGCCTGGGCTGTTTGTAGATCCTACTCAATTGCAAGCAGAAATAGGGTTTTTGGATAACAACTCAGAAGATTACAATTCTGGTATTAGAGATGCAATTAACAATGCAATTTCTGCCGGTGCAGCTATTGCTACTAAATATAGCAATTGGAATGTACACCGGGATAATTTCTTTGATGAAGTAAAATCCACTGGTGCTAGTGCATCAGGTATTCATTCTGATAAATGGTGCCCTATGGACATTATGTTAGTTCGTCCAGGGTCTGATGCCAAAATCAAAAAGGCGATTAACTCATCAATGGCTGCTAGTGAACCCATTGAAAAATTAGGATTGATTAATAACATATTTGAAAAAGACTGGGGTGCTAAAAAGTTTCCGGTTATTGGAATATCTTTGAAAGAACAAAATGCTCAAGGCGGAAAAGCAAAAGGCGTATTACCAAAGAAAGGAACTGAAGTAGATCAATATAACATTAGTAAACAAGAAGAAGCACAATGGAAAAAGAATCCTTCTGTGACCGTTAAAATGGTTGATCAATATCGAAAGGAAATACACAAATTGGCCGGTTCGTCTAATTTGTTTGTTACCGATAAACGAAATGGCAAATTTGAATTATGGGCTAACAGAAAGGATGCTGAATCTAAGAAAGGATTGAATAAATACGGCGCTTCAAAAATGGCTTTATACTTAATGAATAAGGCCAAGTCAGAGAATATATTTTTACAATTGGTTCAATATGGAATGAGCTTAGGTTCAAATCCAGCATTTTTTAAAGTAATTGGCGACAAGAAAGGCGGAAAGGCATACATAGACAATTATCCACCAGAAGGCGGCGTTAATTTTTATGAACCACGTGAACCTATCGGTGTTTATGAAGTTGCCTCATATGCAGGAATAGATTTTTCATATAAGATAGTATTTAAAGGCGATTTATATCAGGTTGTGTGTGCATGTAGAGCTAATTCAAAATCATCAGTGCAAGTAACACTCGAGTTAAAGAAACTTGATAAAATATAAGATACATGAAAAAGAAGAACATTTTTATGAAAATAGCACAACTAATCAAAGAATCGCTATTCAAAAGAAATAAGCCATCATCTTCACGGATTATGAGTTATATCATGATGGGCATCATCTGCCTTTCTGGACTAACTGCAATTTCAATTGAATTGACCAACGCGATAATTACATGGAAAGACGGTGGAATATATACTATACCATCCGAACACATCGTGATTTTAGGAATGTGGTTAGCACATCAACTTACATTGCTTGGTATATACAAAAGGTCTGAAGGCGTAGTAATACCATCAGCAGAAAACAAAAAGGAAATAAAATGAAGACTATAAAATCATTTGAAGAATTTATCAATGAAGGTATGTCATGGGGCGCAGAAGTTGTAGAACCTTTTGATGCTAACCAAGAGAAAAAGGTAGCAAGCAAGTTTGCAATCAAAATGGATCCTATAACTGTAGTCGGTGTATCGGGTGATATACAAGATGACAACGTTGATATTCATATACAATTCAGTAACGGTGAATATATCGAGTCTGACTACCAAAACGGTGTCGATATCTACAATGCTGAACAACAAAACATGTTTAGTAATAGAGATCAAGGCGTAGTAGCCGGCTACTGGGGTTCAACTGGTACTGTTGTTGGAGATCTTTGTTTAATCTATCGTGATTGGAAACTAGGTAAACTAAAATAAACATCAAAAAATGAAGAACATAAAATCATTTGGCCAATTCATCAATGAAGAGGATAAGCTAAACGAAGGGGCTGGAATTGAGCAAGAACTTGCCGAGCAATTCAAATTCGAAATTAACGCGGTTAAATGCAAAGTTTATACTGATGATGATGATGCCGAAGCTTTTAAATTTGATATGTTAATGTCAAATGGCGATAAGATTGAGTATGATAGTTTCTTTGTATCATCACCAAATCCAGGAGATGCAAAAGGTGACTTTGAGTCTCTTAAGATCAATGGCAAAAATTTCAAATTGGCATCCGACGAAGAAAGGCAAAACTACTTTGGTGTAATGGCGGCATATAAAAGATTTCTAAAAATTGCATAATAATATGAAAAACGTAAAGACTTTTGAAGATTTTTTAAACGAGTCGGTTAACGAAGCTAAAACTTACCGACTCTATATGAACTCTGATCAGGATGAACCAAAAGAGATAAGTTACGAAGAATACTTTGAATCTGGTACTAAAGCCGAAATGATTAAAAAGGCCAAAGAATACGCGAAAGATAAAACAAATCAATACGGCGATCCTATAAAATTAGCTGTCACATCTGAAGATGATATTGAAGATGTTGTTTGGACTAACGAATCAGTACAGCTTAACGAAGGATTGTTTCAATACACTTCTACTGCAGTCAAGATAGCAAAGGATCTTGTGAAGAAACATGAGGCTCTGCCGATGAACGCAGAAAACTTTGAAAAAATCCAAGCTGCGCTTAAAAAGCTTGATTTTCAATCATACTCGGTCCATGGTAGAATTGTAAAAGCTACTAAATACACTAAATATCTACAAAACGAATTCGAAGGAAAAAGTTCTATATTCAGAGGGTATAGATACCTATTCGATAGCTCAGGTAATCTTAAGTATATCATTGAGATTACAGGTGGGGCTGGCCAAGACATGGGAGAACTCATATATATTGATGGCAAAGATAAAGGACAGGATGCTGAATCTTGGGCATATGAAAATTACCCAAAGCTTTTTAAAGACGTGACGTGGGAAGTTTACGAATATAGCGACCATAATAGAGGTTGGGGAAATGCAGGAACTGTTGAGTTTGTAACTGCGCCAACTGAGAAACTTGCAAAAGAAAGAACTACTGCACCTGGATCTGACCGTCACGATCCGTTTTGGATAGACCACGGAATTCAAGCTGTGACACAACAAGAGGTCACAAAAAAGAAAAAAGAAATTAAAGACCTAGCTTTGCATTATGCTAAATTAGCAAAGCAAATGGGCGTATAAATATAAAATTGATCAAATGAAAGCAATTAAATCCTTTGAAGAATTTGTAAACGAATCTTCGCCTCTACAACCACAAGAAGTAGATCCACAACATTTTCCTAACCCGGTTACCGGTGCTATTGCAAAAATATTTCAAGTAAAAGGCGAGAAAGATGGCAATCAAACTGACGATATTGTCAAGACTAAACCAGTTTCTATATCTGCTAAAGATTTGAAACCGTCACAAGATGCTATTTATCTTTCTAAGGCTTTAGGCATGGCAGTAGGCGGAGTAGAAGGCGGTGAGCTAGGAGCCATTATTTCAAGCGACAATTACATTTTAGATGGGCATCATAGATGGGCAGCTACTATGTTTAACAATCCAGATGCTAAAATCAAAGGCATCATGGCAGATTTACCAATCGGTGATTTGGTACCTGTATTAAGAGCTTTAGGCGATGCATTTGGTAATGCTCGAAGAGGCGAGCCTAAAGGCGGTGATACAAACATCTTTAAAGCAAGTATCAAAGATGCTTTAGCTGCAGTACAAAGCGGTAAAAACATGAATCCTAAATTCTTTGATCAAGACAAAGCAAATAAATGGTTAGAAGATAAAGGCGGTGAAAAGTCTATACAAACAAGTTTAGCGTTGATACAATCTACACCTCCACCTTCTGACGCACCACCAAGATCCGAAATGCCAGTAATCGATGCAGATAAAGGCGAGGATAAAAAATCAAGTGCGCTGTTACAAAAAGGTAAACTTGACGTGAGAAAACCTTACGCAGATAAAAAAGCAATATAGTAAAATGCAAAAAGTAAAAAAATTCAGACAATTTATTAACGAGGCTTCTTTTTCGGGAAGAGCTTGGCAAGGCAAACTAGAAAACTTAGACAATTTATTCTCTTGGTTATATAGCCAAAACATTCTGTCGAGAGACGAACAAGATGAAAAGGACGAATTGTTCAGGGCATATTACAGATTCTATAACGATGGCGATACTCCAACAAACATAGAAATTGAATCTGATGAATCAGAAGAACAAGCTTTAGAAAGAAGCTTAGACGACTTTATGAAAAAGGTTTTGTCTAAATATGCAGGTAAATATGACAGAAGAAAATTCCATTATGATCAATTACTAAGTCAACTTTATACAATTAAAAGAAATTTAGTAGGTAACGATAATGAGATTTTTGATAACAATATTAATTCTTTCTTATATTTCTACAAGAAACTTGGAAAGGTAAACCATCCAGATTTTGATAAAAAGGTAATTGCACTAGAAAAGCTATTTAAGAAATTTAATACAGATGCGGACAAGATAATTGTACAATATAGAAAGGATCATCCAGAACTTAAAAGCTTTGAAGGACCAGACACTAACAAAATCGTTGGTTCAAAAAGAGCTACCATGAAAGAATATGGTATCTTTGATGATAACCTTAAGAAAACATTTGACCAAATGGACGCAGCATCTAAAGATTTGGCGGAAATAATCACATCTGTTATTGAAGGCGTTAACAAGGCCAAAGCAATGATTGGATAAAACAACTAGTACTATGTTTAGATATAACGCAAAAGTTTCAAGAATAATTGACGGTGATACCATCGATGCATTGATTGATCTGGGTTTTGATACTTGGGTATCTAAACGAATACGCTTTTATGGCATTGATGCTCCTGAAAGTAGAACAAGAGATCTAGAAGAAAAGAAGCGCGGAAAAGCTGCTACTGCATATCTTACTAAGATCTTAGAAGCAAATGACAATACATTTGTCTTGCAATCCCACGGCGTCGGCAAATTTGGTCGATGCCTTGGTGAATTGTTTGTTGAAACATTAGGCGATGTGTCGGTTCAACAACAAATGATTAATGAAGGCCATGGAGTTCCTTATCTAGGCGGTGCACGTTAATCATTTTTCTCGTATTGAATATATACTATACATAATAACTAACCAAC
>Ga0256417_1000055_pt1 | contig 13298 bp, 25 predicted proteins | sample MB_1026DmetaT_FD_190217 | JGI IMG/M metagenome (GOLD analysis project Ga0256417, IMG submission 190217) | Metatranscriptome of seawater microbial communities from Monterey Bay, California, United States - MB_1026D (Metagenome Metatranscriptome) | ecosystem: Environmental > Aquatic > Marine >...
CACGGAGTTGGCTCGCCACTTCGTGATGGGATTGACGGATTGGTAGGCCTCATTATCCTACCCCGCCCCTTTTTGGGGAGAATGCCAAATTGTGGCACATACAGCATTTTTGTAGCAGGACAGCAAGTTGAGTAAAGGTTACAACGAGAGAATAAGGATCCGTCTTGAGTCGTACGACACAGAGATCTTGGATCAGTCTTCTGCATCGATCGTGGAAGCGGCAAAGAGAACGGGGTGCCGAGTGTACGGACCGATTCCTCTTCCGACGAAGATCGAGAAATATACGGTGTTGAGAAGTCCTCACGTCGATAAGAAGGCTCGTGACCAATTTGAAATCAGAACGCATAAGCGTCTGGTTGAGCTTGAAGATGCCAATGCAAAGACTCAGACAGCATTGGTTAAGCTTGAGCTTCCTGCAGGTGTAGAAATCAAGATTAAGGCGTAGTCATGATAAAGCTCATTGGAAAAAAACTCGGAATGACCTCTATCTTCTCAGAAGAAGGCGAGAGTACTCCAGTCACCGTCATCGAATTGGGGCCTTGTCCTGTGACCCAAATCAAAACGGTTGAGCGCGACGGTTATAGCGCCGTGCAAATCGCGTTTGCAGACAAAATGAAAGATAAGAATTTGACCAAGCCTGTGGCTGGTCACTTGGCGAAGTCTGGTACTGGCGCCGTAAGGTTCTTGGAAGAAATTAGAGTTGAAGATGCCTCTTCTTTTGAATTGGGAAAATCTTTGACCGTTGAAAGTTTGGATCAGGCCGTGCCTGTGACAGTAGTCGGTACGACAAAAGGTCGTGGTTTTGCTGGCGGTATGAAGCGTTATGGCTTTGCCGGTCACCGTGCATCACACGGTGAGGAAAAACATCACAGAACCAATGGGTCTTTGAGTAGTTCTGCTCGTCTCACTCACGTATGGAAAGGCAAGCGTATGTCTGGTCACATGGGTAATGTTCGTCACACCGTTAAAAATCTTGACATCATCAAAGTTGATGTTGAGAAAAACCTTTTGGTTGTGAAAGGAAGTGTTCCCGGTTTTTCTGGTGCTAGAGTAACGGTGGTGCAAGGATGAGTGAAGTAACTGTATATGATTTGAATGGCGATAAAAAAGGCGCCTTCAATATTGAAACTGAAGCATTCACTTCAGGGGTATCCATCTCTTTGTTGCATAGGGCCGTGGTTTCCTACGAAGCCAACTTGCGTCAGGGAAGTGCAAATACAAAGACTCGCGGCGAAAGAGCTGGCTCTGGTAAGAAGCTTTGGAAGCAGAAGGGAACGGGTCGTGCAAGAATGGGTTCTATTCGCTCTCCACTCTGGAGAGGTGGTGGGGTTACTTTTGGTCCTAAGCCTCGTGATTTTAGTATGAAATTGTCTCAAAAAGAAAAGAACGTTGCTTTGCGCGGTGCTCTAGCTGGAAAGTTGATTGATAACGAAATCTCTGCTTTGGAGAGCCTGTCACTTTCTGAGGTTAAGACTAAGGTTATCGCGAACTTCATTAAAAAAGCTGGTTTTGAGAAAAGGGTCTTGTTCGTTACTGAAACTTACAATGCAGAGTTTCTTCGTGCCGCTAGGAATATTCCTAATGTGACGGTTGCTCCAGCTAATGAATTGAATGCTCTGACGGTATTAAAATCGACGGATCTCGTTTTTGAGAAGTCAGCTCTTGAAAAAATGATCACGGTGGAGGCTGCTAAATGAGCAATCACGAAGTTCTTAAAAAATTGATCCTCACAGAGGATACTTATGAACTCGTACAAGGTCAGAATACGTTTGTATTCGAGGTGCCTCGCGAAAGAAATAAAATTGAAATCAAGAAGGCTGTAGAGACTTCCTTTGGTGTAAAGGTGACATCGATAAATACGATCATCACCCCCAGTAAAAAGAAAACGGTTCGTGGTCAGTTTGGTCGCAAAACACGTGTTCCTGGTGTCAAAAAGGCGTTTGTTCAGCTTCGAGAAGAAGATGTCAGTAAAATTCCGTTAATCTGAGAATAATATGGCCATTCGAGTATTTAATCCTACAAGCCCGGGGAGAAGGGGCGGTTCAGTAAGAGACTTCAAAGAGTTGACTAGAGCAACTCCAGAGAAATCTCTCACCAAAGGCAAGAAAGGTTCAGGCGGTCGAAATAACCTCGGTCGTCGTACATCAAATCACCGTGGTGGTGGACACAAGCGTCGTTTGCGCTTGATCGACACTCGCCGCGATAAGTATGACATTCCCGCAACGGTTGCGACGATCGAATACGATCCCAATCGCTCGGCAAACATTGCATTGCTTCATTACCACGATGGTGAGAAGCGTTACATCCTTGCGCCTTCAAAGTTGCAGCAAGGTGACAAAATCATCTCTTCTAGAAAAGTTATCGACGCCGAAATTGGTTGTGCGATGCCTTTGAAATCTATGCCAGTCGGTACAGTCATTCACAATATTGAAATGACGCCAGGTTGTGGTGGCCAGATGGTTCGCTCAGCCGGTGCTCAGGCCCGTCTCATGTCTCGTGAAGGCAAATACTGTGTCGTAGAACTTCCTTCTGGTGAATTGCGTCGTGTGTTGTCTGAGTGTATGGCAACTGTTGGTCAAGTTGGAAACTTGGATCACGGCAATATCAAGCTAGGTAAGGCTGGTCGTAACCGCTGGTTGGGTGTTCGTCCTAGCTCTCGCGGTATGGCGATGAACCCCGTTGCTCACCCCATGGGTGGTGGTGAGGGCCGTTCTAAATCTGGTCAAATCCCACAATCTAAAACTGGTGTCTTGGCTAAGGGTGGAAAAACTCGTAACCCCAACAAAACTTCGAGTGCACTTATTCTTAGGAAACGTAAGTAGGTTTAGATATGGGACGTTCACTAAAAAAAGGGCCTAGCGTCGACATCAAGTTGATTCGCAAGGTGCTCAAGCAAAAACAAAGCGGCGGAGATGAGCCCATCAAAACATGGTCTCGCGCATCTATGATCGCTCCTGATTTCATCGGTCACACCTTTGGTGTGCACAACGGTAAACAGTTTCTTAATGTGACTGTTTCCGAAGATATGGTTGGACACCGCCTCGGCGAATTCTCTCCGACCCGCGGATTTAAAACGCACGCTAAGAATAAAAAGTAAGGGTTGAATCATGTCTAGAGTTAAAGGAAAAAAAGAAGGAGAGCACGCGGTTATTCATCGTAACGTGCGTATTTCTCCTCGCAAATGTCGCCTAGTAGCCGACTTGGTTCGAGGCTTGCCCATCGATGAAGCTATCGAATTGACTCGTCGCGATCCTCATCGTGGCGCATACTTCATTCATAAATTGTTGCGCTCGGCTGCAGCTGGTGCCCTTGAAAAGAATATGCCTGAAAACTTGATCGTGAGCACGTCTCGCGTAGATGAAGGCCCAACGATTAAGCGTTTTCGACCTCGTGCTCAAGGACGTGCAACTTCGATCCTGAAAAGGACGAGTCACATTGTTATTGGCCTGATGCCACAGTAAGGGGAATAAATTGGGACAAAAAATTAATCCTACTGGCTATACTGTTGGGTTTTTCCAAGATTGGAAATCCCGTTGGGTTGCTGATAAGTCGAACTTTGGCTTGATGATCTACGAGGATTATCAAATCCGTAAGATCATCAAAGGTCAAGCTAAGGGTGCTGGAATCTCCGTTATCGAGATTGAGCGTCGTGGTGAAGAAATCACCGTTTATGTCAGTGCTGCCCGTCAAGGGATCTTGATCGGAAAACGCGGTGCAGAAATCGATCGCATCAAAGATATGGTCCAAGGCGTATGTTCTGGTCCAGTTAAGATCGTGATCAAAGAAGTCGCTAATCCCGATGCTGTCTCTCAAAACGTTGCCGAATCTATCTGTGAGCAACTTGAGAAGCGAATGGCTTTTCGTCGCGTGATGAAAAAATCCATCGAAAGCACTTTGGGTGCTGGTGTTAAAGGTGTAAAAATTCAAGTCAGTGGTCGTTTGAATGGCGCTGAAATGGCTCGTACTGAAAAGGTGGCGGTTGGTCGCATGCCTCTCCAAACCATGAGGGCTGATGTGGATTACGGCTTTGCCGAAGCTCACACGACTTATGGTCGTATTGGTGTTAAAGTATGGTTGTATCACGGCGACAAAATGGGTCGTCGTTCCATCAAGGCCCCTTCTGCAGCGGCTAACTAAGGAGGTTTATCATGGCGTTGATGCCCAAAAATACTAAATTCAGAAAGACCCAGCGTGGTCGTCTGAAAGCCATGACTCAACGTGGCGTTCACCTCAACTTTGGTGAGTACGGTATCCAAGCGACTGAGGCTGGATGGATCACATCTCAGCAAATCGAGTCTGCTCGTATCGTAGCACGTCACTTTGTTGGAACTCTCGGTCGTTTGTACATCCGAATTTTTCCACACAGAAACTACACTGCTCGTCCAGCTGAAACAAGGATGGGTAAGGGTAAAGGTATGCCTGATAAATGGTTTGCCGATATCCGCCCAGGTATGATCTTGTTTGAATTGCAGGGCGTAAGTGAACAAATCGCTCGCGAAGCTTTTCGTCGTCAGGCCCATAAGCTTCCTTTGAAAACCCGCTTTGTGATGAAGAGCAGCTATGCAAATTTCAGAGATTAGAGAAAAAGAAACTGGTGCTCTTATCGAAGAGCTTAAGTCTTTAGAGCAGACACGTTTGGACGTAAAGGTTCGCTCGGTCACCGAGGAAGGTGAAGGGCACAAACTTGCCGCTATCAAAAAAGATATCGCTAGGTACCAAACTGTGCTAAACGAAAGGAAAAAAGAATCATGAGCGAGAAAGCTGCAGTAAAAACAGTCCAAGGCATTGTCGTCAGTGACAAGATGGACAAGACCATTCGTGTTGAAGTTCGCGGTAAGAAAAGACACCCGAAATACAAGAAGTACATTCCCACAAGAATTGTTTACTTCGCTCATGACGAAGAAAATAGCGCTAAAACAGGTGACGAAGTGAAGATCTCATTCACTCGTCCCCAAAGTAAAAAGAAGCGCTGGAAACTTGATAAAATTGTTGTTGTCGCCGACTGATTTAGGAGTGCTAAAGTGATTCAAGCGCAAACCATACTGACAGTAGCCGACAACAGCGGCGCCAAAAGTGTCATGTGTTTCAAGGTCCTTGGTGGATCTGGTAAACAATATGCATCTCTTGGTGATGAAGTGATCTGCTCCGTTAAAAGTGCAGAGCCAAACGGCGCCGTTAAAAAAGGCGATAAAGTTCGTGGCGTGGTCGTGAGAACGAGTAAATCCGTTCGTCGTCCCGATGGCACGAGCATCCGTTTTGATTCTAATTCTCTCGTGATCGTCGATACCGAGAAAAATCCTAAGGGCACTCGTATCTTCGGACCCGTTGCCCGTGAATTGAGAGCCAAAGGGTACAGCAAGATTGTATCACTGGCTGTGGAGGTTGTTTAATGAAAATCAAAAAGAACGATTATGTGATCGTCACCGCTGGCAATGCCAAAGGTGAAAAAGGTCACGTAAAAGAAGTTCTGAAAGAGAATGGGCGCGTGATCATCGCCAATGTTAACATGCGTAAAAAGCACGTTAAGCCTTCTCAGCAGAACCCTCAAGGTGGACGTATCGAAGAGGAAGCTCCCATTGCTATCTCAAATGTCATGCCTTATAGTGAGCAAGCTGATGCCCCTAGCCGTATCAAGGTTGTTGCGACAGAGGATGGCAAAAAAGTTCGCGTTTTAAAGAAATGTGGTTCTGAATACGGAGAGAAGTACTGATCATGGCTCGTCTTCAAGAAAAATTTAAAGAGAATATCTTGCCTTCCGTTAAGGGCGAGTTTGATATTAAGAATCCCATGATGCTCCCAAAGATCACTAAGATCTGCTTGAGCATGGGTATGGGTGATTATCACTCAGATGTTAAAAAAATTGAGCAATGTGCTAAAGAGCTCTCTGTGATTGCTGGTCAAAAAGCCGTCATCACAAGAGCTAAGATTTCTGAAGCTGGCTTTAAAATTCGTCAGGGCATGCCCGTCGGTGTGCGCGTGACCTTGCGCGGAAAGCGCATGTGGGAATTTTTTGACCGCTTTTTGTCCATTGCTGCTCCACGTATTGCTGACTTTAGAGGTTTTTCTCGCAAGGGTTTTGATCAGAAGGGCAACTACTCTTTCGGTATCTCAGAGCAGAGTATCTTCCCCGAGGTCAATCTGGATAAGATGGAAATCACTCAGGGTATGAATATTAATGTTGTCTTCGAAAATAGCCGTTCAGAGGTTTCTGAACACGTCCTCGAAGGTCTTGGTTTTCCATTTCAGAGAAAGGCGTAACGAGGTTTACTAATGGCTAGTCAATGTCAAATCGCAAAAAGTAAAAAGCTGCCTAAGTACAGCAGCCGCATCGTCAACCGTTGTAACATTTGTGGCCGTGCCCGTAGTTACTACAGGAAGTTTGAATTGTGTCGTCACTGTTTTCGCAAGCTTGCGTTGGACGGTATGATTCCAGGCGTTCGTAAGGCCAGCTGGTAAGGAGATAATAGCATGAGTGTATCAGATCCCATCGCCGACCTTTTGACAAGGATGCGTAACAACATCATGAACCACTCCCAAGTGGTTCGCGTTCCCTTTTCCAAATTGAAAACTCAAATTCTTGAAGTTTTTAAGCGTGAAGGTTTTGTTCGTAACTTTGAAGTTGTTTCTGAAGACAACAAGAAAGATATCCTTGTATATTTGAAATACGCTGACAACGGAGCTTCCGTGATCAGCAAACTCGAAAGAGTCTCTAAGCCCGGTTGCCGCATCTATAGTAAGGCAACTGAAGTTAAGCCCGTTTTGAACGGCTTAGGCATGTCTGTCGTCACCACAGCAAAGGGCGTTTTGAGCGATCGCGAATGTCGCGCTCAAAATGTTGGTGGTGAAGTTATTTGTGAAATTTGGTAGGATTTAGAGATGTCCAGATTAGGCAAAAAAGCGATCGACCTCCCCGCAGGGGTTGAGGTTGAGGTAGCGGGCGCTTTGGTAACGGTTAAAGGTTCCAAAGGACAGCTCACTCAAGAGATATCATCTGATATCGAAGTTCAAGTGGATGGTGAAGCGAAAAGTTTGTCGCTCGTAGCCAAAGGTGAAGGTCGTCAAACCAAAGCCAACCACGGACTTTACCGTTCCTTACTTCAAAATATGGTGACCGGTGTGTCACAGGGCTTTGTTAAGCAGCTTATTTTGGAAGGGGTTGGGTATCGTGTGGTTGCCGTAAAAAATAAGTTGACCTTATCCTTGGGTTTTTGTCACGTCATCGACTATTATGTGCATCCCGATATCACTGTAACCTTGGAAGGGAATACGAATATCAAGTTGGAATGCTCTGACAAGCAATTGTTGGGACAAGTCGCTTCTGAGATTCGAGCCTTGCGTAAACCTGAGCCTTATAAAGGCAAAGGTATTCGCTACTCAGACGAGGTGATTCGTAAGAAACTTGGTAAAGCAGCATCTAAATAAAATCCCATGAAAAACCGCCTCAAGAAAAAGTTTGCCCAAAGGCAAAATGTTAAGTCTCGCGTCCGTAAAAAGATCAGCGGAACTCCAGAGAGACCTCGTCTCTCTGTTTTTCGCTCTAATGCTCATTACTATGCGCAATTGATCGACGACGTGAATGGTGTCACTTTGGCCGCTGCCTCTACGGTAGAAAAAGCGAGTCGTGAGATCAGTGATAATTTGGAAAAAATCAATTATGTTGGCTCTTCTATTGCTGAGCGTGCCATCGAAAAAGGCTTGAAAGCCGTTGTTTTTGACCGTGCTGGATATCCCTATCACGGAAACGTGAAGCTTTTGGCTGAAAAAGCCAGAGAAAAAGGGTTGCAATTTTAAGGAGTCGACGATGAAAACTAGAACAAAAATCAGTATCGATCCCGCAGATTTGCGCGAAGAAACCTTGGCCATCAAGCGTTGTGCTTTGGTTGTTAAGGGTGGTCGTCGTTTCTCTTTCTCTGCTTACGTTGTCGTAGGTAACGAGAATGGCATCATTGGATTCGGCCACGGTAAAGCCATGGATGTCTCCTCTGCTGTTGCGAAGGCATCAAAAGATGCTCGTGCTAAATTATTTTCTGTTGAGCTCGAAGGTACAACTGTGCCTCACAACATGAATGGCCGTTTCTGCTCCTCTAACATCTTGATTTTACCTGCTAAACCAGGTACTGGTGTTATTGCTTGTACGCCCGTTAGTGCCATCATGCGCCTCGCTGGTATCCACGATGTTTTGACAAAATCTTTTGGCAGTACAAATGTCGTCAATCTAGCCAAGGCTGCGATGGAAGGTCTCAAGAAAATGAAGAGCCGAAAAACCATCGAAGCTATCCGTGGAGTTAAAGTATCATGAATCTAGCTGATGTGAAAGACGGTATCCGTCTAGGAAAAAGAAAGAAACGCGTTGGTCGCGGTGCTGGTTCAGGCCATGGAAAAACTTGTGGCAAAGGTCACAAGGGTTTGAAGGCGCGCGCTGGTGCTAACATGGGATTGACCTACGAAGGTGGTCAAATGCCATTGTTTCAACGCATTGCCAAGCGTGGATTTAGCAATGCTCGTTTTAAAACGGTTTATGCCGTCGTGAACGTTGAAGTTTTGAATCAATTCGAAGATGGCGCTGTTGTAGCATTGGAAGATCTTCAAGACAAAGGTTGGGTCGACAATCCTAAAGATGGATTGAAAATTCTAGCCGGTGGTGAATTGACCAAGAAAGTCACTGTTAAGGCAAATGCTTTTTCAAAATCCGCTAAAGAGGCCATCGAAAAAGCCGGTGGCACAGTTGAAATTGTTCCTGCTAAAGGATCTTCCGAGTCGTGAAAGCGTTACTGGGTATATTTCAAGTCCCTGAGCTTCGTAAGAAGCTCTTTGTTACCTTGGCGCTGCTCATCGTCTATCGGATGGGCACCTTTATCACAATGCCGGGTATTGATTCCGGTGCTGTGAGCCAGTTGTTTGAATCGTTTAACGATCAAGCGGCCGGTGTAGGTAAAATGATGGGGATGGTGAATATGTTCAGTGGAGGTGCCCTTAAGAATGCTTCTATTTTTGCATTGGGTATCATGCCTTACATCACGGCCTCCATTTTGTTTCAAATTCTAACGACGATGCTTCCCGCTTTGAAGCAGATGCAAAAAGATGGTGAAAGCGGTCGTCGAAAAATCAATCAGTATACGCGATATGCTACTTTAGGCTTGTGTACATTTCAGTCTTTTGTGATATGTCGTGGCTTGGAAGCTCTTGAAAATGGTGCTCTTGTGCCAATGCCGGGATTTTTCTTTGTGTTGATTGGTATGATTTCACTGACCACGGGAACCATTATTGTGATGTGGTTGGGTGAGATGATCACAGAGTTTGGTCTAGGTAATGGGATTTCCATTATCATCATGGCCGGTATTTTGGCAGAATTACCATCTGGTATTCAGGCTTTTGCAGCACAGCTCAACGATGGTTCTGGAGCCGTGAATTACGGAACGTTGGCTTTCTTGTTGGCCTTTTATTTTGCGGTCACGATTGCCATTGTTTATACAACTCTTGGACAGAGACGAATTCCCATTCGTCAAAATCGCCGCGCTGGTGCGGCGAGTGGTACCACCGCTCGTGCTCAGTACTTGCCTTTGAAAGTTAACATGGCTGGGGTGATCCCCATCATCTTTGCTCAGGCGATGATCATGTTTCCCAGTATCATTGCTAGTATTCCATCCCTAGAAGTGATTGGTAAGTATTTTCAGCCAGGTTCTGTTGTATACAACGTATTTTATATAGGTCTTATTGTCTTTTTCTGTTACTTTTACACGGCCATGATCTTCAATCCAGAAGAGATGTCTGAAAATATGAAGCAGGGAGGGACTTTTATTCCTGGGATTCGTCCTGGTGTAGAAACCCAGACTTATTTTGAAAATCTATTGGTGAAGATCACGACATTTGGTGCCTTAGTTTTGGCTATCATTGCTGTTATTCCCCAATTTTTAACAGCTCAGTTTCAAATATCTTTTGCCTTGGCAGGCATATTTGGCGGAACGGGCTTGCTCATCGTTGTAGGCGTAGCTTTGGACTTGATACAAAAAGTCGAAGGTCACCTCTACAGTCGAAATTTCTCTGCAATGTTGCAGTCGGACCGCGTTGGGGCTGGCATCTAACATGGCTAAAGAAGAGAATATTCGGGTTGACGCAGAGGTTGTGGAGTCTCTGCCGAATGCCATGTTTCGCGTGAAGTTACCAAATGGTCACAAACTTCTCGCCCATATCAGCGGTAAGATGCGAATGCACTTCATTCGAATCCTCCCTGGTGACACCGTTACTGTAGAAATTTCTCCTTACGACTTGACGAAAGGTAGAATTGTTTACAGAAACGACAGAAGAAATCGATAATAGACATTCGTTAGGAGCGATAAGATGAAGGTGGTCGCCTCAATCAGAAAACGTTGCGAGAACTGTAAAATAGTCAAGCGCAAAGGTATTTTGCGCGTCATTTGCGTTGAACGCCGTCACAATCAAAGACAAGGTTAAGCAAAATGCCCAGAATTATTGGTAAGGATATCCCTGATAACAAACAGGTTTGGATCAGTCTCACCTATATCACAGGTATAGGTAGGACTTCAGCTCTTAAACTCTGCGAAGCGAGTGGAGTAGATGCTGGTAAAAAAGCCCACGAGTTGACGGACGAAGAGAAAGCGCGTTTGACGCAAGAGATCGAGGCTACAGCTGTCGTTGAAGGTCAGCTTCGCCGTATGGTTGCAGGCGACATCACTCGTCTACGCAAAATTGGTTGTTATCGTGGCATCCGCCATGCTCGTAGTCTGCCTTGCCGCGGACAGAGAACTCAAACGAATGCCCGTACCCGAAAAGGCAAGAAAAAGACGGTTGCCGGCAAGAAGAGTGTTAAGGATATGAAGTAATGGGTAAGTATCAAAAAAAGAAAGTCAAAAGGACGGTTTCTCGTGGAGTGGCTTATATCAAAGCTAGCTTCAATAATACCATCATCACGATTGCTGATACCACAGGTGGAACCATTTGTTGGGAAAGCTCTGGAAGTGCTGGTTTTAAAGGTTCTCGAAAGAGTTATCCCTTTTCTGCTCAGGTTGCTGCAACCAATTGTGCTGAAAAAGCCGTTAAATTGGGTGTGAAGGAAGTTGATGTCAAGGTTAAAGGCCCTGGCGGAGGACGTGAGTCAGCCGTGCGCTCATTGAAAGAAGCCGGTATTAATATTCGCAGCATCACTGACGTGACACCATTGCCTCACAATGGATGTCGTGCTCGTGGACGCAGAAGGGTTTAAGGAGATAATTCATGGCTAGATACACTGGTCCTAAATGTAGACTTTGTCGTCGTGAAGGCACAAAGCTTTTCTTGAAAGCCGATAAGTGCTTGAGTGCAAAGTGCCCTTTTGAAAAGCGTCCTGTACCTCCAGGAGTTCGCACGTTTCGTCGTGGGAAAGCAACTGGATACCAAGTTCGTCTTCGCGAAAAGCAAAAAGTCAAGCGTTTTTACGGTTTGAGTGAAAAGCAGTTTTCTCTCTATTACAAAGAAGCCGTTCGCCTTAAAGGTAATACGGGTGATAACCTTTTAACTTTGTTCGAACGTCGTCTCGATAACGTTATTTACCACTTGGGTTTTGCTCAATCACGTGCAGAGGCTCGCCAAATCATCGGGCATGGACACGTAACGGTCAATGGTCGTAAAGTGACGATTCCTTCCTTTTTGGTTAAAGAAGGCATGTCTATTCTTAGCCACGTAGCTGATTCTAGCAAGAAATTGTTGAAAGAGAACCTTGAGTTCACAAAAATGCGCGAGAAGCCCACATGGGTTAATGTGAATGCTGAAACTCTGGAAGGTAAGGTTGTCAGCTTGCCGACTCGTGATGATGTATCCGTCGAAGTCGACGAATTGTTGATCATCGAGTTCTGCTCACGCTAATCATAGCCCTATTATTCGGAGATAGCCCATGAAAATTCGCTGGAAAGGTTTTGAGCTGCCTTCGGGTGTCGAGTGTGATCAAGATACGCTGACCGATACTTACGGTCAGTTCTGGATCGAACCCTTTGAAAGAGGGTTCGGTACCACCATGGGTAATACCATGCGTAGAATCTTGTTGTCCTCCATCCAAGGGTCAGCCATCACGAGTGTTAAGATCAACGGTATTCGTTGTGAATTTGAGAACTTGGACGGTGTCCAAGAGGATACGACTGAAATCGTATTGAACCTCAAGAAAATGTACGTTCGTATGCACACCGATGAACCTCTTTCTTTAACACTTGAGAAACAAGGTCCTGGACCTGTGACGGCTGGTGACTTATCTGCTCATCAGGACATCGAAGTGATGAACCCAGATCTCGTATTGGCAACTTTGACAGACGATGTTGCTTTCAATATGGAAATCGAAGTTCGCAAAGGTAGAGGATTTGTTCTTGCTCGCGAGAATATGGATAAGGCGGCTCCTGCTGATGCCGATGCATTCTGTATTGATTCTATCTATTCCCCAGTCCATAAGGTTGCCCACAAAGTGGTTGGCACTCGTGTAGGACAGAGGACGGACTATGAACGCTTGGAGCTTGAAATTTGGACAAACGGCATCGTTACACCTAGCGATGCATTGATCGAAGCTGCTGCCATCATGCGTAAGCACATCAACCCTTTTCTTAGTTACAACCATGCGACTCGCGTTGGCGCTGCCGATGTTGAGATCTCTGAAGGACGTTCCGACGACTCCGATCGCGATGAGAAACTCAAGTTGCCCATCAGCGTTTTAGAGCCTAGTGCGCGCACACGTAACTGCTTGGAGGCTGAAGGGATTGAGACTTTGGGCCAGCTCGTCAGTTTGACGGAACACGACTTGATGAAGTTTAGAAACTTCGGGGCGACCTCTCTAACGGAGATCAAGGATAAATTGGCAGCCTTCAATATTGAGATTGGTCAGGGAGAGTAAACGATGCGCCACAGAGTAAAAGGAAGAACGCTTGGTCGTTCGCACAGTCACCGCAAAGCAATGTTAAGCAACTTGGTTCAAAGTTTGTTTATCCACGAGCAGATCACAACCACTGAACCCCGTGCCAAAGAGGCTCGTTCATTGGCTGAGAAAATGATCACTTTGGCAAAGCGTGGAACATTGCACTCTCGTCGTTTGGCTTTGAAAAAGTTAAACAACAAAGAAGTTGTGGCTAAGTTGTTCGAAGACATTGCTAAGAGAAATCCTGAGCGTCAAGGTGGATACACTCGTATTCTCAAATTGGACGAAAGGCGCCTTGGTGATAGTGCTGCAAAGGTTATTTTCGCTTTGGTTGACGCCAAGGCTGAGACAGAAGCGACGGAGGTAAAGGAAGAAGCTGCTAGCAGCGAATCCTGATATTAATTTCGTC
>Ga0256417_1000056_pt1 | contig 13202 bp, 12 predicted proteins | sample MB_1026DmetaT_FD_190217 | JGI IMG/M metagenome (GOLD analysis project Ga0256417, IMG submission 190217) | Metatranscriptome of seawater microbial communities from Monterey Bay, California, United States - MB_1026D (Metagenome Metatranscriptome) | ecosystem: Environmental > Aquatic > Marine >...
ATTCGACGTGCGGTTTTATCTTGTCGCGATCCTGTTCATCATTTTTGATCTGGAAGTGGCGTTCCTGTTCCCTTGGGAGGTTTCGCTCGGCGGGTCTGGAATGTTCGGCTTCTGGTCGATGATGATCTTCCTTGCTGTTCTTACGGTCGGGTTCATTTATGAGTGGAAGAAGGGAGCATTGGAATGGGAGTGATTGACCCCCGCACTGCGCCGCCGATCGAGCCGGGCCCTGAGCAGGATGCGATCCTGAAGGCGGTTGGCGATGAAATCACCAATCGCGGTTTTGTTATTGCCAGTGCTGACAAGCTGTTCAACTGGGCGCGGTCAGGATCATTATGGCCGATGACGTTCGGACTTGCCTGCTGCGCTGTCGAGATGATCCATTCAGCATCCAGCAGATATGACATGGACCGGTACGGCATGCTGTTCCGGCCCAGCCCGCGCCAGTCAGATGTGATGATTGTGGCTGGTACCCTGACCAACAAGATGGCGCCTGCGTTGCGCCGGGTTTATGACCAGATGCCCGAACCGCGCTGGGTCCTGTCGATGGGGTCTTGTGCCAATGGCGGCGGCTATTACCACTATTCCTATGCTGTGGTGCGTGGATGTGATCGCATTGTGCCGGTTGATGTCTATGTGCCGGGCTGCCCACCAACCGCGGAAGCGTTGATCTACGGGATGCTTCAGCTGCAGAAGAAAATCAAGCGCACCGCGACCATCGCGCGCGGATAGCGACCAATATTCAATGGCCTGTCGTTGTTGCGGCGGGCCGATAAATGCTGGCAGTCACCCCCGGTGCCTTGGATATGCTGGCAGAGACAACTACAGGCACCTTGTTGTACGTCGGCATGTTGCCCGGCGGCAGTTAATTGATGGCCCTTAGACGGGTAACGGGAACAGGTGCATGACCGAGGCCACCGAAACATCTGAAACAGGCGCAGCCGATGCGCCGGGCCCGCAGGCGTTGATGATTGATCATTTGCGCAACCTGCTGGGGGATATGCTTGCGGACGCGTCAGTTCATCAGGGGCAGATCGTCCTGCGCACCGATATCACCTCGATCGTCGCAACGCTGACTGCGCTGCGCGATGACCAGCACGCAGCGTTCAACCAGATGATCGACCTGACAGCGGTCGACTACCCCGAGCGCCAGGACCGGTTCGAAATGGTCTATGTGCTGCTGTCGATGCGCAACAATATGCGCATGCGCATTCTGGTCAGCGTGGGCGAGGGGCAGGCGGTGCCGTCTATTACACAGGTGTATGCGTCAGCCAACTGGCCCGAGCGTGAAGCATGGGACATGTTCGGCATCTTTTTTGCCGGCCATCCCGATTTGCGCCGTTTGCTGACCGATTACGGCTTTGAAGGCCACCCGCTGCGCAAGGATTTTCCGCTGACCGGCCATGTAGAGGTCAGATATGACGACACATTGCGCCGCGTTGTGAATGAGCCCGTCAGTCTGGTTCAGGAGTTCCGTGATTTTGATTTTCTCAGCCCGTGGGAAGGCATGCAGGCCAATATCCCGGGCGATGAAAAAGCCGGCAAGGACGGGTGAGGGAACAGACCATGGCAGAGATGCAGATCAAACCCATCACCATGAATTTCGGACCGCAGCATCCGGCAGCGCATGGCGTTTTGCGTCTTGTGCTGGAAATGGATGGCGAGGTGATTGAACGCGCCGATCCGCATATCGGGCTGTTGCATCGCGGTACCGAAAAGCTGATCGAGCACAAGACATATCTTCAGGCCCTGCCTTATTTCGACCGGCTGGATTACGTGTCGCCGATGAATCAGGAACATGCCTGGGCACTGGCTGTTGAAAAGGCGGTTGGTATCGATGTGCCGTTGCGTGGCCAGTATATCCGCGTCCTTTACTGTGAAATTGGCCGTATCCTGAATCATGTGTTGAACCTGACGACCTTTGCCATTGATGTGGGTGCGATGACGCCGCTTCTGTGGGGGTTTGAGGAACGTGAACAGCTGATGGGCTTTTACGAGCGCGCCTGCGGTGCCCGTCTTCACGCGGCCTATTTCCGCCCCGGCGGTGTGCATCAGGACTTGCCTGATGGCCTGCTGGACGAGATCGGCGACTGGGCTGAACGCTTTCCAGACTTCGTGAGTGATATGGAAACGCTGCTGACCGAAAACCGTATTTTCAAACAGCGGACGGTTGATATCGGGGTGATTACCGAGGAAGCAGCGCTCGATCTGGGTATGACAGGCCCGTGCCTGCGCGCCAGTGGCGTTGCCTGGGATTTGCGCAAGTCGCAACCCTATGACGTCTATAGCGAGATGGATTTCGACATTCCGGTTGGCAAGACCGGCGATTGCTATGCGCGGTATCTGGTGCGTATCGAGGAAATGCGCCAGTCATTGCGGATCATCCGCCAGTGTATCGACAATATGCCCGACGGACCGGTTCTGGCAGAAAACAACAAGGTGACCCCGCCAAAGCGCGGCGATATGAAGAATTCGATGGAAGCGCTGATCCATCACTTCAAGCTGTATACCGAAGGGTTCCACGTTCCCGAAGGCGACAGTTACACCGCTGTTGAGGCGCCCAAGGGTGAATTCGGCGTCTATCTGGTGGCTGACGGGTCGAACAAACCGTACCGGTGCAAAATTCGCGCGCCGGGCTTTTATTTCATGGCGGCTGTGGATTACCTGTCTCGCGGCCATATGCTGGCGGATTCGGTGGCGATTATCGGATCCCTGGATGTTGTTTTTGGTGAGATTGACAGATGAGCATCGACGCCCGTATCGCTGATGACCAGCCCGACAGCTTTGCCTTTAACAAGGAAAACGAAGCTGAGATCAAGCGGATCATCGCCAAATACCCGAAAGGCAGGCAGGCAAGTGCTGTCATGCCGCTGCTGGACATGGCGCAGAGACAGCATGATAACTGGATCCCCATGAGGGCGATTGAATTGATCGCCAACAAGCTGGACATGGCCGAAATTCGCGTGCTGGAAGTGGCGACCTTCTACACGATGTATAATCTCAAACCGGTCGGTAAATATTACCTGCAAGCCTGCACAACCACACCCTGCTGGCTGCGCGGATCGGATTCGATGATGCGCTGCATCAAGGACCGCTATGGCATTGCATCGGGCGAAACCTCGGATTGCGGACGTTTCACCTTGCTTGAGGTGGAATGTCTCGGGGCGTGTGTGAATGCGCCGATTTTGCAGGTGAATGACGACTTCTACGAAGATCTGGATTATGCCAGCACCGGTGCGCTGCTGGATTCACTCGAAGCTGATGCACCATTGCCTGTTGGGTCGGTATTGGGCCGGTCAGGCTCCGAGGCAGATGGTGGCGCAACAAGCCTTGCCGCCCTGAAGCCGGCGGAATAGGGAGGGACGAATGCTGAAAGATGAAGATCGCATTTTCACCAACCTCTATGGATGGGCCGATTCCGGTCTGGCCGGGGCGAAGAAGCGCGGTGACTGGTCAACCACAGCCAAAATCCTCAAGCTTGGTCACGATGAGATTGTCGAGCGGGTCAAGGCCTCCGGCTTGCGTGGGCGTGGCGGTGCCGGATTCCCGACGGGCCTGAAATGGTCTTTCATGCCCAAGGAAGTTGGCGACCGTCCGCATTTTCTGGTGGTGAATGCCGACGAATCCGAACCCGGCACATGCAAGGACCGCGATATCATTCGCAATGATCCGCACAAGCTGCTGGAAGGCTGTGTTATCGCCGGTTTTGCGATGCGTGCCCATGCAGCATATATCTATATCCGCGGCGAATTCGTGAATGAGGCGCGCCGTCTGCAGTCAGCCATTGATGAGGCATATGCAGCAGGTCTTCTGGGCGATAATGCCGCGAGATCGGGCTGGAAGTTCGATATCTACCTGCATCGTGGTGCCGGTGCCTATATTTGCGGTGAGGAAACCGCGCTGATTGAGTCCCTTGAGGGTAAAAAGGGCCAACCGCGCCTGAAGCCGCCATTTCCGGCTGGCGCAGGTCTTTATGGCTGCCCGACAACGGTCAACAACGTGGAATCGATTGCTGTTGTGCCAACCATTCTGCGGCGTGGGGCAGACTGGTTTGCCGGTCTTGGCAAGGACAACAACACCGGGTCGAAATTGTTCTGCATTTCAGGCCATGTGAACCGGCCCTGCAATGTTGAAGAGGAAATGGGTATTCCGCTGCGCGATCTGATCGAAAAGCATGCGGGCGGTGTGCGCGGCGGCTGGAACAATCTGCTGGCGGTGATTCCGGGTGGATCATCCACACCGCTGTTGCCGCAAGATGTCTGCAGCACCATCACCATGGATTTTGATGCGCTGAAAGATGCGGGTACCGGCCTCGGTACAGCCGGCGTGATCGTGATGGACAAAAGCACTGATATCGTCAAGGCGATCTCGCGCCTGTCCTATTTCTACAAGCATGAATCCTGTGGTCAGTGCACCCCGTGCCGTGAAGGCACCGGCTGGATGTGGCGGATGATGGAACGGCTTGTCAGGGGCGAGGCCGAGATTCACGAGATCGACACGCTGGAACAGGTAACGCGTCAGGTTGAAGGCCATACAATCTGTGCGCTGGGTGACGCCGCGGCCTGGCCGATTCAGGGGCTGATCAAGAATTTCCGGCCAGAGATTGAGCGCCGGATCGTTGCGCACCGTGCTGCAAGCGCGGTCGAAGCTGCGGAATAGGGGACAGGAAAACCATGCCAAAGCTGACAGTGAATGGTGTCGAGGTAGAGGTCGAGAACGGCGCCACCGTTCTTCACGCCTGTGAGGAAGCCGGCGTTGAAGTGCCGCGTTTCTGCTATCATGACCGCCTGTCCATTGCCGGCAATTGCCGGATGTGTCTGGTTGATATGGAACGCGCGCCAAAGCCGGTTGCGTCCTGTGCAATGCCGGCTGGCGACGGCATGGTTATCCGCACCGATACTGACCGGGTGAAGAAAGCGCGCGAAGGGGTGATGGAATTCCTGTTGATCAATCATCCCCTGGATTGTCCGATCTGTGACCAGGGCGGGGAATGTGATCTACAGGATCAGGCGATGGGTTATGGCTATGATGCCTCGCGCTATGAAGAGAACAAGCGCGCTGTCGAAGACAAGAATATGGGCCCGCTGATCAGCACCACCATGACGCGTTGCATCCATTGCACGCGCTGTGTGCGGTTTGCGACTGAAATTGCCGGTGTGCCGGAACTGGGCGCGATTGGCCGTGGTGAATCAATGGAAATCACCACCTATCTTGAAAAAACACTGGCGTCCGAATTGTCTGCCAATGTGATTGACCTGTGCCCGGTGGGCGCACTTACCTCAAAGCCCTATGCCTTTGCCGCCCGTCCATGGGAATTGAACAAGACCGAATCCGTCGATGTCATGGATGCGGTTGGCAGCAATATCCGTGTTGATGCCCGCGGGGCGCAGGTGATGCGGGTCCTGCCGCGCCTGAATGAAGATATCAACGAGGAATGGATTTCCGACAAGACCCGTTATGCAATTGACGGGCTGCGCCGCCAGCGTCTTGATCGCCCCTATATGCGCGGCGGTGATGGCAAGCTGGCACCGGCAAGCTGGGATGATGCCTTTGCGGCCATAACGGCAAAGATGAAGAAGGCAAAGCCAAAAGCCGTGGCTGCCATTGCCGGTGACCAGTGTGACGCTGAATCGATGTTCGCGCTGAAGAAGATGATGGGCAAGCTTGGCAGCGGCCATATGGATTGCCGTCAGGATGGTGCAAAGATTGGTGGCGCACGTGCCGGTTACCTTTTCAATTCCACCATTGCCGGCATTGATGATGCCGACGCGCTGCTGATCATCGGCAGCAACCCGCGCATTGAGGCAGCGGTGCTGAATGCCCGTATCCGCCGCAACTGGCTGGCCACACGTTTGCCCGTTGCCGTGATCGGACCAAAGAGCGATCTGACCTATGATGCGCTGCACCTTGGGGATGATCCGGCACTGCTTGATGATGTGCTGAGCGGGAAGTCGAAATTTGCTGCCAAGCTGAAGAAGGCAAAGCGCCCGATGATCATTGTCGGGATGGGGGCGCTGACCCGTTCTGACGGGGCTGCCATTCTTGGCAAGGCGCGCGATATTGCCGATGCCTATGGTGTTGTTGGCGGTGGCTGGAACGGTTTCAACGTTCTGCACACGGCGGCAGCGCGTGTTGGTGGTCTTGATCTTGGTTTCACCCCCGATCGTGGCGGGATGGATGTGGCCGGCATGTACAAGGCGGCCGAAGCAGGCGATCTGGGTGTTGTGTGGCTGATGGCAGCTGACGAGATCGATCACGCGCGTCTGTCAAAGGCGTTTGTTGTCTATCAGGGGCATCATGGTGACCGCGGTGCCCATCATGCGGATGTGGTGTTGCCGGGCGCGGCCTATACCGAAAAGGACGGCATTTATGTGAATACTGAAGGGCGGGTTCAATATGCCAGCCGCGCTGCCTTTCCGCCGGGTGAAGCACGCGAGGACTGGGCCATTATTCGTGCAATGGCCGCCCGTCTTGGCATTAATCTGGGATTTGATTCGCTGGATGAACTGCGTGAGAGCTTGTATGAGGCTGTTCCGCATTTTGCCGCGCGTGATGAAGTGGCCTCTGCGAAATGGGCCAAATTCGGTGGGCGCAACAAGCTGACAGCTGCTGTCATCGATTCGGCGCTGGACGGGTTTTACATGACCTGCGCCATAAGCCGGGCATCAGAAACAATGGGTCAATGCATGATGGCGCTGGCCGAAAATGGCGCCCGAGACGCGGCGGAGTAGCGACATGGAATTTTTGACCAGCAGCTATGTCATCGAACTTGCCTGGATCGTGGCGAAAATCATGGTGGTGGTTGGCCCCCTGCTGATCGCAGTGGCCTATCTGACACTTGCCGAGCGGCGGGTGATCGGCTTTATGCAACTGCGAAAGGGACCGAATGTTGTTGGTCCGTTTGGCCTGTTCCAGCCCTTTGCCGATGCGCTGAAACTGATGGTCAAGGAAACCATCCTGCCAGCCGGTGCGAACAAGGTTGTCTTTATGCTCGCGCCGATGCTGACATTCATTCTGGCACTGGTTGCCTGGGCGGTGATCCCGTTTGGTGAAGGTCTTGTTATTGCCGATATCAATGTTGGCATTCTGTATCTGTTCGCGATTTCCTCGCTCGGTGTCTACGGCGTGATCATGGCGGGATGGGCCAGCAATTCCAAATATGCGTTTCTGGGGGCATTGCGGTCGGCAGCGCAGATGGTGTCCTACGAAGTGTCGATGGGGCTGGTCATCATCAATGTGCTGGTGTGTGTGGGGTCGTTGAACTTGACAGCGATTGTTGAGGCGCAGCGCGGCATGTGGTTTGCCCTGCCGCTGTTGCCGATGTTCCTTGTTTTCTTCATCTCGACACTGGCCGAGACAAACCGCGCGCCATTTGATCTGCCCGAAGGTGAATCTGAACTGGTGGCCGGTTATTTTGTCGAATATTCCTCAATGAGTTTTGCGCTCTTCTTCCTTGGCGAATATGCCAACATGATCCTGATGAGCGGCATGACAACCGTGCTGTTCCTTGGTGGCTGGTTGCCGCCGTTTGATATCTGGCCGCTGAACATTGTGCCGGGACCAATCTGGTTCATTCTCAAGGTGATGCTGCTGTTGTTCGTCTTCTTGTGGGTGCGGGCTACAACGCCGCGCTATCGTTATGACCAGCTGATGCGGCTTGGCTGGAAGGTCTTCCTGCCGTTTTCACTGATCTATGTGGTGCTGACATCAGGCTTTCTTCTGTGGACCGGCAATCTGCCGACGGTCGCCGGTTAGGCAAGGGAATTTCCAATGAGTGCAATGGTAAACAGTCTGCGTTCGTTTCTGCTGCTGGAGCTTGGCAGGGGTCTGCTTCTGACGCTGAAATATTTCTTCAAGCCGAAGGTGACGATCAATTACCCTTACGAAAAGGGGACATTGTCACCACGGTTTCGCGGTGAGCACGCGCTGCGCCGCTATCCGAATGGTGAAGAGCGCTGCATCGCATGCAAGCTGTGTGAAGCGGTGTGCCCCGCACAGGCCATCACCATCGAGGCTGAACCGCGTGATGATGGCAGTCGTCGCACCACGCGTTATGACATCGACATGACGAAATGCATCTATTGCGGCTTCTGTCAGGAAGCCTGTCCGGTGGATGCCATTGTTGAGGGGCCGAATTTCGAATTCGCCACCGAGACACGCGAAGAATTGTATTACGACAAGGACAAGCTCCTTGCGAATGGCGACCGCTGGGAAACCGAGATTGCACGCAATCTGGCAGCGGACGCGCAGTGGCGCTAGAACGCGCTGCGGCGAGTGGGGGATGTAATAGTGACCATGAATACCAAAACCTGCGGGTTGGCATGGCGTACAGCCATTAGGGGAGGGCGTTATGATTGAGGCGCTGTTCTTCTATATGTTTGCCGGTGTGATGCTGGCGGCCGGCACAATGGTGGTGATATCCCGCAACCCGGTCTATTCGGTGCTGTTTCTGATTCTGGCTTTTTTCAACGCTGCTGGATTGTTCGTCCTGATTGGTGCGGAATTCATCGCGATGCTGCTGGTTGTCGTGTATGTCGGCGCGGTAGCGGTGTTGTTCCTGTTTGTGGTGATGATGCTGGATATCAATTTTGCCGAGATGCGCGCAGGCTTTCAGAAGTATCTGCCTCTGGGGCTGGCTGTTGGCGGCATCCTGGTGTTTGAACTTGTGGCCGCTGTTTACGGCGATGCCTTTGACGGGGTGACCCTGCCGGCAGCAACCGAGATCAGCAATACGCGGGCGCTGGGGAATGTTCTCTACACCAAATATATCTATCTGTTCCAGGTTGCCGGACTGATCCTGCTGGTTGCCATGATCGGGGCTATCTCGCTGACCATGCGGCGGCGTGTCGGTGTGCGCCGTCAGGTGATTGCCGAGCAGAATATGCGGCGGCGTGACGAGACAGTCGAAGTCGTCGATGTGCCGGTTGGCGCGGCGGCCCGCACGATCTCCAACGTTGTCGCCAGCAAGCGCGAGGGTTAGGGCATGCTTGAACTTTCACTGAACCACTACCTTGCGGTGTCGGCCATTCTGTTTGCCCTTGGCGCGTTCGGAATTTTCCTGAACCGCAAGAATGTCATCACCATCCTGATGTCGATCGAACTGATGCTGCTGTCCGTCAATATCAATATGGTCGCCTTTTCCGCCTATAATGGCGATCTTGAAGGCCAGATATTCTCGCTGTTCATTCTTACCGTTGCCGCTGCCGAAGCGGCGATCGGCCTTGCCATTCTCGTTGTTTTCTTCCGCAACCGCGGATCGATTGCGGTCGAGGATGTGAACATGATGAAAGGCTAGGCTGGCATGTACGCTTCGATTGTTTTCCTGCCCCTGTTCGGCGCCATCATTGCCGGCATCTTGAGCCTCGGCAACAGGGACCGCGCGGCCGAACTGGTGACTGTCACCGGTCTTTTGCTGTCGCTGCTGTTTTCGATTATCGCCTTTGCCCAGGTGGCTATTGGCGGCCAGCCGATCACCATTGATATTGCGCGCTGGATCGTGTCGGGCGATTTTGAGGCGATGTGGCGGTTGCGGTTTGATACGCTGACAGCCGTCATGCTGATTGTGGTGACCGGCGTGTCATCGATGGTTCATATCTATTCGATTGGCTATATGTCGCATGACAACGCGCGGGCACGCTTCATGGCGTATCTCAGCCTGTTCACTTTTGCCATGCTGATGCTGGTTACCGCCGACAATCTGGTGCAGCTGTTCTTCGGCTGGGAAGGTGTTGGCGTTGCCTCGTATCTGCTGATCGGTTTCTGGTACAAAAAGGAAAGTGCGCACACAGCCGCGATGAAGGCGTTCGTCGTCAACCGGGTTGGCGATTTCGGCTTTGCGCTTGGTATTCTTGCGGTCTACCAGATTTTCGGGTCCATCCAGTTTGATGACATTTTCGCCAACGCTGCGGCGATGCGCTATACTGAGATCGGTTTCCTCAGTCAGGCCATGCCAGCACTTGAAGTTGCCGGTATCATGCTGTTCATCGGGGCGATGGGCAAGTCGGCCCAGCTTGGCCTTCACACATGGCTTCCTGATGCGATGGAGGGTCCGACACCTGTATCCGCGCTGATCCATGCCGCGACGATGGTCACGGCTGGTGTCTTCATGGTCTGCCGGTTGTCACCGATGCTGGAATATGCGCCGCTGTCGCTGGATATCATCACAGTTGTTGGCGCGTTGACCGCCATTTTTGCCGCCACTGTCGGCTTTACGCAGTTTGATATAAAGCGCGTGATTGCCTATTCGACATGTTCACAGCTTGGTTACATGTTCTTTGCCGCTGGTGTGTCTGCCTATCCAGCAGCAATGTTTCACCTGACAACACACGCCTTTTTCAAGGCGCTGCTGTTCCTTGGTGCCGGTTCGGTGATCCATGCAATGTCGGACGAGCAGGATTTGCGCAATATGGGCGGGATCTGGCGCAAGATTCCTGTCACCTATGCGATGATGTGGGTTGGCTCGCTGGCTCTTGCCGGGTTCCCGTTCTTTGCCGGCTTCTATTCCAAGGACATGATCCTTGAGGCTGCCTTTGCCGCGCATACCCCTGTTGGCAATATGGCCTTCTGGCTTGGTTGTCTGGCCGCTTTCCTGACTGCATTCTACAGCTGGCGTCTGCTGATCATGGCGTTTCATGGCAAGCCACGCGCCTCGGCAGAGGTGATGTCGCATGTTCATGAATCACCGCTGGTTATGACCGTGCCGCTGTTCGTTCTGGCGGTTGGTGCGATTTTCTCTGGCTGGCTTGGCTATGAATTGTTCGTCGGGCACGATATGGCCACCTTCTGGGGTGATTCCATTTTCATCCTGCCTGAGCATCACGCAATGGAACATGCGCATCATGTGCCGACCTGGGTAAAGCTGTTGCCGGTGGGACTGGCCACATCGGGCGTGGTGATTGCGGTGCTGTGTTATGCCGTCTGGACAGGCGTTCCGGGGGCTATGGCGCGGGCATTTTCACCACTGCACAAGTTCTTTTTCAACAAGTGGTATTTTGACGAGCTGTACGACATGCTGTTTGTCCGCCCGGCCGTGCGCTTTGGTGCGTTCCTGTGGCAACGTGGTGACCGCGATGTGATTGACGGGTTTGGCCCTGACGGCATGTCGGCGATGGTTGTGCGTGTATCAGCATTTGCTGCGCGACTGCAGTCAGGCTTCGTATTCCACTATGCCTTTGCCATGCTGATTGGCGTGGTCGTGCTGGTCACGTGGTATTACCTTCGCTTCGGGGGACTATAGGCGATGATTGAAAACTGGCCTTTGCTGACGATCATCACGTTCCTGCCGATGATCGGCGTCCTGTTTCTGTTGATGATACGGGGTGACGAGCAGTCTGTTGCCCGCAATGCGCGCCATGTTGCGCTGTGGGTTAGCGGCTTTACTTTGATCATTTCGCTGGCGCTGGTGTTTGGTTTTGACAGCACCAGCACCGGTTATCAGTTTGAGGAAAACCGCGCCTGGTTGCCGGCTGCCGGTATCAGCTATCACCTTGGTGTTGATGGCATTTCGATGCCGTTCATCCTGCTGTCGACATTGCTGTCGCCGTTGGCAATTCTGGCCAGCTGGAAGGCCATCACGCACCGTGTTCGCGAATATATGATCGCCTTCCTCGTGCTCGAGACAATGATGATTGGCATGTTCGCATCGCTCGACATGTTGATGTTCTACCTGTTCTTCGAAGGGGTGCTGATCCCGATGTTCCTGATCATCGGGGTGTGGGGCGGCGGACGGCGTGTCTATGCGGCGTTCAAATTCTTCCTCTATACGCTTCTTGGCTCGGTCCTGATGCTGGTCTGCATGCTTGCCATGTATCTGGATGCGGGCACGACCGATATCCCGGCCCTGACGGCACACAGCTTTGCTGCTGGGATGCAAACCTGGCTGTTCATCGGTTTTCTTGCGTCCTTTGCCGTGAAAGTGCCGATGTGGCCAGTTCATACCTGGCTTCCTGATGCCCATGTCGAGGCACCAACTGCCGGTTCGATGATCCTTGCCGGTGTGCTTTTGAAAATGGGCGGATACGGCTTCATCCGGTTTTCGCTGCCGATGTTCCCATTGGCGTCTGAAATGTTTGCACCGCTGATTTTTGCCCTGTCGATTATCGCAATTGTCTATACATCGCTGGTCGCGCTGGCGCAGTCGGACATGAAAAAGCTGATTGCCTATTCTTCGGTGGCGCATATGGGGTTTGTGACCATCGGCATTTTTACCCTGACCGAGCAGGGTGTTGCCGGGGCCATGTTCCAGATGATCAGCCATGGTCTAGTTTCTGCGGCGCTGTTCTTTTGCGTCGGGGTTGTTTATGACCGTCTTCACACGCGCGATATCAGCGCCTATGGCGGGGTTGCCGCGGTCATGCCGCGTTACGCCGTATTCTTCATGTTCATGATGCTGGCTTCGGTCGGTCTGCCGGGCACAAGCGGGTTTGTCGGTGAAATGCTGGTTCTGGTTGGGGCATGGAAAGCCAGCAGCTGGGTTGCCTTTTTCACTGCGACCGGGTTGGTTCTTGGCGCAACCTACATGCTGTGGCTTTACCGCCGTGTGATGTTTGGCACCATTGAAAGTGCCGATGTTGGCGCGATGGAGCGGATCAGCCGCCGCGAAGTGTTGATTTTTGCCCCACTGACGGTTCTTGTTCTGTGGTTTGGCATCTATCCCGCTTCGCTGCTTGATGTAATGGCCAGCAGTATTCTGGTGGTTCTGGATAATGCGGCGTCTGGTGGCGCCATGGTCATCGCGGGGAGATAGAGCCATGATTGATTTCTCAATGGCTGACATTCTGCCAGCATTGCCCGAAATATTCCTGTCTGGCATGGCGCTGGTGCTGGTGCTTGTTGCGGCATTTGGCGGCGAGGGTGCGGCGAATGCGCGTCGCGTCACCCAGATTGCGATGGGCAGCATTGTTGTCGCGCTGATCCTTGTCATGGGGGCCTATGGTGGCATGGCGCCTGCCTTTGGCGGCATGTATTCAGCCGATGCCTTCAGCGGCTATATGAAAGTTCTGGTGATGGTCGGCACATTTGCCGCGCTGGCCATGTCGCTGCGTACCGAGGGTGACAGCGACATCAGCAAGCCGGAATACAGTCTGCTGATCCTGCTGGCACTTGTCGGTATGATGCTGATGATTTCGGCCGACAATCTGATGTCGCTTTATATGGCGATCGAATTGCAGTCGCTGCCGCTTTATGTGGTGGCTGCGATGCGG
>Ga0256417_1000058_pt1 | contig 13136 bp, 1 predicted proteins | sample MB_1026DmetaT_FD_190217 | JGI IMG/M metagenome (GOLD analysis project Ga0256417, IMG submission 190217) | Metatranscriptome of seawater microbial communities from Monterey Bay, California, United States - MB_1026D (Metagenome Metatranscriptome) | ecosystem: Environmental > Aquatic > Marine >...
ACAAAAAGTAAAATTATTAATATTATAACTTTTATTTTTTTATTTTTTCAAACTTTCCTAATTTCCTATCACTAATATTTTTGATCGCGTATAATTATAACTTATAAATTTATACTCCGCAGCAATGAACACCGTATGTATTTTCCAGATTCTTCTCAAGTGCACATACATTGAAACCTTTTTTACCTTCGATGTCTGGTCTGTCCTCTTTTAATATCATTTCAACAAGATGACCCATTGAAGTTTCAGTCGATGTCCAACCACATGCCGTAGATTCATAACCCGATTTAAATGCCTCTAACAATTCTGCTTGGCTACATACGTGCGCACCTTTCTCTTCGCACACTGCTTGTGCATCAGTGTAAGATAAATCTTTATCACAACTTTTACCATGCACTGAGAAAACTTTGCATTCCGCATTTTTATCCATCGGTGACAAAGTACAATTTGGTTTTAATTGTGTTTTGTTAACAGTTTTGTTAACAGTTTTGTTGGCGTCAATACCAGTTGCGCCAGTTGGGAAATTCTTTGCAGCAGTGTTGTTCGAAGATGGAATTACATGATGCAACAGCATCGAAGTGCCTTCAATAGCTTCTTCAACTTCTTCATCTGATATATCTACTGCACCAGTTGCACCAGTTGCTTTGTTTCCACCATTCATTTTTTGGGCTTTTAAAGCTTGCTCTTTCTTTGCCAAATCACGTGCCATAATATCTTTTGCAGTAGCCCACTCATCTTGGGCTTCTTTATGCTTCTCTTTCAAGGAAGAAACAAGCGCTTTTTGGGTCTCGAGTTCTTTTAACAATGCAGTATTATTACCGTTTCCAGTTGCACCAGTTTCATCTTCATCACCCTCTTCGCCAGTGGCACCACCAGTTGCATCTTCTTCTTCATCATTTTCAAAAATTTCCCTCACAGCTTTAAATTGCATACGAACTACTTCCAACTCTTTCGCATTCTTCGCTTTACGTACTGATTCTTCTACTACACGCAGTTTTTGGTGCGCCAAGGTATCATTAACCTCAACGTCACGATATTTAGCTTTAGCAGCAGTGATTTCAAGTTGCAAGGTAGCCTTTTCAACTTTAAACGCGGCAACAGAATTGTGTGCTTGTGCATCTTTGTTTGCTGCACCACCAGTTGCACCAGTTGCACCAGTTGCACCAGTCATACCGCTCGTAACGTTCGTAACGTTCGTAGAGTTGTCCACGTCAGTATCATTGGCGAAACTATGTTCTTTAACAAACTTCGTTTTTAACAGTATGGCTTTTTTGCTACTAGCAATGCGTTTTTTAATCACATCTTTCACAGCTTTACTAACATTGAACGCTTGGGATTCTAACCGTTTTATGAAGTGTGCTAGGTGTTGATGCGCATGTTCTGAAGTAAACATTTCATTAGAATGAGCAACGGCAACTTCTAATCTATCCAATGTTTCATTTGATTTGCTGTAAAGCGCTTCTGCACTTGCTTGTGCATGGGAGACAATTTTGCTCCATTCAAGGACATGCTTGTCAACGGTACTCCTGGCATCCTCTAGTTCGCCAGGGAATAAGAACTTCTTTGGTTTACCAGATTCATTTTTGGCATTTTTACACCATGGGCAGTCTGCAACGTATATTTCACGCACAACATTAGCCGTTGACAACGCCGATGGGCACGTATCCGGTTCCGACACACTATAACAATTTTTTGTGGCGCTACACCATGCATCCCCTGCAGCAACAACACAACCATGCTTATCTGTCAATGCATCTCCACCTAACCAATGCGCCAATGGAGATTTTTTGATTCCAACCTCTTTTGCTGCTTTAACCTCACTCTCAATTTCATTTTCCATTTGACTCTCAGTTTGCAACTTAGATGCTTTTTTATCTGCAGCAAGTTCCATCTCTTGCTCAGCTTGCTTCTCAGCTGATGTTAAATCAGAGTCGTCATCATCCAGCGCTGGACCAGTCGCTGCAGTACCAGCTCCTGTCATACCACGGGCGCCAGTTGTTCCAGTATTATCAGTACCGGTAGCTCCACTGACACCAGTAGCTCCACTGATACCAGTAGCTCCACTAATACCGGTAGCTCCACTAATACCAGTCATTCCTGTTAAACCAGACATGCCAGTGATCGAGTCACTTGCCGGATCATCCTGTTTGTCGCTTGGCACAGCGCGTTTGAAATCACTTTTCAATGACTCGGAATTTTTAAGAATGGTTTTCAACATAAATTCCGTGCGTTTTGCCTGCTGTTCCTCCATTTTTCTAATGCCACGGCGTAACTTCAAGGTTTTGCTATCAGCTTTCAATGCTTTATTTCTCAGATTTTCTGCCATTTCACCGTCCTTAACAACTGCACTAGAGTGGATTTTCAACGACTTCACTGCCTCGTTCGACCGTTCCATTTGCATGTCGTATGCTTTTTTAATATTAAGGCGAACTCTAAGCGGTAAATTTTTAATGGCATCCATCTCTTTTCTTCTTGCCCAGAACAAATTATCTTTTGCAACAACCAACTGTTTCACATACTCTCTCCACGTTTTATACGTAGAGATTGTTTTTAAGTAGCTGGCATCAACGTCTCTCTTTAACTGCGCGACTAATTTGTGATGTTCTCTCGCCAATTCAAATTTCTTAGTTGCATTTTGGCGACTAGTTTGAGCACGTTTGTGCAATAAATCTGCACTCTTTTGGACAGCAGCAACTGCCTTCTCGCTATCATCAACATGTTCAATTAAATGGTGATATCTGCTACATGTAATATTTTTAGCTTTAGCGAAAGCTGCAGTTTCTTGATGAGCACGACGATTTGCATATTTCGTCTTCGCCATTGCATCTTTAACTAATTTATCAGTTTCAGCACGTTTGGTATGTGCACGTGCTTGCGCTTCCTCAGCATCTTGGGTAAGACGAACATGTTTTTCTGTAGCTGCTTTTGTACGTTTACTGATGGCCAATTGCTCGCCACGTGTATCTTGGCATAATTTTCGACTACGTTTTGCGTCACGCTCTGCTTGAACTTTGGCAGCTTCTAGACCAGCTAAGAAACTATCCCCGTCACTCACTTGTTTTTGTTGTTCCAATGCAGCTTCATCATCATCAGCTTTTTTACAAGCCATGTCTGCCCTACGCGCAACATCCAAAGCCATTTTTTCCAATTCTTGTACTTCCCTAGAACTGCGTTCTTGCGTGGCAACTGCTTTGTGAGCTTCAACTTCCAACGCATTACTTGATTCTGACATTGCCCGAGCCTCTTTAACAGCTGACATAGCCGCAACATTTGCTTCTTCATCTGCATGTTCTCCACTTGTTAACCAGTTTTCAAATTGACTTAGCTTCGAGGTCATGAATTTCTCACATGCTTTCTTTGCAATATCAACACGCATAAAGCTTTCCTTGTGATGATTTTTAGCGCGTACCACCGCAACGTTTGCTTCGATTGCAAAATGTGTTGCCCTGTCTGCTAAGAACAATGCAGCTCGTGCATCAGTGGAGTAACCTTCGTCAGCATTTGATTCAGTTTCATATTTTTTAATTAACCTGTCAGAATCGGCTTTAACAGCGTATAAATATGTAGTATATTTTGTTTTATTGTTTAATTTGGCAACAAAAGTTTTCGCAGCTTCAACACGAAGTTTTAATGTGTGTTCCACTCGTTTTAACACGTCCATTTTCATTAAATGGATATGGGCAATTTTACCTAAGTTCACAGATTCATCTTCTGTCTCCCGCGTCTTCTTTGCCAAAACATCAATTTGTTCTGTCAATGGCGAAATTTTAGCAGCTAGATGGCTAACAATATGCGATGCGTTTTTCCTCGATTCAACACTCATGGCTGCACCAGCAACAATAGCTTTGTGTTTGATTCCTTTTGAAATGTGTGTTGCAGATGCAACTAAGCCTTGTTTCTTTAAGAAATCTTTGCGTGCTTGTGACTCTACATGAGCCAATGCTCTAATTTTAGCGGCATCGTCCAATGTCATTAAAATAGGACCAGGTGCACCATCAACACGAACTTCGTGCTTTACACCTTTGTAAGCCAACAGGCGAATTTCTTCAGCCTTTGCTTTTAATTCTTGTAACTCTTTTGCAGCTATGTTGTATTCATCTTGCACTTCATCCAAATCTTCCTTGATACTACCCTTCTCACTTTTTAGTTCATCGACAAGAATACTAGCTTCTTCTGCATTTGCCTCGTCCATTTCTTTTGCAATGGTCAATTTCGTTTTATTACCTGCAGCACTTCTTTGATGCCCTAATAACTCGTTATATTTTCTGTCCGCAACAATGAAGGCTTCCGTACCTTCCTCTGCACTGTCAAGTTGTGCTTTTGCTTCATCAACATCGTCGGATGCTTTTTGAGCGATTTTTAAACTATCTTCGTACATTGTGAGAGCGTTCTTTACTTTTTCATTCGCATTATTTGATGCAACATTAGCATTTCGTACTTTGTCCTCGATTGCTTTGAATTTGATGCTGGCGGCATCCAATTTAATTTGAATACTAGCAATAACGTTTTCCTTTTCACTAATCTTCGTGGCGAAACTTTTGATCATGCCTTTTGTTACATTATCAATCTTTTTGAACATCTCTGCGCGTACATCGCTAGCATTTTTTTGCAATTTCATTACTTTTTTGAAATCGGCTTCAACATCTGCTTGTGCCTTCCTACCATTGATTTTGTCGCCGGATTTAGCTTTCTTTAAATCGTTGACTAAATCTTCCGCAAATTTTGATGTACGGTCGATTTTACCCATAACTTCATCAAGAGCATTTAGTGCTTTCATCTTCATGGCTTCACTTCTTACATATGCAATTTGCGCCCTTTTATTTTCAGCTTTTTTTTCGTCTTTTACTACTTTAGCTGCTTTCAACGCAATATCTAACGAGGTTGGTTTACCGTCAGCACCCGGAACATCTTTACGTTCTTCCTCAATATCAGAGCGTAATTTCTTCAGGTCGTTCAATGCCTCTTTGAAATTAGCATGCTTTTTTTGCAACGTTACCATGGCGGCTAATTCAGCTTGTCTTGCCGCAGTTAGTGCATCGATCAATGGCTGTTTTTCTTTTTTACGGGCAAGATAACTGACATTCAAGTTAGCTACGACTGATCTGTTAGAGTCGTAGTTAGCCATAGCATCTTGTAATTCACGCGCTGCTAGCAAAACTTTTGCTTGCATGTCATCCATACGCTGTTGCAACTCGTACTGTTTTTTACCGTAATTTGCATCTGATATGTACGCTTTTAGCTTCCTCTCTAACTCACTTTTTACTTTAGGCTCCAATCTTTGAACTGCAGCTAAAGCATCCAACTGTGTTGCATTTGCACGCTCCCATTCTTCTTGATATTGAATTATTTTCTCATTGACTTCTTTGTATTCTTTTTGTGTAAGCGATAAATCATATATGATTTCACGTAAATAAGCACTGATATTCCTATAATTGCTGTCGGCTTCAAGATACTTGGTATCTGCCAACAAAGCACGTTGTTCTAGGCCCAGTCCACCAGTAGCACCAGTAGCACCAGTAGCACCGGTAGCGCCAGTGGCATCCTCATTCATATCTTCTGGGATATTAAGACCTTCATCGGCATTTGCCCCAGTAGCCATACGTACCAATTCTTCAGCTTTCTTTTCGTCTTTTACTAGATGCCCTAAAGATACCTCTTCATCACGTTCTTCTTCTTTAGCAATGGCCAAATTGTCAACATTCTGACGGAAAGTAGCATTAGCTGACTCAGCATGTTCCACCGCTAGTTCAGCACGTTCTTTCACTTCACTAAGTTCAGAATTCTCTGACTGCAACCGTTTTGTGGAACTATCAACGTCAGACTCTTCCCGCGCGCGTTTTACTTTTCCGTCATGTAGATCCTGTCTAAGTATGCGAACATGTTCTCTTGCTAGACGAACACGACGGGAAGCAAGTAAAACGGCCTTCATGTCCGCTAATTTAAATGCATTGGTTTTTTTCAGTGCATTGTAAATCTTCCTTTTACGTGCAGCTTCTATTTCTGCTAATTCCAACTTTCGTTTTGCGGCATCTAATTTAGATTTATAACCAACAAGTCTTGCGTCATCCTTCTTCACATCGTCTTTGGCGTCAGCGATAGCTACTTCATCACCTTTTGTTTTGGCGTAGTTCATATCGTTGACAGCATGCAATTTATCGGTTAACGCCATTTGGTAATGTTCCGTTAAATTCTTGATCAGGTCATTTTCAGCTTCAATAATTTCGAAAGCTTTTAATGCATCGGATTGTGCACTGTTTTCTTGGTTCCTCAACATTTCCGCCGCGTTCATTAAAGTGGCAGATCCGGTAATTGCATAAAGTTCACCAGCAGTTGCACTGCTCAACAACTCATTTGCAAAAGCAGCGGTTGCACCAGTACTGCCGACACCAGTTGCACCAGTTGCACCAGTAACTCCAGTACTTCCATAAACTCCAGTACTTCCATAAACTCCAGTGCTTCCAGTAACGCCAGTTCCTTCCATACCACCCGTACCGTCACTCAAAACATCATCCGAAGATCGTTCGAATTCCTCTTGCTTCACAACTTCTAACGCTGCTTCATCCTTTAGCAGATGCCTTAGGTTCTCTTTACTTTCAAGCACAGCATTCTTGGCCTCGTCTAATTCTCCTTTTGTTGTTGCCAAATACTCCATAGTTGCATGAAGATCCTCATTTGCGAGTTTGAGCATCTCTTCCATTTTAGCAATATTCGCGGTTATTGCTGTTTGTTCGTCATCAAGTCGTAGTTTTGTTTGGGTTGCATTCTGGTATACTTTCTGCGCCTTCTCTTTTTCTTGATGGTACTCTTCCACCGTCTTTTTTGTGTCGGCCAATACTTTTTGATTCTTAACACGTTCTGCCCTTCTTGCTTGCCTTAAATCTTTCGATGCTTTCATGAATTCCCTAACACTACGGAACAATTCACTTCTTGCTTCAGCATGTTCACGTTCTAAGCGACTCTTTTGTGTATTCATAAAGGCTAGACGTACGTTCAATTCTGTGACTGTTGCCTTCATAGTTCTTACACCAGTGCTTGCTTCATCTATTTTGTTCTTAACATCTACCAACGATCTATGGGCATCAGAATACCTATTTATAAGCACAACCCCTTTGCTTGCGATATTCTTAACTGCGTCCACTTCCTTTTCTTCGCGGTCATTTAACTCATCTTCGTTCATGTCATAATCGGTTATGGAAACGCCAGTAGATCCACTTGCACCAGTGGATCCAGTACGACTCGCGGATCCAAAACGAGCACCAGTGGCGCCAGATGCACCGGATGCCCCTGTTGCACTCTCACCAAAGTCCTCGCCCTTCATTTCTGCCAATTCTTCGGAAGATAATTTAGCAATGCCAGTAGCTCCAGTTGCCTTAAAATCAACGTAGTCATCCAAACCGCGCACACCTCTTGGGACACCACCATCTATTTTTTGTTCGTCGTAACCATAACGTATGCGTAATTTCTCACTCGTCTGACTGTGATGGTATTCAGCCAATTTATATTCCGATGTAACCTGGGATAATGATTGATTAGCCAATCGCTCAGCGTTTTCTGCCACTTCCTCGATACCTTTAGCGATGGACGCATTGACTTTCGCACGTGCAAGTTGGATGCGGTATGGATTCTTGAATTTGAGAGCATCTAATCGTTTTTTATTCATGTCGCTTTTCTTCTTTTGTTCATCCGTTTGCTTCTCCGCAACTGCCTCACGAGTCTTCGCGACATTATTTTTCTCTGCTTCAATATCTTCCTTCCATTTACGTTCTTTTTTTGCTAATCTTGCCTTTTCTGCTTCCTCGGCTTGTAACTTTTCTTTATATTTACCCCTAGCTTTAACAAATTCGGCTTTCGCCTTGGCAGCAAGAGTTCTATTTTCTTTTTCATATCCATCTGCTACCCCCAAATTAGTCTCGGCAGGCACTTTCAACAACAATGTTCTGTCTGCCTTGTCGTTTGATTTATTCACACGCTTTTCTAACAATTTAATTTGAGAAGCAACTGCTTCGTCTAATTCTGTTTGTGCGCGGCGTGCATTTAATTCAACTTGCATTTTCGCCACTTGCATACGGTGATCGACACTGCGGGAGGTAAGCCCAGCTGCATCTGCTAGTTCACTAGCTTTAGCCGCACTTCTTGACATATTCATAACTTTTTTATGCTGTTTGCACGACAAGCAGTTAGATTTTGGCACTTTGAAAGAATATACTGTTGCATTATGCGGTCCTTTATGTAACACTTGATCAGCTTTTAAGGCATCTTTGGTGCTTTCCACTAAATTGCGCATTAATTTGTCTTGACTCATTTCTGACGCTAATTCAACTTGTTTCACTTCACCATTCAATTTACGCTCAACAGCTGCCGCTTCAGCATCTTCTTTGATGCGGTTAATAGATTGGTTCAAAAACTCTGCATCTGGTACTTTTAATTCTTCATCAAGTGTTGCAGATGCATTAGCTGCTTTTGCGCTGTCACTTTCAGTTTGTGCAACTTCGCTGGTTGCATTCAATTTCATTTGTTCTTTCTTGGCATCAGCTTTTTCGCTAGCTTTTTCATTTGCTTGAGCTTTCTTCGCATTGCTTTCTGCGCGATCTGCTTCCGCTTCCTCGTGTACCTTGTCCATTGAAGGCGCCATTGCAACTTGATTTTCTGCCCCAGTACCAGCGAAGCCTGTCTCTTCGTCACCACCTTCAGTTCCTGTACCACTTACACCGGTCATACCAGTGTAGGATTGCGCATCTAAAATTTTGCGCAATGCAGCATTTGCATCTGATGCACCAGAAATGATTTGCTTATCTCCCTCCTTCGTCGCAACACTTTGGGCCTCTGATATGTCTGCTTTTGCTTCTTCCTTCTCATTTTGAGCAGTTGCTGCTTCCATTTCCAGAAACTCTGCCATTGAACAGGTTTTTGCTACTGCAATATTTGCATCTCTTGCTCTTTGTTTTTTAGCTGTGAACAATTTTGTTAATTTTTCAACATCCTCTTGTGCTTTGCTATTTTCCTGTGCCCTCAACTTGTATGCGGAATCACTCTCTCCGGTACTGGCCAATGCATCACTTGCGTCTAATGCATCATCTTGTGCCTCTTTCAATTCCAAACCTGCTTGTTTCATTTCATCAAATGCAATGGTATTTAAAGCTACAGATTTACGACATTTTTCAGTTGCTGCTTCAGCATTTCCTTGCGCATTAGTAGTTTCAATAGCTGCAATTTTTGCTTCTAAAGCTTGGTCACGCACGGCTTGAACAACCGGATTTTGGACATGGCCACTTTGTTGGATCTCTGTCAATTCAGCTTTCGCTAAACTGTCCCTTAACTGTGCACGGAATGTAAGTTCAAGACGTGCTTGGGTACGTAACTGCAATTTAACTGCTTTTAAATTCAGATGCAAAGTACGTAAATTATCACGAATTTGGTCTCTTGCTGCAATATTTTGCGGCATTTGTGTAAGAACAAAATGTAAATCAGCATGTTGTGCGAAAATATTCATACGGTAATTATTAAAGTTTTTCAACAAGGTTCGGAAACGCTTTCTTGATTCTTTGAGCTTGGCCAGTGCTAGCGACAGTTCAGCTTCATCTTTTGCCCTAGCTATCCTTAGTTGTTGACGAGCGTGTTGGCTAACTTGTACTAATGTATCTTTGTTCAAGCGCATACGTCTAAACATCAAACGTTTGAAACCTTCACTAAATTCTTTTTCAACTCTAGTAGCAGTTGCATTTGTTTTTTCCAGCATTTTTTGTTGCAACGCACGTGCACTGTTGATAGTCTCTTGAGCTTGTGCAATAACGGTCGAGTCACGTTCCTCATCTAACGCATGGGCATCTTCGATAGATTTGATTTCGCTTTCTTTTCTGAACCACGCTGGGCCTGTGACAGACTCTGTGCCAGTGGCACCACTTGCACCTGTAAGGCCACTAGCACTTAATGTTGCTTCACTAGCATCCAAATCAAACGAAGCTGTTGCACCAGTTGCGCCAGTTGCGCCAGTCCCTCCAGTCGACACAGCCCCTTCTACACCAGTTGCACCGGTAGTCCCACTTTCAGCTTTCTTGTTAAACTCATTTTGAATTTGATCGATATGACGCCCAAGTGCGTCCTCTCGTTTCATACGAGCCGCTTCAAGCTTCTTAATTTCATTTACTATACTTTCACGTTGTACAACGTTTAACTGGGTCTTCTTCGCATCTAAAAGCATTTGTTTCACACTATGCTCATATTGCATATTGACATCATTTTTTTCAGCGCTAAAACGTTCTTTTGCAGCGGACATGTGTTCTTTCGTGTGCGCAATTAATTGCATGGAGTCTGCAATTACACCTTGTAACTTTTCGTTCATTGCTTTAGACGATAAGCGCAACGCAACTTCCGCAACGCGTACTGGTGCGTAACTAGCATCGGCACCTTCTTGAATACGATGTAATTGGTCTTCGCTTTTTGTATGTATAATATGAGATGCGCTTGCCATTTCGTCAACCATCCTTTTTGCTAAACTAACGCACGCCTTTGCTTTTTTCAATTGCGATCTGCGAACATCGTAATCGAATTTCGACATTTCAATGCGCAAAGCCAAATCCTCACGGCGTGCTTCAAGATCTTCTTTCACAGCAAAGTTTTTTGTGACTTCAACTTTGTCGTCTTGTTTCGAGTGCGGCAATTTCTCAGCCTTTGCTAACTTAAGCTGCACGTTTTCCATCAGTTCTTCCAACGCTTTTATGCGTTTGCTTGCGCCTTGTTCAGCAGCGACGGCAGCCTCTGCTCTACGCCTTGCATTAAATAATGCTTCATCGGCAGATTGCAAACCAACAATTGCTTCTGCTTGAACGTATGACGCGTGCTTGATAGCTTGGATAGGTTTGGTATCAACATCGTGTCTGGCCTTTTCTGCAGTTGCTTCCACATCCCGCTCGTAACTAGTTAACGTTGGCATATAGGAAAGTTTCAAGCGATTGGCATTTTCCTTTGTTGCTTGTCCTTGCAACACTTGTTTACGTGATTCTTCGTTTTGCATATTTTTTGTTTGTCTGAGCGCTAATTCCTTTGCCGCTGCTTCCGCATTTTCCATCATTTGCTTTGCTTGAGAATGGTATTGCTCAGCAATTTGCTCACGTTGCATAGCCAATTCAAGCGTCTTTGTAAAGTCAGCTTGTTGCTTTTTGCGATCATGCTCTGTCATGTCCCTAACAGCTTTTGCGTTTGCTAACGCAGCAGCAGCTTGTGCCCGTTCTTTTTGAGCAGCTAACAAGGCATCGTGTGAAGTTTTTACTGCTTGCTGACGCGCTTCGTGTTGAATTTTTCTTGCCATTTCCAACGCCTTATCCTTAATCTCAACGCTCTCCTTTAATGCATCGGCCTTAGCCTTTTGGATAATATGCGCACGTTCTTTTTCAAGACCAGGTTGCATAAGTTTTAAATTTTCTTGAGCAACTTTCATTTGTGCTGTTAAGTTTTGGAGTGCAGCTTTTTGCACTTCAAATTGCTTTTGTGCGTCCATGGTCAATTTACTGATTTCCGATAACTTTGCTTGGTGCAACTTTACTTTTTGACCAAGCTGTTCACTCATTTCTTTCGTAGCTTCCGATACCGATATTGCAGCTTCTTTAGCATCCTTGTTTAAGTAACCTGCACTGGCCTCTGTACGTTCAACAATACTTCGTTCTGCTTTCTTAACTTGCTTCATAATACCTGCACCGTTCAATAATTCTTTTGCTTGTTGACTATCCTTAGTCACTTTCGATTTTGCATCATTGAACTTTTTAATAGCCTCAGCAGCTGCATTTCCGGTCGCACCATCTGCCAACAACAACTTTGCTTCCTGAACGGTGTGCGCGGCATTATCTGCAGCTAACTGTGCATTTCTCACGGCAACATCTTCCGTCGTCGATTTCAAGGCTGCATTAACTTTCTTTTCAATTGCATGCGCGTGTCCAGCACCAGTTGAGCCAGTGCCTGTTAGCGTTGGAAGCATACTACCCGTTGCTCCTGTTGAACCAGTTGCTCCTCTCTCCTCGCTAGCAGCTTTTATTTGACCAGCTGCTCTAGCCCCGATATTTTTGATTTGTTCCCGAGGGGCATTTGTTTCCCCTTCAAGAGGTTGTACCAGTGTGAGTTTTAAACTATCTAATTGTTTAATTTGTTCTGCTAACTTATCTGTACAAGCCTTTGCCTTTTGACCAACAACTGTAAGATCGTTTTGGAGTTCCTTTTGCTCTTTCTTCCAGTAAGCTATACTATGCTTACGAGTATCATCACCAATAGCCATAAGCGCTTCTTTCAAAACTTCAGTACATTCCGTTGCTGTTTTGTCTTTTCCACATTTATTTCTTAAAGTTTTTTGAGCTTCCTTCGCCTCACTTAATCGAATGGTAAGGTCTGCTCTACGCTTCTTTAGGCGTTCTACTCCAGCCTTAGCTAAGTCTTCCAGCTTCGACGTTGCTGTTAACCCCGCTTCTGGACCCTCTCTGCTACGACGTTCGGCAGCTTCTACCCTGCTTTCAGCCGCCACTAACTCCGTGTTAGTTGCAGCACTACTCTGTTCAAATGCTTCCACTGCTGCCCTTACACGTTCGAGTGCTGTTGCTGGATCCTTTGCTGCCATTAAAAGGGCAGCATTAAAACCAATTTTTGCGGATATTCTCGCCAACTGAAGGGTTTTCTTCGTCTCCACGTAACCTTTTTGGTTCAGCACTTTATTTTTTAAATCACTAAGATCACTACCAATACCTTGTGCTTTCAATTTCGTCATATTTGCCGTTTTTACACGAGCTTTTATTACATTCACTTGTTCTTGGAGTTCGGCTGCGGGGCACACTCCAACAGGAGTTCTAATCGATGCACTAAACCCTATATTAAAAACAGATAAAAGAATAAATAGACCAAACATCGTATATTTAGTCCGACTATTAATTTTACTATTCATGTTTAAATGTGTATATCTCAAAATATGTTGTTTTTCTTATAACAAAAAGTGATATGTGTATCCTATGATTTTAAATATGATGGTACAAATATATATATTGATATATCTTTTCCCAAAGAAACTAGAAATGTATATATATGTGTATTACAATACAATATTTAACCTCGTAACCTGATTTATATATATCACACGCGAGAGATAACTACTTGAAATAAAC
>Ga0256417_1000061_pt1 | contig 13103 bp, 4 predicted proteins | sample MB_1026DmetaT_FD_190217 | JGI IMG/M metagenome (GOLD analysis project Ga0256417, IMG submission 190217) | Metatranscriptome of seawater microbial communities from Monterey Bay, California, United States - MB_1026D (Metagenome Metatranscriptome) | ecosystem: Environmental > Aquatic > Marine >...
CAAATGGGGTTTTTTCCAAGCCAGAAGATTTAGCACGTATTATATCAATGAAAACACACGGAGCTTATGTTTTTGGTAGCTCTACATCAACTCCTATTGATGTTGTCTATGATGAATCTAAGATTGAGTATATACTACAGTCTGACTTATCTGCACCTTCAGCAATACATCCTGTTGCTATTTTATCAGAGGAAATTGAAGTGTTCCCTACAAGTATTAAAAAGATTAAGGTGAGATACTATAAGTATCCAGAAGGTCGTAATGTAAGCACAGGAGCAAGAAGCGCTTTGTCGCCTAGATACAACGCAACAAGTTTAGGAGCTTCTAATGAGGTTTTTGACCCTAATACATCTATAGACTTTGAGCTTCCAGACCACTACGTTCCAACTCTTGTTCTTGAAATTGGCAAAATGATAGGAATAAATCTTCGAGACAATGATGTGTTTGCCTACACTAGCGGAGAAGAGCAAAAACAAAAGCAATAACAGATGGCAAGAGATACAGTTTCAGTAGACCAAATAATCAACGACTTTATGTTAACTCTAGATGGCGATGATTACGTAAACAATGCCAACGGCATGCTTATACGTAACTATGCGCTAAGAGGTATACGTGAAATGAGCTTTGATATTCAAAAAAGAATTAAGTCTCTTAAATTAGCTGTAAACGCCTCAAACGATACTGTTGAGCTTCCAGATGATTTTGTAGACTACACTAAGATAGGAATCATAGGAGGAGACGGTCTTATATATGTATTTGCAGAAAATAAAAATCAGTCTGCACCCATGAAATACAAAACAGACTCTGCGGGAAATAACATCGATTCAGATAGTGACGGTGTCTTTGACAGGGTTGATGCAAAAACCGAAGGCAGTACAAGAGCATCTTTGTCAGACTACGAAAGCTATAGCTTTAGAAACTTTCTTTACGAAGGAAACATAGGTAGGGCTTACGGTATAGGTGGCGGACAATACTCTGGTGAGTTTAGAATTAACAACGAGCAAAACAGAATAGAGTTATACAGTACAGCAGGGTATTCAGAAGTAGTTATAGAATACATAGCTGACGAAGCTCGAAGCAGTAATCCATCTATTCATGTGTACGCTGAAAATGCTTTACGCTCTTATATATATTACAGACTTATTGAACGCAAGGCAAACGTTCCTAATGTTGAAAAGTCTAGAGCTAGACAAGAATATTACAATGAAAGAAGACTTGCTAACGCGCGTTTAAAATCATTTACAAAAGAAGAGGCTTTTAAGACAATTAGAAAGAATTTCAAGCAAAGCCCTAAAGGTTAATCTATGGCTATTGATAAACTTATACCTCAGTACCTAAATTCAGATACTGACCAGAAACTTGTAAAGTCTGTTGAAATGACAGACAACCTAAACGTTCGTGTATCTAATGATGCTGAAGGTACTTCGGGGGTAATAAAAAACATAAAGGGAAACGAAGTTGTTGCAGCTAAAACATCTAGTGATGCATTTCCTTCTGGAAATAATAGGGTTATAGGTTCTATAGCTAACGAAAAAAACAAAGAGATTTTATTTCTTGTTTGGAACAATCTTTTTAATCATGGCATCTACAGGTTTGACATGACTGATGGAAAGTATTCAAAGCTGTATCAAGACAGTGTTTTGAACTTTAAAAAATTTAGCTATGCGGATTGTGATGTTGTAATAAATGAAAATGGTGAAACCTTGTTTTATTGGACGGACAATATCAACCCGCCAATGAAGGTTAATGTTCAAAGATTGATTAACGGAGGGTATCCAACAAGTTTAAACAGCGGCACAGATGAAGAAAAGCTTTTAAGTCTCACTGTTGCAAAACAACCCCCTTTAAAAGCACCTACCTACAACATAGTAAACAATCCTTTAGTATCTGGTGATAGCAGAATAAAATCAGAAAACTATCAGTTTGCTTACAGGTACATTTATGAAGATGGAGAGTCTACAGCACTATCTCCTTATTCTTCTTTATCTGTAGCTAATTCTCAATTAGTTGATGGATTCAATACAAACAACCAAAAGAATTTTTTTAATCAAATAAACGTATCTGTAAAAAATACAGTAGCCGATGTAAGCAAAATAATTGTTTACGCTAAAAGAATAAATGGTCAGTTTTTTGAAATAAAAGAACTTGATAATTTAAACAATACTTCTTCAACTGTAGTAAAGTTTACAGACAATGTTATTGGAAGTTTTTTACCTGACACAGACAGAAAAAAAATATACGACAATGTCCCTCAATTAGCCCGTTCTCAAAGTATAGCAGGCAACAGACTGATGTATGGCAACTATACTGAGGGATACGAAAATACAGATACTGATACTGAAATTATTCCTAATTATCATGCTGCTCCTGAGGTTTACAACCTTGAGGTAGAGTTAAACGATTCTATATCTGCTAGGTTTAAAGACTTTACGATAGACTATACGAACATACCTTCTGTTATTCCGTCTGGGGCAAAAATCGCTATAAACGTTTTTTTTGATATTGAAAACGTAATGATAGGCGGGGGCAGTGTTGAGCATGTTAGTCTCTCTGGTAATGAGCTTGAAATATTTTTTAAACACAAGTCAGACGATACAGACCAAAGAATAGGACACTATGTTATTAGCTCAATAAGAGGAATTGGCTCAGTATCTAATTTTTTTAACAATATTTGGTCAAGTTTTCTAGGTGTTCCTTCAACCTTTGACCCAGGACTGACTTTTTCTTCTGAAGGTATTCAAATAAAAGAAATTATAGACATACCACCTGGTAGCTCTAAAGTCGATGTTCAAAATTTAGTTTCAAACAAAATAATATCTAAAGAATATTCTACTTTTTTAAATCCTGCTGATAACGAAAGAAGATTTTCTACTTTAAATACTGGTGGGTCTACTCCTTTTAACACTGAGTCAGCTTCGTTTAAAGGAACTATGTTGTCTTCAATTGTCTATCAAGGAATAACCAATGAAGTTCAAGAATTTAGAATATATCCAGAAACAGCAGAACTACAGATTTATGAATTTACAGATGGTGCAGGTCGTGTAACTGAGATAGTAAGAACCAAAAAGTTTAAGCTTCATCAAACTGGGCGAAACGGAGTTGTTACTGGAGAAAATATTTACCTTGTAAAAGCATCATTGCTAAATGGAACTTGCGGTCTTTTTACAAATTTGATAGGAGGTACTTCTTTTAAGTCTGGGGCTTCTCATAAATTAGGTATGGTGTATTATGACGACAGAGGAAGAAGTTCAGGTGTCCAAGAGTTAGGTAGTTTTTATGCTAATCATTTAAACAACAGGCTTTCAGAAAACAACCTAGACGGAAAAATTTCTGCTGTATTAAAGGTAAAACACGATGCTCCTAGTTGGGCTAAAAGATGGTCTCCCGTTTATGTAGGTAAGGGGAATATTGACCTTAAATTTCAATACGGAGTTAAAGGAGCTTTCGTTCCAACAAATAACATTGAAAGGTCGACTGTTTTTTCAAGCGATGAAAACATATACATATCTTTAAACTCTTTATTTAATAAAGATTCTAGCTATACAAAATCTTCAAAAGCCTTAATAAACTACAACTTTGAAGAAGGGGATAAGCTTAGAATTATTAAATATGGAGACAACCAAAGAACTAGAGAGGAGTTTTTAATTGTTGACTACGTCACTTTAACAGATGACGAAAGCGTTAATCCAATTTTAGAAAAAATAACAGAAAAATCTACAGATGCAACAACAGGGGATTTTTTAATTCTAAAAGACAATCCTAATGCCTCTTTGTTTAACTACTCAGCAATAACGGAAAATCAAAGTAAATGGTTTCAAAACTGTGTTATTGAGGTTTACAGAGACTCAAAAGAAGTAGAGGAAAACGTTTATTACGAAATAGGAAAGTCTTACGGTATAACAAACGGGCTGCACGACAACGAAAGAACAGCTAATAGTTTTGGCGGCACTTTAGCAACTGTCAATGGTGTAAGAACAATAACAAGCACGGTTCAAGCTTTTAAGGGAGATACAATAAATAACGGCTCTAGCTTTTTGCTGGTAGGAAATGTTTACAAAAAAGACTCTAACTACATTATTCATGTTACTGATAGCAGTGCTATATCTTTATCAGACGGTGTACATGTATTTACCGTGGTAAGACCAGAGCCTGTTGTGAATATTTCTTTAGGAGATGTTTACTACAGGGTTCGAGGATGTGTAGTTTCTAGTGACCAAATAAATACACTAACATATAACAACTTACATAGTCAAAACACTTTAATAGAGTTTATAGAAGATTACTCTGTAAGCGATTTCTTTAAGTCTAAATCTGCTTCTTTGGGAAGACCATTTGCATATATACCAGAGGCAAAAAATATTCGCAGAAGAGCTAGTATTACGTATTCAGACCCTTACGTTGCGGATACTGATAGACTAGGTCTTGCATCGTTTAATTTATCTTTAGCAAACTGGACAGACTTAGAACTTGCAAACGGTTCTATTCAGTCTATGAAAAACAGAAACGAAGCTATTACTGTTATTCAAGAAAGCAAAGCCTGTCAAGTTCCAATAAACAGAAATCTTGTTCAGTTTTCTAACGGTGATTCAAATATTACGGCTTCTGCCAACGTGCTGTCTACACCAAATTATTATGCTGGTGATTTTGGAACTTCTAACCCAGAGTCTGTAGTTGAAAGATTTGGAGTTATTTACTATGTGGACTCTAAGGCTGGGAAAATAATAAGACTTTCTGCTGACGGGATTACTCCAGTTAGTGAAAAAGGAATGGATAGCTTCTTTGAAGATAAATTTAGATTTTTAATTTCTGCTTCGGAAAAAGTAAAGGTAATTGGCGGTTTTGACCCCGACAACAAAGAATACCTTGTTACTGTAGAGCCTGTTTTTAACTCAAGTCTTAGTGTTGGCTCTGACAATTATGATGTGCCTGTTGATGCGAATGCGGAATTTACCGTACAGGGAATAACATATACTTCTAATACTGTTCTTTGGAACACTTTTGGAAGTCTGTGGAATGTCTTTTGTGGTGACTGGGAGGATATAGGGAATGGAATTATTTTCGTAGACTCTATATTCCAGACTCAAAGCATTCTTGTAGACTCGATTTTCCTAGGTAGTAACGCAACAATAAAAGTTATAGTTACTGATTCGTCTTATAGCTTTACCGCTATAGCAGATTTAAATTTAAGCACTGGTAAAATAACTTTCCCTTCTACAACATGTGAGGGAGATAATATCTCAGTGGGAGAAGCCTCAGAGCAAGGCTCTGGATTCACTATTGCATATAAGCATAAAGAAGGAAGATGGGGCAGCAAATACAGCTTTAAACCCTCTATGTATGTAAACATAAATAATGAGCTTTACAGTTTCTTTGAAAATAGCTCTGGTCTTATGTGGAAGCATAACACCAACAATACAAGAAATAATTTTTACGGTGTAGGATACAACTCTGTAGTTGAAGTTGTTTCTAATCCAAATCCATCTATGGTTAAACTTTACGAGGCTATTGGAATAGAAGGAAGTGGGAACTGGTCTGCTACATTTGAAAATGAAGACCAATCAACAACGCTACAGACTTCAGACTTTGAAGCTAAAGAGGGTCATAAGTATGCTATGATTCCAAGAAACGAATCTGGCTCTACTGGTCATCAAATTTATCTAGGGAAAGTTGAGTCTATATCGGGTGATAAAATTACATTTACCTCACCTGTGAATAAACTTCCTTTTGTAATTGGAGACATATTAAAAACAGCAGTAAATTCAAATCTTACTGGAACTGGAATGGAAATAAGCGGTATTACCGACAGAAAAACAATTCAGTGTACAACAACCGTATCAAACATATCCGTTGGAAACAATGTGTTTGTAGAACATTCTGCAAAAATAGACGGAGACACAATGAGAGGTGTTTATTTAAAAACAAAAATTACGAGTTCAGACACTGAACCGTTTGAAGTTCATGCTTTATCTTTCAGTTATGACAGGTCAAGACTGCACAACGATAGAGTCAACTAAAAAGATTAAATTTGCATTATGAAGGTAAAGAAGTTCAATGAAGGCGGTGATATGGCAGAGCTACTAAAACAAGGTGGCGCAGGTGCTGATATTATTACTGGAGGTTTATCAGCTATTTACGGAGCTACTCAGTTAAGAAAAGCAAACAGAGAGTTTGAGGCTGCTAAATCAGCTGCACCTTCTTTAGAGACTCCCTCTCAGTATTACGAAAATTATAGAAATGCATACGACTCAGAGATAGCTAGAATGGAGCAAGACTCTATGCAGTCTAATCTTGCGTCTTCTATTCAAGCGCTTCAAGGTGCTGGAGGTCGTGCTTTAGTTGGCGGGCTGTCTAATACTGTTGCTGCCCAACAAGCTGCTCAAAATAGAATGTTGTCTCAAGAAAGAGGTCTTCGTTTAAAAGCTGGCTCTGAACTTGCGAGAGCTGAAGAAAGAACAGTGGGAAGAAAATACAAGGAAAACGTCAGACAGCAGACTATGGCTCAACAAGCTGCTAATGCTGCTCGTCAAAATGTTGCTTCTGGTCTTAGCAACGTTGCTACAGGCGTAATGTTTGGCGGATTAGGTCAGCTAGGTGATGCGGCTAAAAAAGGCGCTCAGGGTTTAGCTCAAGGCGTTAAAAAAGGCGCTCAAGGTATTAAAGGTGCTTATCAGATGGCTAGACTTAATATGGCTGGCGATGGTGCGCCTTTAGGTGAGGCTGGAAACATGGATGAATTTGTACGCAACTTCCGTGAAAATTATTTTCTGGGGGATTTTAATATAGACAACACTCCTCAAGAAATGACTCGTAACATTCAAAAAGGATTGCTTGAAAGTCAAAAACAATTCAGACCTAATATAAATCCTTTTGAAAATCTTGATGGTGACCAATTAGTTACTCCTGATACTCTAGACCTTAACGCTGTAGCGGAGGTTCAGCAACAAGAGATGAAAAAGTTTAATCAAGCACAAGGACTTGCTAGACAAAAATCAACAAGAGTAAGTGGATTTGGAGGAACAGGTGAGCCAACAAAAGCTCAACAGTATATTTTGGACAACAGTCAAAGTTTTACAGGCGAAGGTGTAGACCCTTATTACGGGACTAATGATTTCAACATTCCTTCTTACCCTTTAAAGCAAGGCGGTATGATGACTAAAGGAGCTTTTAATCACGATACCAATCCTATAGACATAGTACAGAATGGCGTTAAGGTTGCTGAAGCTACAGGAAATGAATACATTTTAAACCCTAAACAAGCTGCGGCTATAGCAAAAGAAAGCTCAATAGCAAGAAAGCTTTTTAGACAGTTTGAAAGAAACGCAAAAAAGAATAAGTAATGTCTACATCAGATACCAACGTATATAAACTTCCAAGTTTTTCAAAGCAAGCATTCAAGCTTCAACAAGAGGAAAAAAAAGAACGCGGAACTGAAGTTAGTGCAACTCGTGCTGAAGACACATACATGCAAAACAAGCATCTTTTACAGGGGGATTTTGCACGTGATGCAGGTAATGCTTTTGGTGCTTTTCAGGAAGCTGGTGTCAGGTATAAAAAAACAGGCTCTGAGTCAGACAGGCTAGCAATGAAAGAGGCTTCTTCTCAATTGAACCTCGTTATAGGTGCTGCCAAAACTCAAAGCAAAATAGCTGGAGACCAGTACGCTTCTGCTGTGGCTAATCAGTTTGATGGATACTCTATCTCTAAAGAAGAAATTGAAAAGTCTTATGCTAACTTTAACAATAGAAGCTGGGAAACTAAATTTGAAAACGGTAAAATGATGGTTAAAGAAGGAAACGCGTTTGTTCCTATTAATCAATCAAGTATTTATTCATCAACTCCCAACCCTGCCAATACGTACATGATACCTAAAGCTGTACAGCAGGGCAAGTATGTTTTGGCTGACTCTTTTGCTAGAGAGTTTAGAAGTGTTTCTGGAGCTTCAACGGAAGAGAAATTATCTAAGCTTAACGCAAACATAGATTACAGATTTAACGAGGGTAATGACCCTGCTTTTATTAGTGATGCGGCTATGCATTATGAAATAAATGACCTTGGAAAGTTTAAGGGAGGATATAGTGCAGACGACAGAAGGTCTGCTGAGAAGAGATATGCTGAAGACCCTCAATACGCTCTTGCGGTTCAAGAGTCTTATAAAAAAGACGTGGCTGTTAAGTTTGACATGTACTCAGGCTCTTCTGCAAGCGGATACGGAAATCCTTCTATTATTGGATACGGTAAAAAAGGAGAGGAAAAAAGAGATGTAGCCTTATTTACTTTAGATAAAAAAGTAGGTAATATAGTTGCAGTAGGTAAGGACAGCGATGGAAACAGCTATAAAGTTATAGACATTGGCGGAGTAACCTCTACTCAACCCGCTTCAGAAGTAGACATGGCTCTTATTGAAGGGAAGGCTGGTAAAATTCCAAATGTTTTTTCAAGCGAAAAAAGTGAGCCTGTAGAAGCGCAGCCTGAGCAAGAGCCTCAAGAAGAAATGCCTAAGCAAGAAATGCCTAAAGAGCAAATGCCTGGTGAAGAACAACAGACTGAAAACAAAGGATTTGGCGAACTTGAGCTAGACCTACCCAGCATGAGAACAACAGGGCGAGCAGCACCATCACCACCTACTGAGTCTGACTATAGTACAGAGATTGCAGAGTCTAAAATATCTCCAAAAATAAAATTTGACGAACAAGCAGTAAGCAAAGTAGTAGCGCATTGGACAACAGACCAAGGAAGAGCAAAGTCTCCAATTACACCTAGCATGATTATAGGGGTTTCTAATAAATACGATATACCCGTAGAGATAACCATGGCTATGTTGGCAACAGAAGGAAACTTTGGAATCAGTGCAAGACAGAAAAAAACTAAGAATCCTTTTAACTGGGGGAACACCACTGGTGGAGACACTAAAAAAGGCAAGGCTCAAGACAAATTTAATACTTACTACGATAGTTGGGAAGAAGGTATTGATGCTTGGGGAGAAGGCTTTAGCAGGCTCTACCGACCAGAAAGTGGTGACTGGAGCGAATTATGGGAAAAAGAATTTGTTAGAAAGGACGGCAAAAGATACGCTACAGACAAAAACTACGAGAAGACTATAGCAAGCATAGTAAATAACACTATACCTAAATACGCTTCATAACTGTTTTGTTTGCAGGTAATTAGCTTAATCTAAAATAGATTATCTTTGTTTTTCAAAGAAGCACACAAGTATGGCTCAACCAGAAAATGTTAGAAATCCTTACGCAAACGAAAAAGTATCTGTAGATGCTTTTGCGGCAGGTGTAAAAGCTAAACATCCAGAATACAAGGATGTAGATAATAACGAGTTGGTAGGCGCAATGATTGAGAAATATCCTCAGTATGCCGACCAAGTAGAGTACTATCCTTCTAAAAAAAAAGATTCTACGGAATCTCCTTCCACTACGGCTGGAGAACCTACAGACTTGGCATCTCAACCACAGATGGAGTCAGGGGTTTCTCTTGGAGAGCTGGCGTCCTCTGAAGCACAAAAGATAGAGTCTACAGAGTCTGAGCCTGTAAGTTTTCTTACCAGTATCGAAAACTCTGGTAAAAACATAGGCAAACAACTATTACTTCTTGACGATAAATTAGAAGTTGCAACCGATGCTTTGTTCACGGCTGTGCTTGGAAAAGAAATGGCTGACTCTTGGTACGAGTGGAGTTCTAATAATCTTTGGGGAGAAAACGTAAACGACTCTGCGGCTAAAGCTCTAAAAGAAATAGAGCGTGTAGAATCAACCATGGGTGAAACCAGGGGAATAATTGAGTCTGTAAAAAAGGGTGATGTTGTTGGTGTAGCCGCTGGTACTATTGACGCAGTATCTTCACTTGCTGTTTCTATGATTGAAGGGTCTATTTTATTTGGCGCTCCATTGGCTATTGATATGGTTGGTGGTTCTATTGCTAATTACAACAGTGAAAAAGCTAAAACACTAGGTGTAGACCCCGTCGAATTGTGGGAGTCTGATGAGGCTGAAATATTAATGCCTACTATTACAGGCGCTATTTCATACGGTCTTGAAAAGTTTGGACAAGCAAAGTTAGCAAAAGACTTGGGTAGACACCTAATGGGAAAAGAGGTTGCCGCGGAAACAGCCAAGCAATTTGGTAAGTTTGGCGCTACTCGATTCGGAAAAGCTTTCTTGTCTAACCCTAACAAAGAAGGGATGACAGAATTCATGCAGGGAATGATTGAGCAATACAGCCTTTCTGACGCGCGTGGAGAGTCTTTTGATGCTATTGACTATATAACTTCCGAAGAGGCTTGGGAACAATATGTAATGGGTGCAGTAGGCGCTAAAGTTCTTGAAGTAGGCGGAAAAAGAATTGGAGTAGGTACAACAGCTAAAGCTGCTGCAAAACAGGAGAAAAAAGAAGAGATACTAGAGATAGAGGAAGCTATACAAGACCCTGCTACTCCCGCTGAAGAAAAGCGTGAACTTAGAAAGGAGCAAGAAAATTTAGCTGAAGAAATTCAAGAGATACAAGAAGAAGAAAAGACCACTCTTGAAACATACTCTAAAGAAGATATAGATGCTATTGCTGATATAGATTCTGAACTACGCAAAAAACAAGGAGTTCTCAAAAGAAGCAAGAATCCACAGACAAAACAAAGATTAGAAAAAAGCATAGGAGCGCTTGTTGCTAAAAAGAAAGTCATAGAAGAAAAATATGGCGAAGTTGAAAAAGCTACAGAGGAACAGACTCAGACAGAACAAGAGTCTTTTGTAGAGACTGGAGAGGTTTCAGACGAGTCTATCAACTCTATAGCTACAAAAGTTAAAGAAGGTCAAGAGCTTACAACAGAGGAGCAAGCTATATATCAAGAGAAAGGGCAAGAAGTTGAGTCTAAGCTTCAACAGTTTGCTAAGGAGGAAACAACCGTTGAAGAACCCAAGCAGACTAAAAAGAAACCCGCTAAGAAAGTCAAGCAAGAAGAAGTTACCGTGGGTAAGTCTGTATACGTTGTTGCTGAAGACGGTACTATAACCAATAAGAAAAGCGGAAAAGTAATATCTGAAAAGAGTGTTACTGCTCGCTCTGTACAAAAGGCTAGAGCCGCTAAACCTACAGCTGCACCAAAGGTGCAAAAGACTACTGCCCCGAAGGTACAAGAGGTTGAGAAGAAGACTAAAAAACCAACCAAGGCTAAAACAACCACCCCTACAGACTTAAAAGAGCAGAAAAGGTCTAAACAGAAATCAGAAAAAGAAGTAGCAGACAAGAAAAAAGTTCTTCAATTAGCACCTCGTAAAAAATATGACGGAATTAAAAGCCCGTTGGTCGCAGGTAAGAGAGGATGGTTTACTCAAGTAGAAAAAGTAGACAAAAGAAGCGGAAAGGTAACTAGCTTTTTAGCAGAGGTGTTTGTAAATGTAAAGACAGGTAAGGTTTCTCATGTAGTTACAGAGTATAAAGACGGCAAGAAAGTGAGGTCTACACAGCTCAAAGATGCTAAAAGCTTTAGAGATGCTGTAAACAAAAGAATGAAGTCTGGGGCTGTTGTGTCAGAATCTCTTCAGCGTCAATACGACTCAAAAACGGAAGGTACAGACAAGAGAGATGAAAACCAACGCGCTATATTATTTGAAGGTGATGCAAAATCTCCAACATATACTATTGAAAGAGAAAAAATAACTTACAACAACGCTAAGGGAGAAGAAGTTTCAATAGAGATAGTGACTTACAAAGGGAACAAGCCTTCAGAGTTGCCATACGCTATAATTAAATCTAAGGATGGTAAGTTCAAGGAGAAAAGAATTAGCTCAAAAAGTATGCTTGACCTAGAGCGAGCAAGGATTGCAAGAAGGGATAATGTAAAAACAGAATTAATATCTAAAACCAAAAAAGATAGAGACCCTGATACTCAGACTACATCTGGAGTTGGAGAAAGTATTATTATGCCTGGCGTTGTCAAGTCTGCAAAAATTAAAAAGCCTAGAAAAAAGAAACTACCTAGCAATACGAAGGCTTACAAAGCTATGCGTGTTAAACAAGCTATGGACGGTGAAGCTTCTGTATTTAAAGTATACACACCTGACGGAGAATTTGTATACATCCAGAAACAAGCTACAGGGGAATACTCTCAAGTAAAGAAAATCGGGAATACAGATAGATATGGTGCTGTAGCTGGAGCTAAGGGATACGAAAGGCTTCCTCAAGCAATAGCTGGTCTAAGACAAGAGTATACAGACTCAAAGAAAGCAGGTGAGGTTGAAGCTGCTGAGGTAAAACCCAGTAAAAAAAAAGTAGAGAAAAAACAACTAAGACCTAGACTATCTATTAGACTAAAGTCTAGAAACAACAATTCTCAAAACTCTTCTGGTGTTCTATTCTCTGTGGTTGAAAACACTATACAGAAGGCTAACGAGCTTCTGTCTATATTCGCCCCAGATGTTACAATCATCACTCACGCCAACTCTTTAGAGTACGCAAAGGCAATGAAGGAGAACGCGCGTAACGAAGCAGAGTCTAACGAAAGCGCAAGATTCATATACAATGTAAACACAGGGGCGAGAGAGATACACATAAACACAGACTTAGCTACAGGTACTACAGCTGTACACGAAGTATTCCACGCTTTCTTTAACACGTCTTACAACTCAGACCCCAATTTAGCTAACGCATTAGCAAAGAGTCTGTATCGGTCTTTGAAGGGCGGGAGTAAGCAAGACCAGTTGATTGCAGACAAACTCATGCGTATCATTGAAAGATACGAAGGTGACGGTTCTGGTATATCAGGTGAGGTCAGAGGGGAAGAGTTTATGGCTGAACTCGCTGGTGTGATGAGTCAGACTGACGGTGTGTTAGAAACCAGTACCCTAAAGAAAATAGTAAACACGATAAAAGAGTTTCTTTTAAACTTAGCAGACAAACTAGGGATAGACAACAGCTTTATAACTTTACTAAGAGAAGATGTTACTTCAGACAAGAATGAGGCGAGTGCGGTTGAATTCATCAAAGGATTTGTAAACGCAACACGTGAAAGCTCTTTAGCTCCAGAACAAAACAGAATCAAAAGTATTAAGCCTGTAGAGCGCAAGCAATTGTCTTCGGAAGAGCAGCAAGCATTAAACAAC
>Ga0256417_1000112_pt1 | contig 10730 bp, 6 predicted proteins | sample MB_1026DmetaT_FD_190217 | JGI IMG/M metagenome (GOLD analysis project Ga0256417, IMG submission 190217) | Metatranscriptome of seawater microbial communities from Monterey Bay, California, United States - MB_1026D (Metagenome Metatranscriptome) | ecosystem: Environmental > Aquatic > Marine >...
CCCGGATTGAAAATTGTTAATTTGTTTTCTTCTGGTAAGCCGTTATTATTGTTTACAGCAAAGTTCGTTCCTGCACCAAAACTTAGATTTCTTACTCGGTAAATAGAACATTTTTCTCCGTATCTAAAATATTCATAATTGCCAGAAAGTTGAATACCTGACAGTATACCACTTCCGTCGTATATCTCAGTGGGTATTGGTTTTCTATATAGCTTTGGTATTGTATCCTCGCCTCTAAGCTTGAGCCAGTCGCCTTTCTTTATACCCATAGGATTGCTATCCATATCGTATATAGCGTTTCCTTGTGTTACTACAGTTTGACCTACCTCTCTTAGTATTTCCCATGTTGGGTTTACGCTTAAAGGAATTTCTGTCATGGTTAATGTACCAAAACTTGCAATGTTGTTTAATGTAACAACTGTGTTAGTCCACCCGCCTGCTAAAGAGTTTGGATAGACTACTGCGTTCGGTGCAGAAGTATAACCGGATCCAGGATTTGTTATTTCTATATCGGTTGCAAACCCTTCGATTTTGATTAATAGTTCTAAGTCAGGATCACCACCTGCGTTTTTGACCTCGTTACCTAGTCCATCTATTATTTTTATAGAAGGAGGAGGCGTGTTATATCCAGAACCGCCGTCTATTGGGCCTGCTATAGGAGACCCACCAGGTGCATCTACCCATTGAGAAAATTGACCTGAACTTTCGTCGAATTCCGCGTATCCAATCGCACCACTTCCAGAAGGATCTAGTGGTAGCTGGAATTCAACTATGAATGTGTTGTATCCCGCAGGACTCGGAGAAATGCTTGTTGATGCCCCGATAAAAACCCCAGTGGTCTGATCAAAACTATTAAGATACCCAGATCCAAATGAATCGGGTGTATTAGATCCAGGCGGTGCCGAAACAACTTCGCCGTCTATTATCACATTGCCTTGTGCGACAGTACCTGTTGGTGGATTATCAAATACAACTATTGGTGTATTGCTTGGTGTGTTAGTTCCCCAGTTTGTAGGTGTAATGTCTATTAATGAACCGGCAGAAAAATCCTTTTCTATTGTAAAAGGGCCCATAGTACCTGTAATTGTCACAGTTTCTACACTGTAGTCGTAATCTGCGGTCGAAACTTGTGATCTAAATGTGGTATCGCCTTGTCTAAAATATAAGAACTCACCAGTTTCAACCCTAGGCTGTATAACCGGTTCTTTAACCACTATTCTGTTAATGTTATGGTCAACAGTTTCAAGGTTTCCTAAATATCTGTCGGTCTCTGTTAGCTTTAGAATTTCCTTTTCTAATATAGCTGGAAAAACATTTTCGTCTTGATCAGTGTAATTACCAAGATCTAAATCATCCCATGTCAAATCCAGGTCATTCCATGATACTTCGTGTTTGACAGGTTGAATCCACATGTAATTAGCTTCTTCCCATGTCATATCCATATCGTCCCACGTCTGATCGCCTTGGGTGAATCGACCGAATGTAGTAAATTCAACTTCTGGCATTTTAACCTTGATTATGCCTTTCTTTATTTCGTTAGTCCAGTTATTATCAGTATCGTATAGAATAAGCTCAACGTCATATGATCCTGTGAAAGGTAGAATCACCATATGCTCCTTTAATTCGTCAACTCTTCCTCGTTTTCTATACTCAAATGCTACTGGATTTTGACCTTTGATAATCCATTCCATTTCATAGAAATCACCGATTCCTATAGTATCCCACGTATTCAGCAACGTCACCGGCGCGCCGCCAATAAAGTCAACCGTAGGTGGTGTTACGTATCCAACTCCAGGATTCACAATACTTATTGAATCCACTTTACCTGCTATTATGTTAGCAGACACAATACCTGGTGTGGTAGGACTACCTCCAAGAAGTGTAATAGTAGGAGTTGTTTGATAACCTACGCCTGGATCGATAATATCAAATCCTATTAATGCACCAGTTCCATCTATCAAAGAATTTACTACTGCAGGTCTGAAATCATAGAAAAATGAATCCCATTGGTACCTAACATCGTCCCATGCTACATCGAATGTACTAGTTTTTAATGTGACCGGTGCACCGATGCTAATGTTTGGTTCGTCTGGAAATAAGTTTAGTTTGTTTATTCCATCAAAGAATCCAGCTATCTTGTTTTGTATTTCAGATAATTGCACAACAGGTTTGGGATATGTCGGTTCTGGCGTAATAGAAGCCAAAGGTACACTTCCATACCCTGAACCATTACTTGTCATTGTTATAGATGTAATAGTACCTTGTGCATTTATCGTGGCCGTTGCAGTTGCCGGTGACAATGGATTACCTCCTATTATTTCCACGTCAACTGGGCCAGTGTAGCCATAACCAGGATCTATAATAGAAATTCCTATTATTTCTTTGGTTGATGAATTTAATGTTGGTTTTAGCGTAGCTTCTTGGAAAAAATTGTAATTGTCAAGTAGCCTTAAATCAATTATGCTAGGCTCTTCAGGCTCGCATGTAAACTCTGCTTCTCTTGTAAGATCAACGTCTATAACTTGTGTACCATCTGTCCAGGAATTTACACGATACCTTTCAAAATAAATACCTTCTCCTATGATATCAATTATTCTTGCATTTAAAGGTAAGAATTTATTCTTCAGATATTTCTTTAGTGCAAATAACTTTATTAGAACTTCTTCGATGGTAAACATGAAAGCATCCTCTGTTTCAGGGATACCGAAATCATCAAATTCACCACTCTTTCGATTGATATCATAATACAATCCAAATAGATTTGTTTTCTTGTATTTAGTTGATGGCAATAAAGAAGCTGATTTGTAATCCGCGCCTTTTTGTGCCAAATCAAACGGGATATCAACCGGCTTGTATTTTTTATAGTTTTGTGTACCTTCAGCTATGTTTAGCCAATATTCTTTGATTGTTAAATCGCTATAACCTAGCCAGTTAATAACGTTAAATAATGCTTTATATGACCCTATGTAAGGAGATATATTAGAATGTTCAAGTATGTATTCCTTTCTTTTCTCGTTTAGTAACTTTTTATCTGGTAAATCTTCGTTGATATCAGATGTTCTGAAAATAAATTCTTCTTCTGCTGATATCTGTTGCCCTAAGTTATCCAATATAGTAGTGAACCTTTCGTCTTCTGGTACTACTTCTCCGCATATGTCAATTTCTGCAAGTAATGCAGGATTTGATAAATCGGTGTAATCGTATAATTCTAATTTCCTTTCGAATACACCTTCGCTTTCGTAAGATAACGCCACGTTTAGTTGTATACTAGAATCATTATCGTCTATGATTGATCGGTAATACAATTTTCCGGTTGTTGTTGGATCAGCTGACCCATCTTCTAATGAATAATCATATTTGTCAACTTTTTGAATAAAAGGATTAATCGAGCTCTCAGTATCCACATCAAAGATAAATAAAGCTTCTTGATCGGATTCACCTGTTAGTTCTTTAGTCCATTCCCATCGGATTTGTGCATTAGCACTATTGTGTCTTGGATAAACATATCCTAGCTTATTTGGTGGAGCTGGATCTTTTACTTCCTCGACAATAAAGATATGCTCGTTTTCTATAAGACCTGTTGAGATAGTGTCTTTAAAGAACATTTTTCCTTGCCACTTAAATGCCGGATATGACCAGGCATTTGCAGCAGGAGTCCCTAATACTAATGAATCAATACCTTGGTTAGAATCTAAAGTAATATCAATTGCAGGTATTGTGTGAGTAGAGCCATTGTCATCAGTTACTTCTATTTCTGGTGCTGTATAGCCGGATCCTGGGTTGATTATCTCTAAAAATACCAAGTTGCCATTTGCATCTGTGATTGGCTGTAGACTTGCGTTTTTACCAGTAGTATCAGTAATACTAACATCCATATTCTGAACTTTACCTAAGTTCAGATCATTACCTTTGTTAGAGAAAAATTTCCAGCGATGTAAGAATATCATAGTCTAGTTTATATTTCGTGAATTTCTTTTGATTGCAAAATTGAAGGTCTTCTTGATATTCTTAACGCTATCAATCATGTAAACAAATAGATCGTTAAGTTTAGCAATCATGTCATCTCTTTTCTTATCTCCAAACATAAAGCTACTTAGAGATCTACTCATCAATTGGTCTCTGTAATCAAACCCTAATTGTCTACCTTCATCTCTTCTTGATGTAGGTATTTTAAAATAGCTTTTCCTGTTTAAGTGTTTGTTTTCTTTGCTTTCCATTATCTAATGTTGTCTATGTTTATTCTATGTCTTTCTGAATTGTATGTTTTTGGTACGATTTTCTTGATAGATATGTTTACCGTGCTTGGTTTTTGATCATTTGTACTATCTTCGTACATTATACCATTTCTATCTTCCCATCCTCCTCTGATAATTGGTAATTCTCCTCTGCCAATAAGTATATCGCCAAATTCGTCTATGCCTATATCTGCCGCAGTAGAATCATTTTTCTTGTTTGCTTCGTTATCTTGTGATGTAAACCATAAGTTGACAGAGTCAACGCCATCAATGCCTTCGATGATTCTAATCAAATCAGATTTTGGAATACGGTCTCTTCTTCTGAATGTTGCAAAATATTGAGACATTTTTTCTATGATTTGTTGCTTGATATAATCTTTAGAGTTACCCTCAAAGATTATCAGTGCGATGTTTAAAAGGTAACGTTTGATTACCGGTTCGATGATAGTATTCACGGCAGTTACCATTTTTTGACCAGACCCTTCAATTAAATCATAAATTTTATCCTTTTCTTCTAGTGTTAATCCAAAGCTTTCTTGTGGAACCGTAAAATAGTTTAGATTCCCTGATATCTTTTTGTTTATGTCAGGAACCAAGAATAAATAAATGACATTGTCATCATCTAAATAATCATCGTCAAACGTAGTGAATGCATCAATGATACCAAAATAATTGAATTTTTCTAAGAATACAATGTAATTTTCAGGATTGGCAAGTACAAAGCTTCTACTTGTTTTTGGTGCAATTATCCTTGTTAAGTATAAAGGTTCAAAGTTTGTACCAAATGTTATTTCCTTTTCTATTGTACAATTAAGAAATTCGTTCATGTCAACTTCTTCGCCTAATATATCAAATGCTGAATCAACGAATTTCCATTCTGTTGCGGTATCAGTAGTGTTGATGTTTCCTTCGAAACCGGCAGTTAGTAGATACTCGACTCTTATTTCAGCGCCTAATTGTGGCACTGCACCGAAATTACCATTCCCGAAAAATATGTCAATTCCTGTGTTAGATGAAGTTTTTACTAAACAGCCTTTGCCTTCTCGCGGAATGTCATATAGACTATCATAAGTTTTCCATTCTTCGTTGTTTATGTATACTACAACTTGGTGATGGTCAATATATTTTGCGCCTCTGACTGCTGCGTTAAATGATTGTAGCCTTTGGCCATCTGACGTAAATTTCTGAACCTCGATTTCTCCTTGCTTTACATTTACAAGTATCGAATTTCTATTTGATAATTCTATGCTAGTAGAGTTACCTTCCAAAAATATCGTGTATTTTAAGCTATTATCTGGATTTTTTAAAACCGTGAAATTTGGAATAATCATTGCATTACCATAAATGTCTGCAGGCTTTCCGTTATATGAAAGTTTTAATACACCGGAAGCAGATATCGGCCTAGTTGGGTTATGACCAACTAGTCTAGCAAGACCACGTACAGATTCTGGTCTTGTTGCAGTGTTAATATTCAATTCTGTTATAGAATCTTCTATGTAGTAGAATATTAATCTAGCAATGTTAATTGTAACTCTTAGAAGTTGTCCGAATGGACTTGCGCTTGTAAAGTATCGTCCAACAGAACCATAAGTTTTTTCGACAAATGCATTTGCATCGTCAAACATTTCATTGAACTTAAGTCTTGTTGTCTTAAATATCTCGTTCATTAATCAAATTTTATTTTACCATTACGCCGAACGATTTTCGTCCGTCAACTATAAAGTCTAATAATATAATGTCTCTAACCGAACCTCTAAATCTTTTGATCTCAAGCTTTAGTTTGAATTTCCCTGATTCTGGGGCGTATAATGATATTTGATTGAATACTTGTTCCCTAAGCTTACCCTCATCGATATCGAAAGTAAATAGTTGCTCTTCTAAGCTTAACCCGAAATTAGGATCTCCAAGAACTTCGCCTTTCTTAGTACTTAGTATCATAAGTATCTTAGAATAGAGCATTTCATACTCGTCAGACACATCTAATTTGTCCTCGTTGTATTTTGGGTCTCCTATTGGCCTAATGTAAATCTCTTGTATCATATACTATCCAGTTTTAATCTATAGTATATATCTCTAATTGAAATGTAAGTGAGTTTATTTCTAAGCCTATAGATTAATATTTTCCAAGGTAATGTAGCAAATATGTATCTTACAATGAAGTACCTAAATACTCTTCATGCTCTCTTAGGCTTAACCACCATGCTTTAAGATTTCTTGCTGCACCTCTAAGACCTTTTCGGTGTATCTTTTGCCATTCTTCGTAGTACTTTTTATTCAGGTCGTTAAATATCTTTATAATGTCCATTTTTGACCAATTCTGATCCGACATTTCAGAACCAGCTCCTAAAAATGCTCTTATAGCAGGGTCTGCAGAAATTACAGAGATAAAAGATTTAGGTATACTATTAAATCTACTGGTGATAGCATAACCCCAACCATCTTTTATAGTCTTACTTTTCATAAAAGTTTCATCTTCCTGTTGAGTATCAGGTATATCTAAATATGCTTGTTTAAGAAACGCTTGAACTTTAGGTTTGTTGAAATAATCATCCATTTTGTTCTCCATATGATCAGCTGTCCAAATAAATTCAGGTAAGTAACCATTTCGAAACTCCCCAGAAAATTCAACTTCAAAGTTGCCGAATTTACCTTTAACGATTCCAGTGAATGATACATTTATCCTTGGGCCATAATTAGTATCAGGAAAGGGAATCAATTCTTTGTATATACCAGGTCTACCTTGCGAGACAAATTCGCCAAATTCAAGTTTTTCGCCACCAAAGCTAATTTTCTTCAATAAATTCTTACATTCATTATCGATTCTTTTAATCAAGTCCTTTCTCCAACTACCTTCCTTTTCTAGATACACAGTTGCAAATTTGGCTTTGTTTCCATTAGCTTTAATGGCATCTGTTCTAAGTTCTGGCGATAATTCTTCTGGTTCAAAGCTAAATACTTCCTTACCAGTATAATCAGCTCCATTTCTAAATCCCGACTTTGATTCGTTTAATTCTTGCGTCAATGGCGTTTCATTGATATTCTGGTTCTCGTTTAAGAACTCGTTAAATCTTAATACTTTCATTTCAAAACTTTTTATTTGTTATAGTATATAACTACTATAGAAAATTAATGCCAAACATAGAACCAGTCCGGTGAATTTTCTTCGTCTATTTGAGTTAACAGCTTTTCTATTTCAGATTCGCCTTCCGCTTTAATGTCGCTGGAGTTAATACTTACACCGCCTGGTAATTGATATTCGAAAAACCCTAGAATACGGCCTAAAGCAACCTTTACAGTAGCAGTACAATATCTTATGAAAAACCAATCTTCAAATAAATCTTCTTCTTCGATTTCAACAAAAGTCATTAAGAAAAGATCCTTCTTTGGATTTCTTCCTCGTATCTTTAATTTGCTTGTGTTACGATTAAAATCGTATGCCACACGGTCAAGGAAAAAGGCTTGTGCTAAATCCCAATATGCATACTGTGCAGTTCTCATCACCAAATCATCCGATTGGAAAGGAGACAGATATAGCTCAGCAGCAATTAAACGGTTATCAGCAAAATCCTTGTCAATGCTCATAAGTCGCCCACCGCCTGATATTTCTTTACACTCTGTGACAGATACAACACACTTAGGTAATGCAATTGACCTAGTAGCCTTAAATTCGGCCAAAGCAAATTGGTCCTTTGGTATGACGTAGTGATTTGATTCTACGGCTTCTTTGTAATTTCTGTAGAAATACTTCTTGGCTTGATCGACTATCCTATTGATTTCTTTGTCTGGAATAGAATAAGGCAATGCACAAGTTCCGCGTATTTCATCTTTCAATTCTAATATGAATTCGCCTCTTGTCATTTCTTATTGTTGTATTTTTTACCAAGTTCTTTAATCCACTTAAAGTCTTTGGTTTTGTTTTCCGATTCTTTGGGAGCTTTCATTGTTTCTGCGTCGTCCTTTTGCTCGACTAATGATACATCTTCAGAAATTTCTGCCATTGCACCAATCTCGCCTTTACGGATAACACCGCCTTTTACATTGCAGTTAATTACAGATTCTTTGTTAGAAATCCAACATTCTTCACAGATGTTTGTTGCATGAAGAACAACGTCTTCGATTTTGCAGCCAATAAATTTGTTGTCTTTCATTGCTTCAGAATGCTTTATCCGTGAATTTGATACCTCGCAAAAATATAGGTTGCAGTGATTAAATACGCCTTCTAGTTTACAGTCTACTAAATCTAGATTTCTAATTCTTGCATCTTTAAGCTCTGCTTTAGCAAGTTGTATCTTACTAAAATCGGTGTCAAGATTAATTCTTCCTTTCTTAAACCCAGAATTTACCATAAGATCAAATAATGGATGCCTGAGTCTTTCCCAGAAGCTTTTAATTACCTGTGGATCTCTGTTTAAATCTACAGAGATTTCAATGTTCTTAAAGGATTTTGCAAATATATCGTAGTCAGAAAATGATTTGACTGTTTTTGCATGTTTTTTGAAAAGCTTATTAAGAGACTTTTTATCCTCCTTTGTATATTCTGGGTTATTAATCACATCAAAGAAACCTAGCGTGAAATGATCTATTGTATCCAATATTTTCTTAGGCTTTTTCTCGTAATCCTTTCCGCCCATATATCTAAATTCTAGATAACCCTTTTCGCGCTTAGTAAAATTCACCCCGAAATATTTTTCTTCAGGTACTATTAAATTATTTACAGCCGAGAAATCAGCCGGAACTCTATCATAAAAGAAGAAACTATTCGGTATTATGCTTTGTATTGTTCTAGCATAAACTGAATGTTCACGAGTTGGAAATGCATCGTATACAGGTTTCTCATTAAAGCCTAGAACAAATTTAAGAACTTCTAAGTTTTCAATCTTTAACGTCGGTTCAACTTTATCATAGTCAAATGATATATTAGCGTGTACAGAACATCTATCATTGGTGTAACCATATTGGTCAATCCAATCAAGTACCTTGATTACTATTTTTCTCGCGTCTTCCATCGGCATAGGCCCTGTAACTAATTCATACATACCTTTACCGCCAGAAAAGTCTGGTTCAAGTTTGAATATCTTATCTGTTACCACTATTGGTGAATGATAAAGTGGTTCGGGCTTTTCACCGAGCGCAGAAATTGAGAGTGGAATAACCACTCTCTTTTCTAGTAATTTACCAAGGGCTCTAGATATTTCTGTGTCTTTTAGCTTTGAGAAAAACTCGAATTCCAAGCCTAATAGGCCTGAATTAAGAATTTCCGTCTTCGTGTAGTTCTTCGCTTTCATCGATCAATGACAAATATATTTTATCTTTTTGAACATCATCGACAGTAACTACGATTTCATCGCCAACCTCGAAGAATTTCTTCTTAGCTTTCAACTCTTTCTTGGATACTAGTCCTATGATATCCTTTTCAAGTTTTACTAAAGTTCCAAACGGTTTGATTGAAACAACTCGTCCTTGTTTAGTAACACCTAAATTCTTTTCTTTAAACTCATCAATCTGGTTTAACCTTGCAGCTGGATCCTCTTCACAAAGAATAATTCTATCGTCTTTAGTTACTTCCTTAATCCAGAAACTAATTGGATCTCCAGGTCTAAATTCTCTATTCTTAAATTTACTCCTTGTATCAGGTGTCATTTTAGAATAGTGTAACAGCCCTGTGAATATTTCTTCGAACTCTACGAATATTCCATATTTAGCTGTTCCTGTAATAGTTCCGTTATACATTGCAGCTCTGTCCATTTCCGCCATTTTTGATGGTAATATATGCTGTATATATTTCTTGTTACTAACAATAAAGGTTTTTGTATCCTTAAGATAGTCCTCTATCATAACAGGTATTTCCTTTTCTAAGTAATCGTTGAAATCAACGATCTTATTTGCTGCAGCCAAACCTCCTGGTAAGAATGCATTTATTCCTTGCACTTCTACCATAAATCCACCTTTGTTCCTCGATAGGATTTTCGCAACGTATGCGGCGGTTGGATTATTAATTTGTTCCACAAATTCAGATTTGACTTTGACCTCATGACCTTTCATTAAATTAGGTTTGATGTTGTTACCCTTAGTGGATATCATTACGTACATACCTTCATCAACTAAAGAATCTAAAGATGATTGCTCTATTTCATCGCAATGCTCACTGTCAATTCCGTAAATCTCCGAGAATTTCTTCTCTCTTGACATTTCCATGTCAAATTGTAAACCGTTTGATAATTCTACCTTCATAGAATCGTTAGATACCGGTGATAAAGATGTAATAGGTATGACGTCTCCATCATTAAAGTCTTTAGGGACAACCGGGTATTCCATCATCATTTCATATAGCTCGAGAGCATAATCTTCATGACATCTTACCTTAGCATCTGGATACTTATCCGTTACCTTTTTGTTGTAGTTTCTCCCCTTGCTTGGGCAAGAAGCTTCGTACGCATCCCAGTCAAACCCTGGAACTCCTTCTGTAGGAATGTTTTGCATAAATGTTATTTTAAA
>Ga0256417_1000118_pt1 | contig 10488 bp, 16 predicted proteins | sample MB_1026DmetaT_FD_190217 | JGI IMG/M metagenome (GOLD analysis project Ga0256417, IMG submission 190217) | Metatranscriptome of seawater microbial communities from Monterey Bay, California, United States - MB_1026D (Metagenome Metatranscriptome) | ecosystem: Environmental > Aquatic > Marine >...
CCTCCAAGATCAACTGAGTTACTGCTCAAAATCTCATTTTGCTTTGCAGCAAGTTCATCTAATTTAGATGCATCACCATCTGGTGGAGCAATTTCATAGTTAACTACCAGTGATCCCTCATAAACAGACACAATCTTGACAGTTGAAGCATGGATACCAAGTGATGCAGTGAGTCTATCAATAAATGTTGTTGTTCCTCCGTCACTGAAAAAGGCGTCCATTGTCCACTCCATTCTCACTGCTGTTTGAATAGCATCTCTTGGCTTGATCTAGAGATCACAATCAGTTGTAAGGTAGAACTCAAGGATGTTCTAGACTCCAATGTATCTATTCTCACCGCACTTTGTCTGCTAGATTGCTCCCTAAGATTTAGTGTTATCATCCCAGTCATTGGCTGGAATGATTACTCCATTGACGTATACAGCTCTTGACTCAGCTCCTGAATAAGCGATTCTGATGGTTGATCCAGTTGTGGTTGTCTGTCCAGCAGCCTTCAAACTTTTGATTGCAAATCTGTACTTCTTGGCTGGGGTTCCAGTATGGTTCAAGTTATAAACTGATCCTGGTTCGGCCTGAATCAGTGATGGGAATCTCTAAAGTCTCTTTTGCCCAGAGTAGAATCCATCCCAGACATGATCCATCATAGCATTGAGGTTGTTGCTCATTGATGTGCCTTCTTTCTGCACATAGATTGGCTGCATTGAGCGATCCAATCTGTCATCATCTTCACTCTCGAAAAGCAAGATACCTAGATCATCAGCTTGGCAAACGTATGCATTCATTTCCAGATTCTGTGTGCATGATGGGTTGACAAATGGTGCAAAATCAGGATTATTTGAAATCACTTGGAAAGCAGCAGACGCCCAAGATGGAGTTGTTCCAACGAATGTAGTATCTCTGAAGTTCATCAATACGTTCAATGGAGCTGTGCATGGATAAAGCCCACAATCATCCAAATTAGCCCAACCTGGTAGGGGATCGAAAATGTAAGCTAAGGCTCCATCTTCAATATTTTCAAGAGTTGTGTCATATAGTTCAGCCATTGGAATGTAGTCAGACATGGATTTATGCATGGAAAACAAGGATTGTTTCCTTCCAATTGCGGTAGCTTTGTTGAAACCAATGAATCTATTTCTGAACAACTGAGTTTTTCCACCCCAAACTGCCAAACCTTTGATTTTGATAAATGGAAGCGCAGAAGAACTTGTAATTATTGGATCCTTTCCGGCATGAGCTGGTGAAGCCAAAATTATTCCGTATTTGTCAACTGGTTTGCAGAAACTTCCATCCGCTGGGCAATCTGAAATTTCAGTTTCACCATAGATGTAGTTGTCACTAAGCTCAATGATATTGTCTTGATACTCTTCTGGTTAAGCAAACGAGGCAACCAAATTGGCTCCAAATCCATGGACATTGTCTATCATTGTCATGTTAGAGAATATAACCTTTCTTGTCTTCATGAAGGTGTAAGCGCCTTGTTCCGCACACTTGTAAGCAGCGAAGTGACTTCCTGCGAAGCAGGTTGTTTCATGGCTTGGATTAATCATTTTATCTGGATAAATGATGGCTCCATAACCTCCCTAGACTCCTTGAATTGAATGAGCCACATTGTCTTTGAAGTTAACCTACGTGTCATGTGCTCCACAATCATGGCCTGGTACCGCAAATCCTGCATATGTTCCTCCAGCAGCAAGATTGTTGGTGATGTTGATGTTAGCGCATGTCTGAGGGAAACCCATATACACACAAATCATAAACATACCTCTTTTATCTACCAACATTCCGATTGTAGCGAATGTCTCTCTTTCAACAACCTGAGCGATCACATTATTATCTATCGTGATATTTTGAGAGAAGTCAACGGCAATACCAATTGGTCTGAAATTGAACAAAACATTGTTCTAGACGAAAACACTCGTTGAGCTTTGAATACTCAAACCCCATCCCATACCATTGTGCAATACACTATTTGTAACAGAACTAGGTCTCTTTCCAGTTTCCTCGAACCTAAGGGCAGCATCAAATGAATCAATTTGAGAGCAATTATACATCTCAATATTGTCTAAAATTGCTTAGCCTTATCTTTCGATAATTTCTCCAGTAGAAAAATCAATTTCGACTGAATCTTTGGTTGCAAAGTGGCAGCCCCACGCCTCGACATCAGTTCCGACAATTTTGATATTTCTTGACAGCAAAAGAACCTCTCCTCTAATATCAACACCATTGTATTAGGATGCTGTAGATGCAGCAGCTCCATAATGATTGTACTTGATGGTGTCCCTGAGAGTAATCTTTCCAGTGGAACTCTCATATGCGACGATGTGATTTTCCTCACCTGCATCGTACATTAACGAAGTGGCGGGAAGAGCAATTCTATCGCCTGCAACCCAGCCTAAATTCGTACCCACGAAGATTTCTGTAGCGTCCTTGTTAACTTCGGCGGTAAGTCGAGTCATTCTATCAGTTCTCTACTAACCAAACATTTTCACGGTTCCCACATTTGCAATAACCTTGTTTCCTAGCTCACTAGATTAAGGATAATTTTTATCATCCTGTGACTTGAGACCATGAAGAGTGATTGTGGCCTATTATGGATGAGGTGTAGTCTCAGTTCCGATATGAAGTTCTCCAGCTCTAATGCTAATGTGATATGCATGAAGATTGACAGCCATCTAATCTGAAAAGTAAAGTTTTCCATTGATAGAAAGCATAGTGAACACTGGTGTTTCCTCAATATCAAGAATCATCTTCCATCCAGAAGGAATCTCTACATTGTCTCCAGCCTGTGGAAGCTGTCCATTTGGCCAATTTGATGCGTTACTCCACATTCTGTAATCAGCCTCATCATCATTGATAACGACAACTTCGGTAACCACTGGCATGATTGCTTCAAGCTTGATCAATGTTTCTTTGTAAATATTGTTTGCAGTGTGATTTGTACCCATAACTACTAAGTCAAGTTCTTTATCTGAATACCGATGCTTGTTTTGACCTGAGCTATACAAGGCTTTGTCTGTTGGAATTGATTCATTTGCAATTAACGTTCCCTCGTAAGTCACGTTGATGGCTGCTCTTTCCTGGGTGTGATTAAACACAAATTCGACTGGTTTGTCAGTCAATTCCCAATTTTCAGAAATTGAGATCTTCATTTCTTCCATAGGAATTCCAGTTCCCCAATGAACTTTGTATTTATGGCCAGTAACAAATGGCACTGCCCATCCGTTCATAGGATCACTCTTCTCTTTGAAATCGAAATTACCGTAGTTGCTCATATTTAATTTGTAAGCATCAAGAGTTGCATTATCCATTGCAGTGATGACACTGTCGTCCCAAAGGATTGCTCTCAAGGCCATTCCAGTGAATTCACCTGCCTTCTTGGCACTGTGGAAAGCAAGTCTTCTGATTTGAACAGTGTTATCGCAGATTACACCATCATACTCGTCCTGCTTGTGTTCACACTCAGGCACCAAATGGCTTGCATAGAAGTAGGAAGCCCACGATCCTGCACCTTTTCCTGTCAAGGTACCATCATTGTCGTAGAATATAGCCCTGTATGGAGTACCAAATCTAATTTTTCTTGGAACAGTTGAATCAAAAGAAATTTGTTCAAATGTCATTTGACGAGCTCCGGAGTCTGTAGCAGCGTCATGGTGGCAATGAGAGCACGATCCAAAAGCAGCTGCATCATTAAAATCTAGGTTGTAGAATGAAACATTTTTGATCCAGAAGTTATCGCCTCTTGGTGTAATGACACCGTGAGGACTTGACCAATCAAGGTTGTATTCGGTATTGTTGGTTTTTCCGACAATAAGAGCTCCATTGATTTGAGCACAACCTTCGCATGACTGATCAGTGACAGATACCTCGATACCGGCCTGAATATTATCAGCAACTCTAAAGTCATTGAATCTAACATCACCAACAGTTTTAGCGATAGCTCCATTTCTTTAACATTTCCATCCAGTGAAGTTGTTGAAATTAGCAGTGATGTAAGGATTTTGCCAGAAAGGATCAGCAGTGTTAGTCTCGTCAAACACAATTGGTTTACATGGGTATTTACGAGGAACCATCTCATGGAAAATTCTGAGTCCGTATCTTCCCATCGAGTGAGCGACATTGTCTTAGAATATTCCTACGGCTTCGTTTTCTGGGCAGATATTGGTATTGGCAGAAGGACCTGTGGAATGCTCTTAGAGATCGTACCAGTAGCCATATCTATCAGATCCAGCAGCATGATTTCCAATGAAATGATTGTAAGGATGAGTCAACCAGAAGCATCCAGGTGTCTGATCAGTGTTCAGTAAACTCATGGATCTCATTGTCTTCATGATCAAGTTATCTTTGAGATAGTTGTTAGTTTCGATAGCATCCTCAATGAATACTGTGTGACCTTTACACTCGAATGCGAAATTGTTTTCAACTCTCAGGTAGTGAGTACCATGCATGGTAAAAGCTCTATTGAAACTCTTGTTAACTGTCGTTCCCTTGACGTAAGACTTGTGCACAGAACCGATCATGTGGAAATGGATGGCATATCTTCCAAGCTTGAATGCTTGTCCCATATTGGCAAATTCAACTTATTCAAGTCGAGCAATCAAAGAATCATCTCCTTCCGAATGCAAGAATATGGCGGCACCATACTCGTTTGGAAGTGTGGTCTCTGGGTCTCCCCTAAATACCACATTTCTGGACAAAAGACCGACTTCAGCTCTCATATCGATGGTTTTATCACCATAAGTCTAAGACATAGCGAAATGCTTGAATTTGAGAGGAGCTGCAAGAGTGATGATCTTTCTGGTAGAATCGACAGCAGCAATGACGCATCTATCAGCATCTCTTCCATCGAATGAAGTTGAGGCAATAGCGATTTCCTCTCCAACTTACCAGTCAACTTCTACTTGAAGAGTGATCTAAGTAGCATTAACTTCAGCAGTAGTCTCTAACTATGTCCACACTGGTGATCTGGTTGGACCATGCATGTCGAGTACTCCATTTCTAACTCCGATCACCTTATTTCCGTAGATTGGAATGTATGGGTCGGATGTGATACTGTGCATTGTGATTGTTATCTTTGAAGTGTAAGGGAACTCCTCGGTACCCACTTCCATATTACCTCCGTTAACGAAGATGTAATGAGCATCGAATGTTCTATGATGAGTAACATCAGATTCTGGAGCAAATATCAAAGATCCCTCTACAATGATAGCGTTCAACTTTGGCGTGGAGTCAACATCTACGTAAAGATTGAGTCCTTTTGGAACATAGATAGACTCCATCTCCATTGGTGCGAACTCACCTCCCCAGGTGGTGTCTGCTGACCACATATTGACATAGATGAATTGTAAACCTCTAGTTGAGACTTTACCCTTTCCTGTAATGTAGATTTCCAGAGAAGTATCCACCAAACCAGGTCTTGATCCTGTTGTGCAAGTCACTGAGGTAGTGGTTGCAGCAGATACAGGGCAATCAATGCCGTCAATGGTGATAGTGTACAAAGAAGTGTCACTTGAGAAGTCAGTTCCGGTGAAAGTCACAGCAGTTCCTCCTACGACAGTTCCAAATCTTGGGCTGATGGCAGTAAGTGCAGCAGTGTCTGCTCCCACATAACTGACAGTGTTGAGAGTATGATCAGTTCCAAACAATTTTAGCTTGGCATCGCAGGTTTGTGTGGTAGTTTCACTATCGATCGTCTCCACTCCTTTCAGGGTGATCTCATTTATGGCGCAACCATTCGAATTGGTAGACTCAAACTTGTAGTATCTATACTTTGGAATATTGGTGCTTTCGAAATGGTAGTAGTTCCAACCGTCGTGAACCTTTTCGTCAACGGTGAAAAGATCAGTGTAGGTGGTTCCATCATTTGAACCTTGGAATTTGGTAGTGTTGACGAAGTTCGATTAAGTAATCTCATTAATGAAGTACTTGACTTGAGTAAGTACACCAACATGTCCCTCCTTGAAGACCATACCTAGATTGCAAGTAGAGCTCGAGGAAGCTGGAGTTACTGGTAGTTTGTCATCAAAGGCAAGTAAGTAATCATTTGAAGTACCAAAGTAGGAGGTAGCCTTCAAATTGTCTGATTCTTCAGAAATATTAAAGTTGGTGTTCGAGTAGATTGTTGATAATCCTGGCAGCTTGCACTTGGCAACTGATGATGATGAATCAGTCAATTGTAGGTCACACTTCTCATCACAAACGGAAATGTAGTTGCTGGTTCCATTATTCTGAAGAACTGAGGTCAGTCCCTCTGCAGTCACCTCGTATGTGCAACCTCCTGCGAAAGAGCATGTAAGTCCTGAGGTACTAGCAGTAACAGAGATTGTATTCGCCAAATTTGAAGAAGTGGCTGAATAATATTCTAAGGCACCATTTGTGAAAGTCAGAACTGGAGCAGTGTCTGCGCTAACTACTGGCACACCTTTTGTGAATGTAGCTGTTACTTGAGATGCACTATCAACGACAATTGAGTCTGCGGCAATACCACCGAAGATAGCAGTGGCAGTGTAGCCACTAATGTCGTAGTTGGTACCGGTAAACACAATGGTGGTCGAGGTCTTAGAGGATGAGGAGGAGGCTGGGAAAGTAGATGCAGTCAATTGCTCATACGTGCAAGTCGTTGTGTCTGTTTTATTGCAAGTATAGGTCGTGCCATCTACCTGTACTGAAAGTTCTTAGCTAGTCAGCTCTCCTGTGATGGTTTTGCATGTAATAACTCCGTATGAAGTAACCGAGGCATTAGCGCAGATTGATGAGCCAGACGATCCCAAAATATCAACAGTGGAAGATTGAGTAACTCCTGGAACAGTGGCAGTAAGTTTAGAACCTCCAATGGATCCTGAGTTTGGTGAAACACTCACATACCTTGGCGTAATATTGAATGTAGAGGCCACAAGATTGTGATTTTCAGGAATACCCTCTGGGAAGTAAAGTTTGTTGGAGTTCAATGAGCTGGATGTCACGTTTACGATAGTGAAAATCGCCTCAGTAGTCGATACAGACTTGGTTGTCTATTTCCTGTTTGCGATGTAGAGCTCAACAGTACTGGTATCACCAGTAAAACCTGTGCCAACAGCCTTAAGCTCCCATGTATAAGAAGTTTCATCGAATGAGACATTAAAGGCTGTGACATTAGGTAGACTATCTGTCCAAGTGTATTTACAGTTTGTAACTGGATCACAAACGGCCTCCTCAGAAGTTTTGAGGAATACAACCATAGTTTCTTCCGAGCCACTTGTCTTGTTGATTCCAGTAGCAACTCTGCATGTGATTTGAGTAGCGCTTGTTGTTTGCACGAAGCAGTCAGCATTACCAATAGCATTACTGGTAGCAATCTAAACTGGATTGTCTGTGGTGACATTGCCAAAGTTTGAACCTGTAATGGTGAGGAGAGTTCCTCCATACTTGGAACCTGTCATTGGAGTGTATGAGGTGATATTACTATTGACATCAAGCACAAGGCCAGTTGTCTCGACTATACCGTAAGCAGAGTGTCTGATGTGGACATTGAATTATCCACTGTATGCTCCGCCAAACATTGCAACGAAACTCTTCGACGAGTCGTCAACCGAAATGATGTTGAGGTATCTGATGTAAGTGGAGTTAGTAGTGCTTGATACATTCATGGACAAGTCTGCCCTCGTTAAAGTATGAGGGAAGTCAGATTCGAGATTGACCGTTACCCTGGTCTTCAGAACTGGAGATACAGACGCTGGAGTCATTGAAGTCGTTCCCTTCACAGTAGATGCCATTGTCAGGCTGAGTGAGTTGGAGACAGTGAGACCGTTAATCTCAATTGTTGTCGACAACGAAGAGCCGGCACTCGCAGTCTTGTCAAAAGCTGAGGTGAGGCACACAAGAGTTGTAGTTGTGGAGTCTTATGGTACACAAGTCGTCTCTTAAGTGTCGGAGAACTTCAATGTAACATTGCTCTTCTTAAGGATGTGAGGCAATTTTGTTCCTGTAATGGTGATATTATCACCACCTAAAAGATTGAGTCCAGTGCTTGGAGTCACTGAGGCAATGGTGCACTGAATAGTTATTGCGGGCACATCGGAAAGATTTGGAATGATTCCAAGGGAAGAAAGTAGGATTGGAGTGTATGATCCGCAAACTGGCTCCTGGTCAAGTGTGCACTCAAGGTTGGTCGCTGACAAAGTAGAAGTGTCCACTGTGCACAATGATTGAGCGAACTCAACGCTGGTGATGTTCGTGATGTCTGATGGCAAGCCCACTCCAGTCACGACCACCTTCTTTGTTGACTCAGTATAGGTGAACGCTGTGATGTTACCTTCCGGTAAAATGTAGCTCAGATCACAGGTCAGATTGTGGCACACAGCTGGCAGATTGTCTACACTGACGAGAACTTGAGGATTTCTCTCGTAGGTTCTCAGCATTTCGAATGGGATGCCCTCGTAGAACAAGTTTGTGCTGTAAGGTACAGTAACGTTGGAGTAGTAAGTGATATTGTCGCCTGTTGCCACAGTAGTATTTCCACTTACGAATTCGAATTGGCCTGGCTTCTCATTCATGCCTTGGAATCTAATAAGGAAAGCTCTTCCTTATTGCCAATATGGGTATGGCCCATCATAATAGTAAACTTCTTGTTTGTCATGGAATCCCGGGCAATCTTATGCAATGTAGAGACTGATGGAATTTTCATCTCTCCAAATATCGAATTCACGAGGTATGCAACTGCACCTCTCGAGTCGGTGCATTTGACTCTCAGCTTTCCACCAAGAGGGGTAGCACTTTGCTGTACATCCTTTGGCAATGCAACGGTGATGGTAGAAGCGGTGGAACTCTTGACAACGTTGATACTCACAACTGAGTCGGTGGGTTGAGGCTTTCTCACTTTGATGTAGTAAACATTTTAGACACTTGCAGATGATGTTGTCGTCACATTTCCATCCGCGTCATACATCGTCTTGTTACAATGAATATCTGATCCGATGGACTAGTGATCCCTGTAGTAAGCTTTAATTGCATTTCTAAAGGTACCTGAAGAAGCATCAGCCTTGATTGAAGAACTCACAGTGCTTCTGAGATCATTTGGGTTCTTGAAAACGAGTAAGTACTCCCCGGAATCAGGATTATCGATTGTGACCTTAGTGGTGTCGAATTACTACTCAGTCTAAACTGAGATGTACTGAACCTCTTTCATCGCATGGTGATGTCCAGTCATTGCAGTCTACTCGATTTCCACTCCAGCTGTGAAATGGTCTCCACCAGAGCCCTCAAGATGAGTAGCTTTCATGTAGTATGGCTCTCCTTTGGTGAGATTGATCCAAGCTGAAATTCTTTCGAATCCATAATTGCTGTATCTTGCCTCATACCAGTCTCTGTGGTCCATGTAACCAGTGTTGTGGGCGATAATGGGGGAGTAAGTGTCGTTTCCAAAAGTCTCGTTGTTCATTTCCAGTTGGCAGTAGTCATCGCATGCCAGGTAGAATCTGTACGCTGTCGTAGCTGGTGGAATGAACCATCCCTCTAACATTGATCCGTATCTTTCTCCTTGGCCATATGGAATCGCCATTGTCAGTGCGACAGTCTCATTATCAACAGTATATCCGTCAGCACGAAGAGTGTTCCAATTCAACCAGTCCGTCTCATTGAAGTGTTTGTACCTCAGACCGTTGGATCCAACGTGGGTAGAGTTTTGCACAGATGCAGTTGCATTTGGTTGCACTTCGCATGTGAACTCAGTCTAGGAGTATGTCAACACTGTGCAGTTCTGGCCGCCGACAGTCGCGTTGATGTTGCCTGATTAGAAACCGTATCCTTCCACCTTGAGGGTCATTCCTCCAGAGGTGTAAGTCAAGTTTGAGCTAGTGTTGAAAATTACCGGAACGGACATAGCTTGGTAGCAGGTTGCATTGTCGTAAGAGCAATGGGTAGCTTCCTACTTATTCACGTCAGCTGTTCCAGTCTCCCACATCATGGAAAGGTTATAGTTGTTGCCAATTGGAATCTCTCCAATTCTTCCTCTGGCTTTTGAGCGTGCCCACCAACTAAATTGATCATCAAATTCGATATCTTCCTCGAAGTCGAGCAAGGAGCCTCCGACCTTGGCGTTGATGAACATCATCTCGTCCATCTGGAGATCATTGGAGGAAACCAACTCGTGCATTGACTTTCTGTCGAACCACACCTCAGTTTTGGAGTCATAGTACAACACTGGTGGTGAGATGTAGTGAACAATGGGAGTGTACTTTCTATACATCCTAATTCTGCAGTGGCTCTGAGAGGCGCAGGTCAAGGTCAAAGGACCGAGATCTGGGTCGATGGCGATTACCGACAGATAGAAGGTCATCATCTAGTACTGGTCGAAGAAGTGCATCGGCAACCCAAACATGGTTTCCAAGGATGGCAGTCTGTAGGCGATTGTTCCAAGAACTGTGTTGGAGGCGAATGCGTCATCCTCGGTGAGTGCTGGAGCAACGACCTCCATGCCAAATTCTTCAGATCTCAGCACGATGGTGTTGGACTGAG
>Ga0256417_1000120_pt1 | contig 10385 bp, 11 predicted proteins | sample MB_1026DmetaT_FD_190217 | JGI IMG/M metagenome (GOLD analysis project Ga0256417, IMG submission 190217) | Metatranscriptome of seawater microbial communities from Monterey Bay, California, United States - MB_1026D (Metagenome Metatranscriptome) | ecosystem: Environmental > Aquatic > Marine >...
CTGATTCGCAGCCATTGATGCCGTCTGTTACGACGGTACTGGCTTCATACCAAATCCAGTTCGGTGAGCTATTTTTCGTATCCATCATACCCGCGACTTCATGAAACTCGGTGTGCGTAAAGCCAGGGCATAACGCTGTAACGAATACGCCATTGGCTTTTGCCGCGAGATTCAACTCCTCTGATACGGCGATTACATACGCTTTTGATGGGCCATAGTTACCCGTAGTTGAACTCGGAAAGCGCCCTGCAACAGAGGCAACGTTGATCACCCGCCCGTAACCACGACGCTGCATCTCAGGCACCAAGCGCGCACACAGTTCCGCTACCGTTGTCATCATCAACTGCTCAAACGCACGTTGTTCGTTAAAATCACTTACCTCGAGCAAATTTGGGCCGGCGACTCCCGCATTGTTTACCAACACATCAACAGACAGTCCCAGCGCAGCAATGCGCTCGCAAAGCCACTTGGGCGATTGTGGCAAACTTAAGTCGCATTCAATGATTGTGGTCGACGTTGCGATTGATTCCGCTAACGAACGGAGTTTGTCTCCCCTGCGAGCCACCAAAATCAAGTGGTCGGCTGACACAGCGAGTTGCTTCGCAAACTCGGCACCCAATCCTGATGATGCACCCGTAATAAGTGCTGTGCCCCTCATCGGAGTCTTTTCCTGAGTGTGAAAAACATAATTAGACCCCGCGGATCCTTGTATTTGCCCCGCTACCATCAGTGCGCGTAACGGTTCTAGTTTATTGATTGATTTTTATGCACTCAAAGCCTGCTGTCGGAAAGTGTACGTGCACATCGCCCACGTCGTCAGACCGGCGCAGCAGACTGATTCGTTCAGCATCCATACCTACCAGCGTTCCTGTGACAGGGACTTTCCCGGTATCCGTTGGTGAAACTGTCACCCATTCTCCGACGTCGGCGTGCGCTGTTGCCGCTTCACTCATAAGGTCTGGCGTCTCAGCACGCGCGACTTCGAGGGCGTCGAGATCTGTCATGACTGATACTTGCCCCCAACCGAACGCTTCAACCCTTTTCATCCATGCCCTGACCGCTTGGGGTAATTGGGCTTCCTTAACACTTTGAAAAGCGACGGCAAGAAATATAGGGTGGTAGCAGCGAAAATCGCCTAAGCAAGGCGTATCGCCGCCTAAAAAGAGACCGCTTGATAAATTGGCGTCGAGATCTTCCAAGTATTGCTTAAAAACCGCCCTAGCCTCGGCCGGTGTCAGCAGCGCAGGCGCATAGCCCACCGCAAAGGTTGCTCGGTCCTTTGCAAAGGCCATCATCCCCTTGAACCCTAACTTAAGGATCAACCCCATAGCCGTTTTCAATTGTGAGTTTTGTCGGATCGCCGCGAAAAAGGCTTGCTGCTCTGCGTGATCAGCAAGTGCCACCACCGCTTCACTGTCGGCTGCGAGAGGCGAGTTAGCGCGAGCAATAATTTGCTCTGAAATCAGGGCCGTGTCGCAATAAATATCGGCGCCAACCTGCGCCACTGGAATCCGTCTGTAGCCGCCAGCAAGCAGTGACAACGTCTCGCGCGGAGGCTGTATCGGCACCTCAACGGAGTGCCATGGAACCCCCAAACAACCCGCCATCAAACGAACTTTTTCGGCATACGGTGATGCCTGGTAGTGGTACAGAATTATTTCGTTATGTCGCATAACAGGTCCCCAGTTCGATTGGGAATCAAGCTTAGTCGCCTAGTGGTAGGATTACTACTGACCTAGGGCAGCTCTTATGCTTTGCGTCACCGAATCAACCAGTCCCACACCGTTTATGCGGTGATATTCAGGTCCCTCTAGATTCGTATAAAAGTCGACTAGGGGTCGAGTTTGGCGCTCATACACGCTTAAGCGATGCCGAACGGTTTCCTCAGCATCATCATCACGTTGAATCAGTGCCTCACCCGTCACGTCGTCCACGCCAGGTACTTGAGGGGGATTGTGCTCGACGTGGTAAACACGTCCACTACCAGGATGGACTCTGCGCCCGCTCATGCGTGACACAATTTCTTCATGGTCGACGTCGATCTCAATGACTTGATCAATATCGATACCCGCCTCCACCATAGCCTCAGCCTGCGGAATGGTTCTGGGAAAACCGTCGAATAAACAGCCATTGAGACAATCAGCCTCAGAGAGGCGATCTTTTACCAGCCCAATGATAATGTCATCGGACACGAGGCCGCCCTCATCCATAATGATCTTCGCGCGCTTGCCCAGCTCAGTACCGGCTTTGACAGCGCTACGCAACATATCCCCCGTGCTGATCTGAGGGATACCGAAGTGATCGCACAAAAAAGCGGCTTGAGTGCCTTTACCGGCACCAGGGGCACCCAAAAGAATAATTCGCATGTTGTTCCTATTTGCTGTTATTCGTCAGCATTGCGACCGAAGAGCGAGAAAATACACAGTGAGCGCTTTGCTTACAAGTCGTCTTTTCGCTCTTGAGCCTTAGCTGCAGACCATCGCTCTTCTAAACGTTCAGCCGACTCGTCTTGAAGTCGACTGCCCGCGTCAATCGCAGCACTCTCAGCTCGCCTTACCCTTTGCTCAAACCTACGATTAGCTTTACGCAGTGAGGCCTCAGCATCAACCTTCAAATGTCGCGCTAGATTTACGACGGTGAATAATACGTCGCCTAACTCATTCTCGATCTCTTCCGGGTCATGGTTTTCACAGGCCCGAGACAGTTCGTTAAGCTCATCATCGAGTCGAGATAAAACCCCGTCTGAAGACAAGAAGTCATATCCCAAAGAGGCGCCGCGCTTTTGAAGCTTTTGAGCACGTGCAAGTGCGCTCAGCGTCATGGGGATGTCATCCATGGCACTTTGCTGCGCTCTAGCCGCTCTCTCAGCCGCTTTTTCTGCTTCCCAATTGTTCTTGATAGAGTCAATCGAGGCCCGATCCGTTATCACGCCCTCTAAATCACCGTCTTTGAATACATGGGGATGGCGGCGCAACAACTTTGTTGTGATACGTGAGACCACTGTGTCGAAGTCAAAACGGCCCTCCTCCTTTCCAAGCTGAGCGTAGAAGATCACCTGAAACAACAGATCGCCCAGCTCCTCTTCGACGTGGTCAAAGTCGTTCTGCTCGAGCGCATCGATCAACTCCAAACATTCCTCGAGCGTGAAAGGCGCGATCGATTGGTATGTCTGTTTAAGGTCCCATGGACAACCCGTATCGGGGTCCCGAAGACGCGCCATGAGTCGCTGCAACTCACGGATACCGTAAGTCTGCTCCTTCATTCTTGATAAACACCGGTAGACAAATAACGATCACCGCGGTCGCAGACAATCGCCACCACCGTAACGCCGTCGTTCGCTTCGGCAATATCGATCGCCGTTGCAATGGAGCCACCCGACGACACACCCGCAAAGATACCCTCCTCGCGCGCCATTCGACGCATCGTTTCCTCCGCGCGAGTCTGCGAAACGTCAATGACTTGATCAACAGCTGACGGATCGAAAATGGACGGCCGATACGCCTCAGGCCAACGCCTAATTCCCGGGATCTGGGAGCCTTCGATGGGCTGTAAACCGATGATTTCAATGCCGCTATTTTTACTTTTCAAGAAAGCGGAAACACCCATAATTGTTCCGGTCGTGCCCATTGAACTGACAAAGTGCGTCACCTGTCCGTCCGTTTGCTCCCAAATTTCGGGACCTGTAGAACTAACATGCCCAAGCGGGTTGTCGTTGTTAGCAAACTGATCGAGCACAATTCCCTCGCCTTCCGCCGCCATGTGTGCGGCGAGGTCACGAGCACCTTCCATTCCCTCCTGCTGACTCACCTCAATAAGCTCAGCTCCGTAAGCCTCCATCGACCACTTTCGCTCTGAGCTCATATGGCTGGGCATGATCAATTTCATTTTATAGCCACGTATTGCGGCCGCCATAGCAAGCGCAATGCCTGTATTACCGCTCGTTGCTTCAATGATGGTATCTCCCGGCTTAATCTGGCCGCGCATCTCGGCTTCGCGAATCATGTTCATGGCCGGTCGATCTTTCACAGAGCCGGCAGGATTGTTGCCCTCTAGCTTCGCTAAAACGACACTATTTGGATTCTTCATCATCCGCTGAAGACGGACCAGCGGAGTCTGAACAATCGTGGACTCTATGGTTGGGTAAGCTTCAAACGACATTTCTTTAAAATCTCGACAATCACGCGAACAGACGGGGTGCCGTTATCGTACAACGGCAAATGCCACCACGGCATCTACTTCGTCCGAAAGCGACAACAACACATCACGCCCCCCCATACTAATCAAACGCGCCTGAGCGGCACCGTCCAATCTCACCTGTGGCTGATTTAAGCTGTTTTTCTCAATACTAATACAGGGCATGGTTACGCCATTACGAAACCCGGTACCCAACGCCTTAGCGATCGCCTCTTTTGCTGCGAAGCGCTTGGCGAGGAAGCGTGCATCCACCGAGCACTGATCCATCTCTCTACTCGATAGAATTTTACGGGTAAATTTAGGACCAAACTTTTCATATACGCGCTCAACACGCGCTATCTTTACAATATCAACGCCAATACCAAGCACTTACTCATCTCCTTTGGGCTGACTCAAACCACGCCATTGGCCAAAGGCCTCCCTAACCATCAAGGGCCGACCGTCAAGACGGTAGTCGATGGCTTGTCGCATCATCTTTTTAAGCACTCTGCGGGCACCTTCATCCACCGCAGTCCGCTCACGACACCAACTGTTAAGCTTTATCAACGCAGCCCCTGACAATAGCCCCTCAGATTCGCTTTGATCTCTCTCAACAAACCCGCGATCAGGAGCAAACAGATAAGAACACTCCGCTTTAATGCGTTGACCTCGGTGATCAGTGGTCCACTGGATTTCATAACCCAGCTCCTCAAAGAGCACTATTTCAAAGCGTCGCAGCGTAAGATCGAGGTCCGCCTGTTCGCTGAGTTCAACCAATGACGCGCCGTAACTCGCAAATAGCTGGGGTACCGAGTCCCACTTGGGGAGTAACCGCACTAGCAACTCGTTCATGTAAAAGCCCGAAAAAAGCCGCTCTCCCGGCAGTGAAATCGCCACCCCCGCCGTCTCAGCAGAGGAGAGGTATTTCAATTCTGACTGTCCACCGAGAGCCACAAGAATCGGACAAAAGGGCTGCATCAAGCTCGCAAACGATCCGCCCCGCTGCTTTCGGTGTGCGCCCTTCACTACTACTGAGGCGCGACCGCTGTCTGCCGTCAGCAATTCAACTAACAGGCTTGAGTCGCGATAGGCTCTACGTCCTAGTACCCAAGCAGGTTGAACGGAGGTTTTCACGTATCACCTTCTAATCCCAAACTTCTCAGCGCACGAACATCATCAGACCAACCAGACTTCACTTTCACCCAAAGCTTGAGCATGACCTTGTTGTCGAACGCCTTTTCCATATCACGCCGCGCTTCAGTACCAATTGATCTAAGCCTCGTACCACCGGTACCAATGACAATGCGCTTCTGTCCGTCACGCTCGACGAAAATAATAGCACTGATGTGCAACACTCCCCGCTCGTCGCTCTGAAATCCCTCAATTTCAACAGCGGAGGTATGCGGTAGTTCGTCGCCGAGTTGCCGGATTATTTTCTCGCGAATGAGCTCTGCGGCGAGAAAACGTTCGGTGCGATTTGTGATTTGTCCCTCAGGAAACAGGTGATGTCCCTCGGGGAGCTGCTCTCGAACGAAAGATTCCAACACATCCAGGTTCTTTTGCCTCAGTGCAGACACCGGAAATACGCCTGCAAAATTGCTTCGCGCTTGAAGCGTCTCGAGCTCTGGTAACAAACTGTTCGGGTCATCCAATAAATCCATTTTATTGATGACCAGCGCTACAGGTGCGCTCACTGACTCGATTTTCTCCAAAATCCAGCTATCTTCCTCAGTCCATTTCGCTCGATCGATCAGAAAAAGCACCAGATCAACGTCCGACATAGCCGAGGTTGCCGAGCGATTCATAGCCTTATTAATGGCCTTGGGCTCGTTGCGGTGTAATCCTGGTGTATCGACAAAAATCATCTGGTCACTGTCTACCGTCTTGACACCTAAGACCTGCTGACGGGTTGTCTGTGGTTTACGTGAGGTAATGCTCAATTTCTGTTCGAGTAGGAAATTTAGCAACGTTGACTTCCCAACATTGGGTCGGCCAACCAAAGCCACTAAACCGCAACGGGTGGCGGACGCATTAGTCATTAATCAGAATCTCCAAAAGATCGTGGGCTGCCGCCTGCTCAGCTTTTTTTCGGCTAGACGCATACCCATACGTTACAAGGTCACCTACGTCGCTGTGGCACGATACTTCAAACTGTTGATTGTGGTCCTCTCCCGTCACGGAGACGACCGTATACTGCGGTAAAGCGTATCCCTTTCCCTGCAGCCACTCTTGCAACAGCGTCTTAGCGTCTCGAGTCGAGGTGATATCAAGGCTTGCGACATCCTCTAAGAACCACTGTGAAACGATTGCACTTGCTCGCCCGAAATCTGTCTCCACCAAAATAGCACCGGCTATGGCTTCTACAGCGTCCGCTAAAATACTGTCTCGGTGCCGCCCTCCACTTTTACGCTCACCCGTGCCCAGCTGAAGCAGTGGTCCAAGATCAAAGCGCTTTGCGATGACAGCCAGGCCGTCCTTGGACACTAGCTTTGAACGCAGCCGACTCAGACTACCCTCATCCAGCGACGGGTGCGCCGAAAACAACAGCATCGCAACGACCGCATTAACCAAACCATCGCCAATGAACTCCAGTCGCTCATTATTCGTGGCACCAAAACTTCGGTGGGTCAGTGCTTGTAATAAAAGTGTGTGGTCCTCGAACTCATAAGCAATGCACCGCTCGAGGTTCGTCAATTTAGGTTTAAGTGTCAGTGTCGGCAAGGCTCGCCTCCGAAAACGATCACGGTGTCGTTACGCTCTCTTCAAACGACCAAACACCACTAACCCCCCCTATAAGGGGAAAATCAACCTGGTAATCGAGCTGTAGCGTTAGCTGAGCTCTGCGGCGCCTAATTTTCACTTCGGATGCGTCAACCTGATTGATTGAGTTAAGAGACCAAGCATCGTTGAGCTTTTTCCTAAGCCGCAAGGAGGCATCGTCCGCTGGATCGTATTCTTGCACCATCGTCTCTAAAACCGACACGATGACCCTGTGCTCTAAATAAATGGGCGTTAACCTTAAGAGCACGATAAGGACGAGCCAGCTCGACAGCGCGTAACAGAGCAGTTGAAGGGTGGACGCCCCAGACTGGTTGTGACGCGTTGCAGTCCAAGACTTATTCAATTGAGGCCGCCTACCCTATCAAAACTTGGGACACTGAAGATCGACTCCCAATGCATCCATATCGCCACAGCCTGACCAACAATATCTCGCTCCGGGACCTGGCCCCAGACACGGCTGTCTAAGCTATTATCCCGATTATCACCCATCATAAAGTAGTGCCCAGGCCTGACGACCACACTGAAATCTCGAATGGGTCGCGAGAGATCCACCTGAACCAGGTGAGACTTGTCGTCTCTTGGTTGCTCAAGTCCGATTTGCAGTCGGCGCGTGCCCGGAATCTCGGCCAACCATTCCCTCGGGACGGGCTTGCCGTTCACCGTGAGCTGCTTATTACGGTACTGAATTCGATCTCCAGGTATGCCTATCACACGTTTAATGTAATACGTGTCATTGGCATGCGGCGGATAAAACACCATGACATCACCTCGGTCTGGACTCGAAACGTCCCAAACTTTGGTTCGTGTCACTGGCAACCTCAATCCGAAATTGTATTTGTTGACCAGAATGTAATCCCCCACTTGAAGCGTCGGGACCATTGAGGAAGAGGGAATTTGGAAGGGCTCGTACAAGAAGGAGCGAAGCACGAGGACAAAGGCCAATAAGGGGAAAAACGACTTAGCGTATTCCACTACCAGCGGCTCACTCGCCTCCCCTAGAGCCGAATCGATGAATAGTTTCGCATCAGCTGACTCAGGGTCATTCCATTTTGGGAACTGCTTTTGTAGCAAGCTTAAGCGAGCCGCTCGCGGACGCGCCAAAAACAGCGCGTCAAGTAACCAGATAATGCCGCTCACCCCAACGACAATCGTTAAAATCAGCGGTAGGTCTATATTCAAAAGCTGGGCCCTCTCTAATCGGGTTCTAGTCTACCTGAAGCACTGCAAGGAATGCTGTTTGAGGAATTTCGACATTTCCGACCTGCTTCATTCGCTTCTTACCCGCTTTTTGCTTTTCTAAAAGCTTCTTTTTTCGCGTGACGTCGCCGCCGTAGCACTTGGCAGTCACATTCTTACGTAATGCCTTAACGGTTTGACGCGCCACGATTTTTCCCCCGACCGCGGCCTGAATGGCAACATCGAACATCTGACGGGGGATAAGCTCTTTCATCTTTTCTGTCAGAACCCGACCCCGGCTTTGGATGTAATCGCGGTGCACGATTACGGACAAAGCATCAACTCGATCGCCATTAATAAGGACATCTAACTTACTTAGCGGGGCTGTTTCGAAGCGCTCAAAGCCATAATCAAGCGACGCATAACCACGACTTGCCGACTTAAGCCGGTCAAAAAAGTCGAGGACAACCTCGGCCATGGGTACGTCGTAGATAACTTGAACCTGTTGTCCCAGGAATTGAAGGTCTACTTGCGCACCACGCTTTTCAACGCAGAGGGTTATGACAGCGCCTAGATAGTCTTGGGGCGTTAGGATCGTACAACGCGCGATGGGTTCGCGCATGCTTTCAATATCGCCCAAATCCGGAAGTTTGGATGGATTATCAACATTCACGACATCGCCCGACTTTTTCACGACCTCGTAAATAACGGTGGGCGCGGTTGTGATGAGGTCCAGATCATACTCTCGCTCCAACCGTTCCTGAATGATTTCCATGTGCAGCATGCCGAGAAACCCGCACCGGAAACCAAAGCCAAGCGCGTCGGAAGTCTCGGGCTCATAAAACAACGATGCGTCATTGAGTGTGAGCTTGCCTAATGCGTCACGAAAGTCTTCGTAATCGTCCGCATTGATGGTGAAAATACCCGCATAAACCTGCGGTTTTACTTCCTGAAACCCGGGTAAAGCCTGAGTATCTGGCGCATTAGATGCAATGAGCGTGTCGCCGACAGGGGCGCCCTTAATGTCTTTGATTCCAGCGACAATAAATCCAACCTCACCCGCCTGAAGTTGATCAGTAACGGTACGTCGCGGTGTGAATACACCTACCATGTCGGCTTGATGCACCTTCTTGGTGGATTTCACCATAAACTTGTCGCGTTTCTTGAGCCGTCCCTCTTTTACACGCACAAGTGAGACGACACCCAGATAATTGTCAAACCAGGAGTCTATGATTAACGCTTGCAGGGGTTTTTCCCTGTCACCTTCGGGTGCGGAGATGTTCTCAACGAGATACTCCAGAGCATCTTCGATGCCCAGGCCGGTTTTCGCGCTGACAGGAACTGCCTCGCTGGCCTCAATCCCAATAATCTCTTCGATTTCATTTTGAACGCGTTCTGGCTCCGCCTGCGGCAGATCCATCTTGTTCAGGATAGGGAGCACCTCCAACCCTTGCTCAATGGCCGTATAACAGTTGGCCACGGACTGCGCCTCGACCCCCTGCCCGGCGTCCACAACGAGCAACGCCCCCTCACAGGCGGCAAGCGATCGGGAGACTTCATACGAAAAATCAACGTGCCCGGGCGTATCAATGAAATTGAGCTGATAGACCTCGCCTGACCGGGCCGTGTAATTGAGCGTAACGCTTTGAGCTTTAATGGTAATACCGCGCTCTCTCTCTAGGTCCATGGAGTCAAGAACCTGCGCCTCCATTTCTCGGTCAGACAAGCCCCCACAGTGTTGTATGAAGCGATCCGCGAGCGTCGACTTGCCATGATCGATATGCGCGATGATGGAAAAATTTCGAATGTGACTCAATTCGGTCACGCTAACTCCCTTTGAATAATGGGGGCGCTGAACCGCGCCCCGAGCGCGCGCAGTTTAGCGCAGGCGCGAGTCCGATGCCCACTCAGGCGTCAGTCATTTTCCGGTACTTTGATACCAATAAACAAAGGCGCGCCTTGGCGAATCAACCTCAGCGACACGGAGTCACCCGACTCAATTCCATCCAGCGCGATCTCCATATCGGCCAAGCGACTAATCGCCTTTCGACCAAACCGTGTGATCACGTCCCCCTCTCTGACACCTGCTTCATACGCGGCAGAATTGATCGCAACCTCCGTAACAACGACACCACCGCGTAGCTCACCTTCTGCCTCGCTGTCACGATCAAGGTCTCTGACGCTCATCCCCAGCGCCTTCAAGACACCGGGTTCCGATACACTCGCAACGACACGCGGCGTCTGGTCAGCCTCCA
>Ga0256417_1000131_pt1 | contig 10136 bp, 20 predicted proteins | sample MB_1026DmetaT_FD_190217 | JGI IMG/M metagenome (GOLD analysis project Ga0256417, IMG submission 190217) | Metatranscriptome of seawater microbial communities from Monterey Bay, California, United States - MB_1026D (Metagenome Metatranscriptome) | ecosystem: Environmental > Aquatic > Marine >...
CTGCTGGCCAGGACGAATACCGGGCACAAATGCGCCTGAGCGCTTAAGATTGTCCGCAACTTCACTGGGATTAAACATTAGCGCCGTGTAAAAGAAGCAGAAAAATACGATAAAGCCTGTGAACAGCATGATATTCAGTGGCTGACCCGGACCAATAGCGACCGCCAGGTCTTGCAGCCAATCGGAATTGTCGGAGCTGCCGAACCATTGAGCGACCGAGGCTGGAAACAACAGTATGGAACTTGCAAAAATCGCAGGAATGACGCCCGCCATATTCACTTTAAGTGGCAAGTGCGATGCGGGGGCCTGATACATTTGACGGCCCTGCTGGCGCTTAGCGTAGTTCACAGTAATGCGGCGCTGACCGCGTTCAATGAACACAACCAACGCGATCACGATGATCGCAAGCGCAAGCACACCCAACAAGATGAGTATATTTAATTCACCCTGACGCGCTTGCTCTAAGGATTGACCAATCGCCTGAGGAAGTCCGGCAACGATTCCCGCAAAGATAAGTAACGAAATACCGTTACCGATACCTTTCTCTGTAATCTGCTCACCCAGCCACATCATAAAAACGGCGCCGGTCACTAAAGACGTAATGGCGATGACGTAAAACCCAATGCTGGCGTCGTAGGTCAGCCCTTGGTTGGCAAGACCTACGGTCATACCTGTACCTTGAACCAGCGCCAGCGCGACCGTTAAGTAACGCGTCCATTGGCTAATCTTCTTTCGCCCGGACTCGCCTTCCTTCTTGATCGCATCTAACTCTGGCGTAACCGCCGTCATCAACTGCATGATAATCGACGCTGAAATATAGGGCAGAATACCCAGCGCAAGAATACTCATACGCTCAAGCGCGCCGCCCGAGAACACGTTGGCAAGCCCGAGAATTGTCCCTTGATTCTGATCAAACAACGCAGACAACTGCGCAGGATCAATACCGGGAACCGGAATATGCGTTCCGATCCGGTAGATCACAAGGGCAATTAAAACAAAACGCAGCCGGCGAAACAGTTCACCCATGCCCGTATTGTTCGCTGATGGCATACCGTTCGCCATGATTAAGCCTCGACGCTCCCGCCAGCGGCTTCAATTGCCTCACGAGCGCCTTTGGTGACCTTCAAGCCTTTGACGTGCACTGCCTTATCGATCGTACCCGACAAGAAAACACGAGCGCGAAGAACGTCATCTCTCACGAGGTCAGCGGTCTTCAGCGCCTCCAAATCAACGGACTCACCCTCAACATGATTCAACTCATGCAACCTAACCTGCGCCGTTGTCCGGCTAATCCGAGACGTGAAACCGTACTTGGGAAGACGCTTCTGCAGTGGCATCTGGCCGCCCTCAAATCCAGCGCGGACTTTACCGCCTGAGCGCGCCTTGAGGCCCTTATGGCCGCGACCCGCCGTCTTACCGACGCCCGAACCGATACAACGACCGACACGCTTCGCATCACGCTTAGCACCCGGCGCAGGGCTGAGAGAATTTAAACGGAGTTCGTCACCCATTATGCCTGCTCCTCAATTCGTACCAGGTAATTCACCTTGTTAATCATTCCACGCACTGATGGAGTGTCTTCTACTGCAACCGTATGTCCGATGCGACGAAGACCCAAACCGCGTACACAGGCCTGGTGGCTCTTAAGGCGACCATTAAAACTTTTCACTAAGGTCACTTTGATCATTTCTTTGCTCATCACCTAGTTCCTTTTAGCTGAAGATTTCTTCAACTGACTTACCGCGCTTGGCGGCAACATCTTCTGGTGAAACCATGTCGCGCAGACCGTTGTACGTCGCACGCACCACGTTAGCGGGATTCGTAGAGCCGTAGCACTTCGCCAAAACGTTCTGGACGCCGGCAATTTCGAGTACCGAGCGCATCGCACCACCGGCAATAACACCTGTACCTTCAGACGCAGGCTGCATGTACACCTTTGATGCACCGTGACGCGCCTTCACCGGGTACTGCAGCGTGCCGTTGACCAGTTCAACCGAAATCATGTTCCGCCGAGCGGCTTCCATCGCTTTCTGAATCGCAACTGGCACTTCACGCGCCTTGCCACGACCAAACCCAACTCGACCTTTGCCGTCACCGACGACGGTCAGCGCCGTAAAGCTCATGATGCGGCCACCTTTTACAGTCTTGGCAACACGGTTCACCTGCACCAACTTCTCCTGAAAATCACCCTCAGTGCGTTGGTCGCTTTGTCTCTTATCCTTTGCCATTGCTTAAAACTCCAATCCGCCTTCACGCGCTGCGTCAGCAAGCGCTTTCACTCGCCCGTGATACTTATAGCCCGAACGGTCAAATGCTACTTCCGTAACACCCGCTGCCTTCGCGCGCTCTGCAACCAACTTACCCACAGCTGCCGCCGCTTCCATGTTTCCAGTAGCGCCCGAGCGAAGGTCCTTGTCCAAGGTCGAGGCCTGCGCCAACACGCGATCGCCTTCACCGTTGATGATCTGCGCATAAATGTGACGCGGAGTACGGTTCACACTAAGACGCACATCTCCTGCGGTACGCATACGAACACGCGACTTGCGTGCGCGGCGCAAACGCGCCTGAGTCTTATCATTCATCGCTTTACCCGTTACTTCTTCTTGGCTTCCTTGCGCCGGACATACTCGTCGGCGTATCGGATACCCTTGCCCTTGTATGGCTCTGGCGGACGGAAGCTGCGGATTTCCGCTGCTGCCTGGCCAACTGCCTGCTTGTCTGTTCCTCGAATCACAATTTCCGTCTGAGTGGGCGTCTCTGCAGACAGGCCCTCAGGCAAATCGTAGTTAACAGGGTGTGACAGACCGAGACTCAAGTTCACCGTATTACCGGCGGCCTTGGCACGATAACCCACACCATTGAGCACTAACTTCTTCTCCCAACCGTCACTCACGCCCACAACTAAGTTGTTGAGCAAAGCGCGCGTTGTGCCCGCCATAGCACGGTTAGTATCAAAATCGTAGATAATCTGCGCTACGTCGCCGTTGACCTCAATACCGATACCATCGGTCAACGTCATTTCCATTTTCCCTTTACCACCCTTTACCGCAACGCTGGTGCCAGCAACGCTGACCTCAACACCCTTAGGGAGGTTGACGGGGTTATTCGCTACACGTGACATGAATCGACTCTCCCGCTACTCGTTAAAAGACTGTACACAGTACTTCGCAACCGACGCCCTGCGCCTTGGCCGCTCGATCTGTCATCACGCCCTTGGACGTTGAGACAATCGCGACCCCAAGGCCGTTCCTGACGCTTGGCATTCCACCCTTGCCCGCATAGCGGCGAAGCGATGGTTTACTGAAACGCTCGATTTCGGCGATGACAGGCTTACCGTTGTAGTACTTAAGTTCAATAGCCAGACGAGGCTTACCCTCACCTGCATCGACACTGTACCCGGCGATATAACCTTCATCTTGGAGTACTTGCGCAACAGCGGTTTTCAATTTTGATCCAGGCATGTCGACGAACTTCTTCCCCGCCATTTGCGCATTGCGCACGCGAGTCAACATGTCACTGATGGGATCTTGCATACTCATAGTCGTTCGTCTCCGTTACCAGCTTGACTTAACTAAGCCTGGTACATCACCGCGCATTGCGGCTTCACGTAACTTGTTTCGGCACAAACCAAACTTTCGGTAAACGCCGTGTGGCCGTCCTGTTATTTGGCACCGGCGTCGCTGACGCACAGGATTCGCATTACGCGGAAGCTTTTGTAACGCCACCTGAGCTTCCCAGCGCGCGTCATCATCCGCGCTGACATCACCAATAATCTCTTTCAATTTGGCCCGCTTCGACGCGTACTTCGCAACCGTGCGCGCTCGCTTGTCTTCTCTGGCCACCATCGATTTCTTAGCCATAACTCTGCCTCAGCCTCTAAATGGGAAGTTAAAGGCGCTTAACAAAGCACGCCCTTGCTCATCGTTTTTAGCCGAAGTCGTAATCACAACATCCATGCCACGCAACTTGTCGACTTGGTCGTAATCGATTTCGGGGAAAATAATCTGCTCAGTGATGCCCATGGCGAAGTTGCCTCGGCCATCAAACTGCTTGCCACTGACACCGCGGAAGTCGCGGATTCGAGGGATCGCGATCGAAATGAATCGGTCGAGAAACTCATACATTTGCTCATCTCGCAGCGTCACCTTACAGCCAATAGGCCATCCGTCACGGATCTTGAATCCGGCGATCGACTTACGAGACTTAGTGACTACGGGCTTCTGACCTGCAATCTTTTGCATATCAGAAACCGCATTTTCGAGCACTTTTTTATCTCCCACCGCCTCGCCAACACCCATATTGAGGGTGATCTTCGTCACGCGGGGGACTTCCATCGCATTGGACAGGCCGAGCTCTTCTTTGAGCTTGGGCGCTATCTCTTCTCGATATTTGATTTTAAGCGTTGCCATTATAAGCTACCTCGAGAGCCTTCGATTACGCGTCAATCGCGTCGCCGCTTGACTTGTAAATTCGCACTTTATTGCCATCTTCAACTTTATAGCCGACGCGATCGCCGCGCCCTGCCTCAGCGTTGTAAATAGCAACGTTAGAAATTTGAATTGCCGCTTCCTTCTCAATAATGCCACCGGCAACGCCCGCTTGCGGGTTGGGCTTGGTGTGCTTCTTGATCATATTGACGCCAGAAACGATCAGCTTTCCTGTATCCAATACCTGGCGTACAGTGCCTCGCTTACCTTTGTCGCGACCCGCAATTACGATCACTTCGTCGTCGCGTTTTATTTTTGCCATTGTCTTTTCTCCTAAACCCCGGCCGCTCAGATGACTTCTGGCGCCAGCGAGATGATCTTCATAAACTTCTCGCCGCGTAACTCGCGAGTTACAGGGCCAAAAATACGCGTACCAATGGGCGCATCAGACGCGCTCAACAACACCGCCGCGTTCTCGTCGAACTTGATCAGCGATCCGTCTGGTCGACGCACGCCCTTTCTTGTCCGTACAACGACTGCGCGCATCACCTGACCCTTCTTAACCTTGCCGCGGGGGATCGCTTCTTTAACAGTCACCTTGATGATGTCACCCACACGCGCGTAACGACGCTTTGAGCCACCCAACACCTTGATACACATCACTCGACGCGCACCACTGTTGTCTGCCACTTCCAAATACGATTCAGTCTGAATCATTACCCCACCTCATACCGCGGCAAATTGCCGCATTAAACCCTTTAATCAAGCGATGTCAGTCGCTGTCTCTACAATTTCAACCAAAGCCCATGACTTGGTTTTAGACCGCGGACGCGACTCCGATACCAATACGGTGTCACCCATACCGGCTTTGTTCTCTTCGTCGTGAGCGTGAACCTTCGACGACCGTGTAATGTACTTACCGTAAACGGGGTGCTTTACACGCCTCTCAATTAATACAGTGATCGTCTTATCCATCTTGTCGCTGACAACGCGACCCTGGAGCGTACGAGCTGTGCTTTGAGCTGCTTCCATCACTGACCTGCCTTTTGCTGCAATATTGTCTTTACACGCGCGATATCACGCTGCGCCTGCTTCAATAAATGACTCTGACCAAGCTGACCCGTTGCCGACGCCATGCGAAGCTTAAACTGCTCTTCACGCAGGTCGAGCAACTGCTTATTCAGGTCGTCTACCGACTTCTCAACTAATTCACTTGCTTTCATCACATCACCGATCGCTTAACAAATGCCGTCTGAATTGGAAGCTTCGCTGACGCAAGTGCAAATGCCTCGCGCGCGAGTTCCTCAGAAACACCCTCTACCTCGTATAAAACGCGGCCAGGCTGCACCTGGGCTACCCAGTATTCAACGTTACCCTTTCCCTTTCCCTGACGAACCTCTAGAGGCTTGCCCGTAATCGGCTTGTCGGGAAACACCCGAATCCAAATCTTTCCGCCACGCTTGATGTGACGGGTCATCGTTCGACGAGCTGCCTCAATCTGACGTGCCGTGATCCGACCTCGACCCGTCGCTTTGAGAGCGTACTCACCAAAACTGACCTTGCTGCCCCGCTCTGCAAGACCGCGATTACGGCCTTTTTGCATTTTGCGGAACTTCGTTCGCTTGGGTTGCAACATACTTCAGTCCTCGCCCAATTAACTGGCAGTTGCGCGACGTGGCGCTTACTGGCCGCCATCGGTATCACCGATGATCTCGCCCTTAAAAATCCAAACCTTGACGCCGATCACACCGTAGGTGGTGTGGGCCTCATAGGTCGCGTAATCAATGTCGGCACGGAGGGTATGAAGCGGCACTCGGCCTTCGCGGTACCACTCTGATCGGGCAATTTCTGCACCGCCCAAACGACCGCCCACTTGCACTTTGATTCCTTCGGCACCTTGACGCATCGCGTTCTGTACGACGCGCTTCATGGCTCGACGGAACATGACGCGACGCTCCAACTGCTGCGCCACATTTTGCGCCACGAGACGCGCGTCCATGTCCGGCTTGCGAATCTCTTCAATCGTAATATGCACAGGAACGCCCATACGCGCCGTCAGCTCTTTACGAAGTACTTCGACGTCCTCGCCCTTCTTGCCAATGACAATGCCGGGCCGCGCTGTATGAATCGTTACTCGCGCTGTTTGCGCAGGACGCTCGATGATCACACGACTGACCGACGCCGCATCCAGGCGCTTCAGGATGTACGCACGCACTTCAAGATCGGTGATCAGCTGTGACGCATAGTTCTTGCTGTCTGCATACCAAACCGAGTTGTGGTCTTTGACCACACCTAAGCGGATACCAGTCGGATGTACCTTCTGACCCATGTGGCTTCTCCTTAACTCTCGTTGTCCGCGACGCCTACCGTGATGTGGCAGGAACGCTTAAAAATACGGTCGCCGCGACCCTTGGCTCGCGCACGCATTCGCTTCATGGTCATACCTTCGTCCACGAAGATCGTCGCAACACGCAACTCATCAACATCAGCACCGTTGTTGTTCTCGGCGTTAGCGATTGCCGAGCTCAAGATCTTACGGATAATCTGTGCCGCTTTCTTAGTACTAAACTCGAGCAGCGTGAGGGCTTCACCCACCGGCTTGCCGCGGACTTGGTCAGCGACCAACCGCACCTTTTGAGCCGAGATGCGTGCGCCGCGCAATTTTGCTGAGACTTCCATCATCTTTCTCCGTATGCCTTAGCGCTTCGCTTTCTTGTCAACAATGTGGCCCTTGAAGGTTCGCGTTACCGCAAACTCACCAAGCTTATGTCCCACCATGTCTTCGTTGATCACAACGGGGACGTGCTGGCGACCGTTATGTACTGCGATCGTCAGACCCACCATATCCGGCGAGACCATAGAACGCCGCGACCATGTTTTGATCGGTCGACGATCGTTTTTCTCAAGCGCCGTCTCCACTTTCTTCATGAGATGAAGATCGATGAAGGGGCCTTTTTTCAATGAACGTGGCATCTTCTAACTCCCCTTACTTCTTGTTTCGACGACGAACAATAAGACTGTCCGTTCGCTTGTTCTTACGTGTTTTGTAACCCTTAGTCGGAACGCCCCACGGTGTAACCGGGTGACGACCTCCTGATGTTCGGCCCTCACCACCACCATGCGCCTGATCAACTGGGTTCATCGCCACACCGCGAACGGTCGGACGAACACCGCGCCAGCGCGAGGCGCCCGCTTTACCCAACTTGCGAAGGCTGTGCTCACTATTGGACACTTCACCCAACGTCGCTCGGCAGTCGACAGGAATCTTACGCATCTCACCCGATCGCAGACGGACCGTGGCGTACTGACCCTCTCGCGCCACCAACTGAACCGATGCGCCCGCAGATCGCGCCAGCTGCGCACCCTTTCCAGGCTTGATCTCAATCGCGTGAATAACCGCACCCACCGGGATGTTACGAATGGGTAAACAGTTTCCAGCTTTAATAGGCGCCGCTGCGCCGGAATACAGTACGTCGCCAGCCGACACGCCCTTCGGCGCGATAATATAGCGACGCTCACCGTCTGCGAATAGCAACAGCGCAATGTGCGCAGTACGGTTAGGGTCGTATTCGATACGCTCAACCGTCGCTGGAATACCGTCTTTCATGCGCTTGAAATCGACAATACGATAGTGATGCTTGTGGCCACCGCCGATATGGCGCGTTGTAATGCGGCCCAAATTGTTACGCCCGCCCGTCTTTGACTTCTTCTCGAGAAGCGGCGCATAAGGACGACCCTTGTACAGCTCGTTGTTCACCACTCTGACGTGGTGACGACGGCCTGGTGATGTCGGTTTACTTTTTACGACTGCCATGACCTATACCCCTTAATTGATTGTCGCAAAGTCAATCTCTTGACCTTGCGCCAAACGCACGTAAGCCTTCTTCCACGTTGGCTTAGTGGTCATACCAAAACGGTTTCGCTTAGACTTGCCCTTCACTCGCAACGTCTTCACGTCGTCGACAGCCACTTTAAAAAGCTGCTCGACCGACTGCTTGATCTCTGCTTTTGTAGCGTCAAGAGCAACCTTAAACACGTACTGGTTGTTGGTGTCAGCGACCACTGCGGCCTTTTCTGACACGTGAGGCCCCATCAAGATCTGGAATACACGCTCCTGATTCATGCGAAAGCCTCCTCAAACTTTTTCACCGCGTCGACAGTCACCATTACCTTGTCGTAAGCAATCAAACTCACGGGGTCGACACCCTCAACATCGCGAACATCAACCTTGTGTAGATTACGCGACGCCAAGTACAAATTTTGATCAACCTCTGAGGCAACGATCAACACATTCTCCAGCCCGTAACCCTTGAGCTCTTCGACCAGAAGCTTTGTCTTGGGCTGATCGAGACTCATGCTCTCAACAACGACCAAGCGCTCACTGCGCGCAAGCTCTGACAGAATTGACCGCATCGCAGAGCGATACATCTTTTTGTTTACCTTGTGGCTGTGATCCTGCGGGGTCGCCGCGAAAGTCACTCCACCGCTGCGCCATATGGGCGAACGAATTGTGCCGGCTCGAGCGCGACCAGTGCCCTTCTGACGCCAAGGCTTTTTACCACCGCCCGCAACCGCAGACCGATTCTTCTGAGCTCGAGTCCCTTGCCGTGCGCCAGCCAAAAAGGCAGTCACAACTTGGTGAATCAACGCCTCGTTGTAATCACGAGCAAATGTTGCTTCAGAGACCTCAACCGTACCGGGCTTTTTCTTGCCAGGCTTAACTACACTCAATTCCACAATAAGCCTCCTTAGCTACGCGACTTAGTTGTTGGTCGAACAATCACGTCACCACCCGGCGCACCTGGAACCGCACCCTTGATGAGGAGCAGATTGCGCTCTACGTCAACACGAACGACTTCGAGCCCCTGTGTTGTGACGCGCTCCGCACCCATGTGACCAGCCATTTTCTTACCCTTGAACACACGTCCTGGCGTTTGGCATTGGCCCAGTGAACCCGGCGCTCGGTGCGACAGTGAGTTTCCGTGCGTGGCGTCTTGCATACTGAAGTTCCAGCGCTTAACACCGCCCTGAAATCCCTTACCCTTCGACTGACCCGCGACATCGACCTTTTGGCCTTGCTCAAATCGTGCAACTGTCAGCTCAGCGCCCACTTCGAACGCCTCGTCGACGCCGTCCAAGCGAAACTCCCAGAGCCCCACACCGGCTTCGACACCTGCACGAGCAAAGTGGCCCGCTTCTGGTTTACTGACTTTCGAGGCCTTGCGATTACCCGCTGTGACCTGAATTGCGCGATACCCATCGGTATCTTGCTCTTTGATTTGAGTGACTCGGTTTGGAACAACTTCCACTACGGTCACTGGTACTGATACACCGTCCTCGGTAAACACTCGTGTCATACCAGATTTACGGCCGACTATTCCCACAGTCATGGTTCTAACCTCTCCGTGTACGGGGCTTAACCCTCTATGGCCGAGTAAGTTTTTCCCTACTCGTTACACACCCAGCGAACTGGGCAGGCTTACTTCTAAATTGTCACTATCCCAAGCTGATTTGGACTTCAACGCCCGCAGCAAGGTCTAACTTCATCAACGCGTCAACGGTCTTTTCCGTTGGCTCGATAATGTCCATGAGTCGCTTGTGCGTGCGAATCTCGTATTGATCACGCGCATCCTTGTTCACGTGTGGTGAAACAAGAATGGTGAACTTTTCCTTTTTCGTTGGAAGCGGGATGGGTCCACGAACCTGTGC